>Ga0214917_10004378_pt1 | contig 15726 bp, 27 predicted proteins | sample LL_1208_BB_MetaG_FD_177983 | JGI IMG/M metagenome (GOLD analysis project Ga0214917, IMG submission 177983) | Freshwater microbial communities from Lake Lanier, Atlanta, Georgia, United States - LL_1208_BB | ecosystem: Environmental > Aquatic > Freshwater > Lake | place: USA: Georgia | collected... | reverse complement strand
CCATGACTTTACTTATACCGAACCCCACGGCCTTTGTCACGCATCCCACGGTAACCCCACCGGCCCCCCACCCCCTAGACTGGCGGCTTGGCGCACACCCCCCTCCACCCCATAATTTGCACAAATGATTTATATAATCCTCAATATTAGAAACACCCCCCTTGTTTTTTAGGTTCCATCGGATTACATTACCACCCATGCCAACATATATGTTAGATATAGACCAAAATATCCCTCTGCCTGCCGACGCAGCAGAAGCCCTACCCCCTATGACCCCCAAACAAGAATTAGAGGTCAGGACTAGGACTATAAAACTTATAGCAGATCTCCAAGGCAAACCCATTCATCCCACCGAGCAAGATAAAACTCAAGCTCGTGAGTTAGCTAAGAAAATGGTTGAAGACCCCAAAAATCACATCCAGTTCAGTAATTACAAAAACGAAACCCTTGCGTATTTGGCTGGGATGGTTGCCCAATATGACCAAATGCTTGTTAGGGATTTGGCTGACTACAAGTTATTTGTAGTTAATAAGCTGGTAGAACAGACAGATTCTAAAAACCCAAGGGAAGTTATTGCTGCCTTGCGTGCCTTGGGAGAAATTGATGGCGTAGACGCCTTCAAACGTAGGACAGAACTAACAATCAAGGTCAAACCTATCGACGAAGTTGAAAAAGACCTACTGTCTAAGCTGGAAAAACTTGAGCGACTCACCAAATTTGCTGACACTCAAGACATAATTGATGTCGAACCCACAGAAACTGACCCCTCAGAAGATAGCGACCCTTAAAAAACTCTTACCCTTTGCTTCTCCCGACGAAAAACGGGAGATTTTGCAGGATTTAGAGTTCTGGGAGTCGCAGCAGGCCCAATCTTTTGGGCAAAAGAGCCTTTTAGCCTTTGCAGACCATGTGTACCCCGGCTACAAAGTGGGTCCACACCACAGAAAACTAGCTAAAATCTTTGAAGATATAGCTAACGGGCGTAAAAAACGGGTAGTCGTTAATATTGCCCCCCGTCACGGCAAGTCAGAACTCATTTCTTACCTAGCCCCGGCTTGGTTTTTGGGTAAATTTCCCCATAAAAAGATCATTATGGCTTCCCACACGGCAGATCTAGCCGTTAATTTTGGCCGTCGGGTGCGAAATTTGGTGGCTAACGATGCCTATAAGCAAATTTTCCCGCAAATTGAGCTACAACAAGATTCAAAGTCGGCTTCTCGATGGGGCACTAACTTTAACGGCGAATATTTTGCTATTGGTGTTGGGGGCGCTCTTGCTGGTAGGGGTGCCGATCTTTTTATTATCGATGATCCTCATTCCGAGCAAGAGGCCAAACAGGGTAGACCGGATGTATTTTTACCAGCTTGGGAGTGGTTTCAGTCTGGCCCTATTCAGCGTCTTATGCCTGGGGGCGCTATTATTATTGTCATGACCAGATGGTCAAAACTTGATCTAACCGGTCAGGTTGTGAACCATATGACCAAAAATGAAGACGCAGATCAGTGGGAAGTGATTGAATTTCCTGCTATTTTACCTAGCGGTAAACCACTTTGGCCTGAATTCTGGACGGCTGAAGAACTCAATGCCAAAAAAGCTTCGCTTGATCCCCGCTACTGGCAAGCTCAGTACATGCAAGACCCAACGGCTGAGGAAGGTGCGTTAATTAAGCGTGAATGGTGGAAAATATGGGAGAAAGACGACCCACCAAAGTGTGAATATGTCATCATGTCTCTTGACGCGGCCCAAGAAACTAACAATCGTGCCGATTACAACGCGCTTACTATATGGGGCGTATTCTTTAATGAAGAAGTCAACAACTACAACATCATATTGCTAAATGCCATTAAAAGACGGATGGAGTTCCCAGAACTCAAAAAGTTGGTCTTTGAAGAATATAAAGAATGGCAACCAGACACATTTATTGTTGAAAAGAAATCTAATGGCGCGGCGCTTTATCAAGAACTACGTAGAATGGGTGTACCGGTACAAGAGTTCACGCCAAGTAAGGGTCAAGATAAAATATCCAGAGTCAACGCAGTAACTGATTTATTTGCTTCTGGTATTGTCTGGGCACCCGAAATGCGATGGGCAAAAGAAGTAATAGAAGAATGCAACGACTTTCCCAGTGGTTCAAACGATGATTTGGTTGACTCAACGACACAGGCTTTGATTCGGTTCCGTAAAGGTGGTTTTATTAAGTTACCATCAGACGAACCTGAAGAAACTGTCTTTTTTAAGCGTAAAAATCATTACGCTTACTATTAGGAATAAATCATGGCTACAAGCAGTTTTTTTGACAAGTCACTAACTCAAGCCCCTATGGGGATGCCTAATCAATTTGATTCTGGCCCAGAAATTGAGATTGAAATTGAAGATCCTGAGTCAGTAAAACTAGGACTTGGTGGACTAGAAATTGTCATTGAGAAAGAAAAAGAAGATGAAGAATTCAACGACAATCTTGCCGAAAAGATGGACGAGAAAGAGTTAGCTACGCTGGCTAATGATCTGTGTAGCGACTTTGAAGACGATATATCGTCCAGAAAAGATTGGATGCAGACCTATGTAGATGGTTTGGATTTGCTTGGGTTAAAAGTTGATGACCGCACAGAACCTTGGCCCGGAGCTTGTGGGGTGTATCACCCACTACTAACTGAAGCTGTAGTGAAGTTTCAGGCTGAAACCATTATGGAAACCTTTCCTGCTCAAGGCCCAGTACGTACCAAGATTATTGGAGAAGAAACCAAAGAAAAGAAAGAATCAGCTAAACGTGTTGAAGCTGATATGAACCACCAGCTTACCGATGTAATGCTTGAATATCGGCCTGAGCACGAAAAGATGTTATGGGGGCTTGGCCTAGCTGGTAATGCTTTTAAGAAAGTTTATTTTGATCCAGGTCTTGGCAGACAAACATCTATGTATGTGTCGGCTGATGATCTCGTTGTACCGTATGGTGCCGCTAATATAGAAACAGCAGAGCGTGTTACGCATGTGATGCGTAAGACTAAAAATGAGTTAGAAAGGCTTATGCAGGAAGGGTTTTATGTAGATACTGACCTTGAAGACCCTACTGATTCTTTAGATGAAGTCGAGAAAAAAATTGCTGAAAAGATGGGGTTTAGAGCTACAACTGATTCCCGTTATAAGCTTTTGGAAATGCACGTTAGTCTTGACCTCCCAGGTTTTCCCGATAAAGATAAAGATGGGAAAAAAACGGGGCTTGCGGTTCCTTATGTCGTAACGATTGAAAAATCTAATAGCAAAATATTAGCTATACGTCGTAATTGGAACCCCGATGACGACCTAAAACAAAAACGCCAACACTTTGTGCATTACCCGTACGTCCCTGGTTTTGGTTTTTATGCGTTTGGTCTTATTCATTTGATTGGCGGTTTTGCCAAGTCAGGCACTTCAATCCTTCGTCAGCTTGTTGATGCCGGTACGTTATCAAATCTTCCTGGTGGGTTTAAGACTAAAGGTATGCGTACAAAGGGGGATGACACACCCTTTTCACCTGCTGAGTGGCGTGATGTGGATATAGCCTCGGGTGCCCTAAAAGACAACATTATGCCGCTCCCATACAAGGAGCCTTCGCAGGTGTTGGCAGGGCTTATGGACAAGATTGTTGATGAGGGTAGGAGGTTTGCTTCTGCTGCCGATCTCAAAGTTTCGGATATGTCTGCTCAGTCCCCAGTTGGGACTACATTAGCAATCTTAGAGCGCACACTTAAAGTGATGTCCGCAGTTCAGGCGCGTATTCACTATGCAATGAAGCAAGAGTTTCGTTTATTAAAGACGATTATTGCTGACTATACGCCAGATAAATATGATTACGAGCCAATTGACGGCAGACCCAGAGCTAAGAAATCGGATTACGACAATGTAGATGTAATCCCTGTCAGTGATCCAAATGCTGCAACAATGAGCCAAAAAGTTGTGCAGTATCAAGCGGTAATGCAGTTAGCTCAATCGGCCCCCCAGTTATATGACTTACCATATCTTCACAGGCAAATGCTAGAAGTTTTAGGTATTAAAAACGCTGAAAAACTCGTGAAGATGGAAGATGATATGAAACCAACTGACCCTGTGTCAGAAAACATGGATATTTTGCAAGCTAAGCCTGTAAAGGCATTTATTTATCAAGACCATCAAGCGCATATCACAGTCCATATGTCTGCTATACAAGACCCAAAAATTATGGAGATTGTGGGGCAAAGTCCACAAGCTTCCCAAATTTCAGCGGCATTAGCCGCACATGTTCAAGAGCATATTGCTTTTGAGTACCGCAAACAAATCGAGGAAGCTGCCGGTGTTCCGTATCCTGCACCAAATCAGGAAATGGATGAATCAACTGAAGTCGAAATATCACGTTTGGCGGCTGCTGCAGCGCAACAAGTTCTACAAAAGAACAAAAACGAAGCATCCCAAAAACAAGCACAACAAGCGGCACAAGACCCAATTGTGCAAATGCAGCAAAAAGAACTTGAAATTAAACAACAAGATGTACAACTTAAACAGCAAAAAATGGTCATTGACGCTAGCGCCAAAGCTGACCAACTTAATATTGAACGTGAACGGATTGCTGCTCAGGAACGTATTGCCGGTCTTCAGGCTGGTATAAAAGTGGCTTCTTCCCAACGTGAATTGTCCGCCCGTCAACAAACAGACGGGATGCGTATGGGTATTGAAGTAGGTAGAGAGCTACTTAATAAATCTACTGAACAGCAAAAACCACCGCAGTCAAAGGATAAAAAATGAGAGAAAACTTAGACGTATTACACCATCTCATTAAAAAATTTGACGCAGAACGTGAACGCTTGATTAGTGTTTTAGGTCAAGGGTTGGCGCAAGACCACGCAGATTACCGCTTTCAGTGCGGAATTATTCGTGGATTATCAATGGCAGTTGAAATGCTGACAGAAACAGCAGAAAGGTTGGAAGATTACGATGAGTGAAATCCTAGTGGGGTCTACAAGCGGCTCTGCAACGGTATTACCCGAAACCGCTGAAGAAAAGGCAAAGCAATTACCCGATCCTTCGGGCTATAGGCTTTTGTGCGGAATCCCTGAAATTGAAGACAAGTTTGACAATGGTTTAGTAAAAGCCGATGTCACTATGCACCACGAGGAGTTACTTACTACGGTGCTGTTTGTTATCAAGATGGGGCCGGATGCGTATAAAGACGAGAAGCGATTTCCGTCTGGACCGTTTTGTAAGGTCGGTGATTTTATATTAGTGCGCCCGCATGCAGGTACGCGGTTAAAAATTCATGGTCGTGAGTTTCGTATTATTAACGATGACTCTGTCGAGGGGGTTGTAGAAGATCCTCGTGGCATTAGTCGCGCATAAAGGGGTTAAAAATGGCTGAACAAGAAAATGCCAACACTGAAGTAGAAATTGAGATTGAAGACGATACGCCCCCGGAGGATCGCGGGCGGCAACCGTTACCGCAAGAACTTGTAAAAGAGCTTGAGGAAGACGAGCTAGAAGAGTATTCCGACAAAGTTAAAACCAGACTCAAGCAAATGAAGAAGGTCTGGCACGATGAACGCCGTGAAAAAGAACGTGCTTTACGTGAACAGCAAGCTGCGCTAGAAGTAGCTCAACAACTGCGAAATGAGGTTCAAACACTGCGATCTAAAGCTACAGAAAACGAGGGCTATTTTGTCCAAAGCGCCACTGGTGCGGTACAGCTAGAACTTCAAGCTGCTGAAAAAGAGTTTAAAGATGCTTACGAATCTGGGGATTCTGATAAACTTTTAGAAGCTCAGAGAAAAGTCAATGAAGCAACATATAGACTACAGAATTTAAGAAGTTATCGTCCGCCCCCTGTACAAAATCAGGAAATGGTGGTAGATTATTCGCAACAGTTAACGCAACTGCCTAAACTAGACGCGAAAACTGAGAGCTGGCGTAGACAAAATACGTGGTTTGGCTCTGATGACGAAATGACTGCTACAGCACTTGGATTAAACAGCAGATTAATTCGAGATCGCGGTAATCAGTTTGTCGGTAGCGACGAGTATTGGGAAATCGTTGATAAAACGATGCGTAAAAGATTCCCTGAGTATGATTGGGGGGATGAACCTGCTGAGCCTGAGACAAGATCGACTACAGCACGGACAGAAAGATCGGCCACCGTTGTGGCTCCTGTTTCTCGTAGTACGACCGGCAAAAAGGTCAGACTTAATCAATCCCAACTGAATGTAATTAAACGGATGGGTATTACTCCTGAGCAGTATGTCAAGGAAATGATGAAATTGGAGCGTGCAAATGGCTGAAAACCGTTTATCTAGAGAAGTTGAAAACCGAGAAAAATCTTCTCGCCCAAAACAGTGGAAACGTGCTGATGTCTTACCCGAAGTTGATCCAATGCCTGGATATGTGCCTAGATGGGTACGAGTATCTTCGCTTGGTAAAGCTGACCCTAAGAACATTTCTGCCAAACTCAGAGAAGGTTGGGAGCCAGTAAGGGTTGAAGAACAGCCAAACCTTATGTTTATGCGCGATGAGAACAGCCGGTTCAAAGACAACATCGAGATTGATGGATTGTTGCTCTGCAAAATGCCTGAAGAGTTTGTAAAACAACGTACAACACACTTCAATAATGTTGCCAAAGCCAACATGGATGCTGTAGACAACAACTTTATGCGTGAGAGCGATGCCCGTATGCCACTCTTTGCTGAAAAGCGTACAAAAGTATCGTTCGGTAAAGGAACTTAATTTTTTAAACGAGGTCAAAAATGGCATATCCTGTTATTGACGCTCCCTACGGTTTTAAAGCTATTAATGAGCTTAATGGCCTACCGTATGCAGGAGCAACAAGACAGTTCCCGATTGCCCGAAGCTATGCGACTAGCATTTTCTACGGAGATCTAGTTCAACTTCAGACAGACGGAACTTTAATTCTAACGTCCTACTCTGCTGCTTCCAGTCCCACTTCGGTGATTGCTGGTGCAATTGGTGTGTTTGTCGGTTGTCAATTTACTAATCCTACGACTAAGCAACTTCAGTTCTCGCAGTACTATCCTGCTAGCACTGCTGCTGACGACATTGAAGCTTTTGTTATTGATGATCCATCTGCTCTGTTTAAAGTTGTTATGGTTGGTCAGACTTCGAGCGAAAGCAACACTGCCTCTACGGTTGGCTACGCTAACCAGTCGTTTATTGGAACTAACGTGTACGCGGTTACCGGTGTTGCTGGTAGCACTACTACGGGTAATTCTAAGATGGCTGTGTCTGGTGACGGTCCTACCAACGGCACAGGTAACGTCCGTGTCGCTTCTAGTTCGCTGCCATTCCGTGTTGTGGCTGTTGTGCCTGAAACTGCTTATGCCGTAACCGGTACGGGTACTTCTGCAAGTACGACAATTACTCTGGATGCGGCTGTTACTGGCCTTCAAGCTGGTATGGCTGTTATTTGCCCTGCAGCTTCCGCTGGTGGGCAACCAGGGAACTACAACTACGTTACTAATGTTAACGGCACTACTGTTACTGTTGGCAAGACGCTCACGGCTTCTACCGCAGGTTCTTCGTTTACCTTTATTGGGTATCCTGAAGTTCTTGTTAAGTGGAACCAGGGCTGGCACAGCTATCAGTACGCTACTGCGCTCGCATAAGGGGAATTTAAATGGCTATTTCACGCGCACAACTACTGAAAGAGCTTCTCCCCGGCCTGAACGCATTGTTCGGCTTGGAGTATGCTCGCTATGGCGAAGAGCACAAGGAAATCTACGAAACCGAGACTTCCGAGCGTTCGTTTGAAGAGGAAACCAAACTGTCAGGCTTCTCCGCCGCTCCGGTGAAGAACGAAGGCAGTGCGATGGCCTATGACAACGCGCAAGAAGCTTGGACCGCTCGTTACGTCCATGAGACTATCGCTCTGGGATTCTCGCTGACCGAAGAGGCTATCGAGGACAACCTGTACGACAGTCTGGCTAATCGCTATACCAAGGCATTGGCTCGCGCTATGTCTTACACCAAGCAGACTAAAGCTGCTGCAGTTCTTAACAACGGCTTCAACTCTGCCTATACCGGTGGTGATGGCGTATCGTTGTTCTCAACAGCACATCCTTTGATCTCTGGTGGTACTAACAGCAACACGCCAGCAGTTGCGGCTGATCTTTCTGAAACATCGTTGGAAGCAGCGGTTATTCAGATTGCAGCTTGGACTGATGAACGTGGTCTGTTGATCGCAGCTAAGCCGAAGAAGTTGATTATCCCGTCTGCATTGCAGTTCGTTGCAACTCGTATTCTGGAAACGGAACTGCGTGTTGATACGGCAGACAACACGATCAACGCCTTGAAGAATAATGGTTCGATCCCTGAAGGTTACGCCATTAACCACTTCTTGACGGACACTGACGCTTGGTTCCTTACAACTGACGTACCCAATGGTATGAAACACTTTGTCCGCGCACCTTTGACACAGGGAATGGATGGCGATTTCGATACCGGAAACGTTCGTTATAAGAGCCGTGAGCGTTATTCGTTTGGCTGGTCTGATCCGCTTGGGATGTTCGGTTCGCCCGGAGCCTAAACGGTTTACGAGAAGGGGGTTGCAAAACCCCCTTTTCTATTTATAATAGAATTATTCCGGGGTTAGCCCGGTGTATTAGACAGTCCCGGCTGACGACATGCAGACTAATACACCGATATCGCATGTGAGGATCTAATGGCAAATACAACCTTTAGCGGCCCAGTCACTTCAGACAACGGGTTCGTAGGTAATATCACGGGCAACATTACAGGTAATGTAACGGGCAACGTAACGGGCAACATTACTGGTATTGTTACCGCATCAATTCAAAATCTAAGCGGTGCTGGGGCGGTTAACCTCACCACTATGCTTACCTCTCTTACCACTACCGGTGCTTCTCAAGCTTTAACTTTAGCTAACGGGACTGTTGGGCAGCTTAAAATTATTACCCATACGGTAGATGGTGGCTCTGCTATTCTTACTCCTACAACGGCCCTTGGTTTTACAACCATGACATTTACTAATGCTGGCGACACCATTACACTAGTATATACATCAGTAGGGTGGGCTATCGTCGGTAACAGAGGCGGTACTGTAGCCTAATTAGGAGTACAGCATGGCTATGCAATATGATGTTTCTGCGGCGCATACAGAAGCTACAGGCACGCTAATTAACTCACGGACTCGCGTGAAAGGGTATCACTGCATATCAGGTGGTACTGCTGGCGATGTAATTTTTCGTGATGGCGGATCAGGCGGCACCACACTTTTACAGTTTAATATTGGGACAAGCACACAGCCAATCACAATGTTAATTCCTGGCGAAGGAATTTTGTTTGGTGCTAACGTTCACGTAACGCTTCCTGCAACAGCAAAAATCACGGTGTTTTATGGCTAAGTCTCCGGCGTGGCAACGTAAAGAAGGCAAAAACCCAAAAGGTGGCCTTAACGCAAAAGGCCGTGCTTCTTATAACGCAGCCAACCCAGGCAAACCTGGGTTAAAAGCGCCGCAGCCTGAAGGTGGGCCTCGCAAGAAGTCATTTTGTGCAAGGATGGAAGGCATGAAAAAGAAACTTACGTCATCCAAAACGGCTAACGATCCAAACAGCCGGATAAATAAATCCTTAAGAGCATGGAAGTGTTAAATGGACCCGATGATTATTTGGAATCTCATTACTTCTGTTCTGGTGGGGCTGGTGATGTTCATGCTAAAAAACTCGCATGATGAGCAGCAACGAATTCAGATTCTGCTAAATAAAACTCGTGAGGAAATAGCCCGTGACCACATCACTCGTGCAGAGGTCCGTGCAGACCTTGAAAAAATTATGGAACGATTTGATGCAGGCTTTGAAAGGCTTGAGTCTAAGATTGACGCGCTTGCTAAGAAGGGATAAAGATGCCAGCAGTCAGTGAGAAGCAAAGAAGGTTTATGGAAGCTGTAGCACATAACCCAAAGTTTGCAAAAAAAGTTGATGTCCCTCAATCCGTTGGAAAGGAATTTACGATGAAAAAGATGAACATGGGCGGCATGGCCGCAAGCAAAATGGGCGCTGTGAAGACTGCCGCTCCTAGTCGTGACGGTGTTGCTATGAAAGGCAAGACTAAAGGTACGATGGTTACGATGGCCGGTAACAAAGGCATGAAAAAAGGCGGTAAGGTCAAGAAGATGGCTTACGGCGGGAAGTGCTGAGATGATGGTTTCACGCGGTATGGGGGCCATACGTGCCTCCAAAATGCCTAAACCCGTAACTAAATCGCGTCGAGACAATACTGACTTTACGATGCTTGCTAAGGGCGGTATGTCGCGGGTAAACGAAGCTGGCAACTACACCAAACCTGGATTACGTAAGAAAATCGTAGCCCAGGTTAAAGCTGCTGCGACGCATGGAACAGGCGCAGGGCAGTGGTCCGCGAGGAAGGCACAACTTGTAGCTAAGAAGTATAAAGCTGCTGGAGGTGGTTACCGTGACTAATCCTCATGAAATGAGTGATGAAGAGAAAAAACGCTTATCCGCGCAACTAACCAATATTGATATTGGTCAGGGCGGCGCGGGTGCTTCAGGGCGAGTAAGCTACAAAATGCCTTTGGATAAAACCTCTGACATAAAAGCTTATGCAGATTTAGAAGCAAGAAAGCGAAAGGGCGAGAAGATGTCTTTTGCTGCGCCAATGATCGGGCTAGGGTATACCAAAAGGTTTAAACAAGGCGGCAAAATAAAGTCTGCATCATCCAGAGCGGATGGCATTGCAAAGCGCGGGAAGACCAGAGGAAAGTTCGTCTGATGAAAGCCCCGCAACAATCCCTCAAAGCTTGGGGCGACCAGAAATGGACAACTAAGAGTGGCAAGAAGTCATCTGATACTGGGGAACGCTATCTCCCATCGGCGGCAATCAATGCTCTTACACCTGCAGAATATGCTGCGACAACAAGAGCTAAAAGAGCAGGTAAAAAAGCTGGTAAACAATTCGTCAAGCAACCAAAAGGCATCGCTGCTAAAACCGCGAGGTTCCGATAATGGCTAAATCATTTCCTGATCTTAACGACGACGGTAAAGTAACCAAGGCTGATGTACTAAAAGGTCGTGGCGTAGAAGGGTTTAAGAATGGTAAGTTTATTCAAGCTGCTATCAAAAAACCCGGAGCATTGCGCGAACAGCTTGGTATCAAAGGAAAAAAGCCCATTCCTGCAAAAATGCTTGATAGGGCTACAAAAGCTCCGGGTAAGCTTGGGCAAAGAGCTAGGCTTGCTAAAACTCTTCGAGGAATGAAGTGACAACTTCAGGTACCGTTGCGTTTAACCCAGATCTCAATGAGCTGATTGAAGAGGCTTATGAGCGATGCGGTATTGAGGTGCGTACTGGATACGAGCACCGTACAGCCCGTCGCTCTCTAAATCTTATGCTCACTGAGTGGGCTAATCGCGGGATTAACCTGTGGACGATTGAGCAAGGTCAAATTCCTCTGACTACCGCAAATATTGTCTACCCAATTCCGGTTGATACTGTAGATCTTATTGAGCAAATCATTCGCACACAGTCGGGTATTCCTCAAACTGACATTAATATCAGCAGAATTTCTGTGGATACGTATGCCACAATACCTAATAAAAACGCTCAAGGTAGACCTATTCAGGTTTGGGTAAACAGACAGACAGGGCTATCTAACGCTACAAGTATCACACTGAACGGTACTATTAATAGTAGTGTTACCACAATTACAGTCTCTAACGCTGCAAATCTTGCGTCGGCGGGATTTATTAAGATTGACAGTGAGACCATAGCCTATTCGGCAATTAGCGGTAACAGTCTTCTTTACTGCATGCGTGGAGCTAACAATACAACGGCAGCATCACATACAACTGGAGCCGCTATAACGGTTCAGAACCTACCTTGCATCAATGTATGGCCGTGTCCAGACCAAGACAACTACTACACCTTTGTGTACTGGAGACTACGCCGCATGCAGGATGCGGGCACGGGCACAAGTGTTGAAGATATACCGTTTCGTCTAATAAACTGTATGGTTGCAGGGCTTGCTTATTACATATCTTTAAAGATCCCTGAAGCAGTTCAGCGCGTGTCTATGCTAAAAGAGATGTACGATGAGCAGTTGCAGCTTGCGCTTGATGAAGATCGTGAAAAAGCGCCCCTACGAATTGCGCCTAGACAGTTGTTCTTTTAATCATGCCTAATCGGTTTGCATCAGGTAAGTGGGCAATATCGCAATGCGATAGATGTGGCTTTCGATACAAGCTGAAGGAACTACGTGGGCTTGTCATTAAGACTAAAAACGTTAATATTCTTGTTTGCAATAATTGTTGGGAACCCGATCAACCGCAGTTGCAGTTAGGTATGTATCCTGTAGATGATCCACAGGCGTTGCGTAACCCACGCCCTGATACTACTTACCGTGTGGCAGGTTTAAATGGGTTGCAGATCAATACGTCTTCGACGCAATTAGGTAGCGGAGATCCCTCTGGAGGTAGTAGAATAATACAGTGGGGATGGGCGCCTGTAGGCGGAGCAAGAGCTTATGACACAGGACTAACGCCTAATAATCTTGTGCTTGGTATTACGTTAGGCACTATTACGGTAAATGTTACATAGGAGTTTGTGATGGATAAGAAAGATCTAGCGCAAGACAAGAAGACCGCTGCCAAGGCAGTGCATAAGCATGAGAAGGCTATGCATCCTGGTAAGCCTATGACTAAACTTGCCAAAGGCGGCAAAACTAACGCTCAGATGAAAGCGTTAGGTAGAAATATGGCTAAAATTGCTAATCAAAAATCTCCCTCGTTTAAGTACAAAATGGGAGCTAAGTGATGGCTAAGTTCAGTCAAAAGTTAATGGGTAAAGAAGTGGGTCAAGCGCCTGTTTATGCTGAACCCCATACTATGGATGGTAAAGCTGGGACAGATGTTAGTAACGCTGGGTATATGGGTGGTAACCGTCTAAAAGCTTCTGACGTTAATATGTCGGTTGGGAACATCCAGCGGTCTAACTATCCTGAGCCAAAAACTACCGGCACTAAAATGCGTGGTACAGGCGCGGCTACGAAAGGTCTAATGTCTAGAGGTCCGATGGCGTGAATTACGCTACCTTGTTTAAGACGATCCAAGGCTATCTAGAAAACGATTTTCCTTCGTTTACTGGCGCGTCTTCGACAGGGTCAGGTACAGCTACGTTAACTGCTAAAGAACAAATTGATACGTTTATTACGCAAGCTGAACAGCGTATATTTAATTCTATTCAATTTCCATCTCTTAGGAAAAACGTAACAGGCGTTACCGCCGCAAATAATAAATATCTTGAATGCCCCTCTGATTTTTTGTCGTCTTATTCAATGGCGGTTATCGATGATACAGGGGCGTATGAATACTTGTTAAACAAAGATGTTAATTATATACGGGCTGCATACCCTAATCCGGCAACTACAGGAATTCCAAGGTACTACGCTATTTTCGGTCCGACGGTAACGGGTGGCGTTATTACTAATGAGTTAACTTTTATCCTCGGCCCTACACCAAATGCAATTTATAGTGTGGAGCTTCATTACTACTATTACCCAGAATCGATTACTACAGCTTCGTCAGGGCAGACTTGGCTTAGTGACAATTTTGATTCTGTGCTTTTGTACGGGGCTTTGATGGAAGGCTACACCTACATGAAAGGTGAGGCTGATGTTATTGCCAACTACACTAGTAGATACCAGGAAGCTTTAATGCTTGCTAAACGTCTTGGGGATGGTATGGAACGGCGTGACGCTTATAGGTCTGGACAAGTTAGAGTACCGGTGAACTAATGGCTTTTACTGGTAACTACACTTGTAACTCCTTTAAACAACAATTGTTTGAAGGGGATTTTGATTTTTCAGCTACTACAGCTCAGACTTTTAAAATAGCGTTGTACACAAATGATGCTACACTTGACCAGACTACGACGGCTTATACGACTACTAGTGAGGTTGTGGCTACAGGTTATACGGCTGGCGGCGAATTTATCACCCCTTCACTTGCTATTGATAGTACCAACGGCATTGTTTATATTGACTTCACTAACGTTTCTTGGGCTGGTGCTTTTACTGCTCGTGGGGCTTTAATTTATAAAGTAGGTGGGGGTAACCCAGCTATATGTGTTTTGGATTTTGGTTCAGATAAAACTTCAACAACTACGTTTCAGGTAGAGTTTCCGCCCGATACGAGTACAACCGCACTTATAAGGATCGCATGAAAGTTCTAATTGCAACCCCCATGTATGGGGGCATGTGTACGGGTGAATATGCTAGATCATTGACAGGAGTTACGGTTGAGCTAGCAGCAAAAAGCATACATGTTTCCTATGCTTTTCTTTATAACGACAGTCTTATAACTAATGCGCGTAATAAACTAGCTACTGTGTTCATGGAGCATGACTTTACGCACCTCATGTTTATTGATGCAGACATAGGGTTTCAACCCGCAGATATTGTTGGGTTGATAGAAGCGGGCAAAGATGTTATTGCCGGTATTTACCCTAAAAAGCGGATTAATTGGGAGCGTATAGAGTATGCGGTCAAAGCGGGGATTCCGACAGAAGAACTTCAGTACCACACTGGAGATCTGGTAGTTAGCCTTGTGGATCATGGGCGTGAACAAGTCGTCAAATTATCAGAACCCGCCGAGGTTTTTGGTGCTGGTACTGGGTTTATGTTGATTAAGCGTGGAGTCCTAGAAACCCTAAAAGATAAGGTAGAGACATACATTGACGACGACGGCAAGACTTTGTATGAATATTTTTTTCTTACCAAAGACCCTGTGTTAAAACAGCAGTTAACTGAAGACTATGCGTTTTGTAGACTTTGCCGTACGAATGGGGTTAAAATCTATGTGGCTCCTTGGGTACGGCTAAGTCACACTGGGTCTTACATTTTTACTGGACAACCTATCCCTACGAGGGCGTGATGGCGTTAGTTTCTACAACTAAAGGTGATATGGATGAGGCGCTTCTTGAAAGACGAGACGGCTTCATTGATAATGACCATGAATACACTGTGTGGGTAGAGTATTGGCATGAAGGCGAGCTTGTACATAGATCGGCGCATGTTCAACTAAAACAAGCGGTGGAAAGTGGCGGTGACTTAGCTTCTTTTTAAAAGGGAATATCATGGCAAATACTCAATCTATGTGCACCTCGTTTATGAACGAACTATTCACGGGGCAGCATAACTTTGGCACGGGTGTAGTACGTGGAACTACAACGGCAGACACGTTTAAAGCAGCCTTGTATTTAGCTTCGGCTACCTATAATGCTTCAACGACGGCGTACAGTGCAACAAACGAAGTAAGCGGCACGGGGTACACAGCAGGTGGGGTTTCAGTTGGATCTTGGAACGCTCCTACTGGCACTAATGCGTCTGCAACTGCAGGTGTGGCATTCACAACGCCTGCGGCTAGTATTACGTATACTACAGTTACCCTTACTACTGCTTTTGATGCCGTGTTAATTTATAACAATACGCAGAGTAATAAAGCTGTCAGTGTTCACACTTTTGGCTCACAGACGATTACTGCTGGGACATTTACTCTGACGATGCCAAGTAATACAACAACTACTGCTCTGTTACGTCTGTCTACGACTTAATATTGTGGCTTTTGTACTTGCTGATCGTGTACAGGAAACCACTACAACCACAGGCACCGGCACAGTCACATTAGCCGGTGCGGTTACGGGTTTTCAATCGTTTTCCGTTATAGGCAACGGAAACACGACCTT
>Ga0214917_10004377_pt1 | contig 15727 bp, 9 predicted proteins | sample LL_1208_BB_MetaG_FD_177983 | JGI IMG/M metagenome (GOLD analysis project Ga0214917, IMG submission 177983) | Freshwater microbial communities from Lake Lanier, Atlanta, Georgia, United States - LL_1208_BB | ecosystem: Environmental > Aquatic > Freshwater > Lake | place: USA: Georgia | collected... | reverse complement strand
AAATCCCCAGGGGGCGAAGACAAGGAGATCGACCTCGTTGACCGAGCCGTCGAGGGCGATGAACTCGAAGAGCGACCAGGCGCGGTAGGGCTCATGGTCGGGAAACCGCTCGCGCATGAAGTCGAGGGCGTCCCGCTCCCAGGGGTACGGCGAGTCGGCGTAGGAGGTCCAGTTGAGGGGCATGGCGTGGTGCCGGACGTCGCGGGGCAAGGGCCATGTCGGGGCGGGTGAAACCCGCCCCGACATGGCCCTCCGTCATACCTCCTTCGGAGGAGTCGGGAAAGCGGCCAGAGGGTCGCGAGATCTGTGGCACAGGTGAACAGCCCGGAAAAAAGCCCCCCTGCAACCTACTCAAATCCAAGAAGCACGAAAGGCATTGTCCCCAAGGCGCCTTGGAAGCGGCGCAGGTAACGCACGGCAGTTTGGTGAGTCAAATAGCAGTTGCGCGTGGTGTAGCCGAGATTCGCACGACCGGCGTTTCCAAGGGTGACTAACACGCACAGATCCGCTTGTCCGTTGTGATGCAAGGTCATCAACTTAAGCAGATCATGTGAAAAAACAGTCTGGTTTGCGAACTCAAGCTCAATGCCGACCCGCGATGCTGCGTGGTAGAGATCAATGCCCGAAGGCCGTCCTGGAGTAGGGAGTCGATAGCTCGTATACCCCTGGTACTCTTTTTGCCATCCGGGAATCGCCAAAGCCGTTCTAGTGAAGTGGGAATTCACCATGCGATTTCCTGTGGCTGTATGAAGCGTGCTGGCTGCGCGGCGAAGCATCTGCAAGGCATGCCTCTTCGCTGGATCCCGCAGCAGTGCCAAGCCATTATTCAGTCCAAGTCTTCTTCGAAGATGCATCTGGGTCTTTCGTTTGACGGAGATGGTCGTCCTGTCCGTGCGGAACTATTTCGATAGCACAGTGCCTTGAAACGGAAGATGAACGGAAAGTCTATCGAGCTGGCTGCCGTGACTAAGCGTGGCAGAGTACGCACCCGTCTCCGCCAGCCAGGAGGCGAGCCACTCGGTGGTGAAGCGGGTGGCGCTCTTGTGGTCGATGATACGGGTGCCGTCGCCGGCTGGGCTCGGGGAGCGGGGCACGCCGAGGGCGTCGATGCGACCGCGCCAGAATGTGTGCGGCATGGCCGCGCGCTCGACGGCGAGCGGCAGTTCCGTGAGTACGTCGAGCCCTTCGTCGGTGAGCCATTTCTCGAACGCCAGCACGCGATCGCGCAAGTCGCGGGCATCGAGCGGCAGGTCGTGGCCGCCAGCGGCGATGCAGCGGGCGGCAATCCGCTCGATCGCGTCTTCACGGTCGCCCGGGGCGAGGTCGGCGAGCGACGGCAGCGCAGCGAACACGGCATGGATCACGTCGCCAATGAGGGCGTCGTTGGCCCGTGTGATGCGGGCCGCGGCGCGTGCCGGGAGGGGCTGCGTGCCGAGGTCCGTAGCAGAGCAGGCTGCCGGATCGATGCCGCGAGTGTGGGTCGGCGGCTCGTCGCTCGGCTTCCAGTAGCGGCGCGGGTAGTTCCCGTCGGGCGGCGGAAGCACGGCGTCGGCGGGCGGATACTCGAGGGCGTAGGGGTCGGAATGCTGGAGGTCTTTGAAGTCTTGAATCTTTTCGGCGATAGACGCAGCGGAGACGACGGCAGCGGGCGGCAGCGCCACCGCAGCGGCCGGTTTCGGAGAGTAGTCGAAGCGGGTGTAGTCGAGCCCGCCTGAGGCACTCACGCGAGGAATGTCCCTCGAAACCCCGGCAGGTACACGAGGAGGCAGAAGAAAGTCGAGAACTGGTTGGAGAAACTTGAAACGGGCCGAGTCCTTGATCTTCCTGGATCGTGGATCCGTGAACACCAGGATGCTTTCGGCCCGAGTGCAGGCGACGAAGACGTTGTTCCGCTCCGCCTCTTCGTCGCTCTGAAAGAGTGCTCGTGAGCCTCTGATCGCCGCAGCCGCCGTACCGTATGGACCTTGGTGGAGGTCGGCACGCACCGCATCGTGTGGGAGAAAGGCGTGGCGTGAAAAGGTGCCGCCATCCTTGTAGTACACTGCGTGAGAGCCAAATGCCCAAGGCAAGACGTGCGGTCGGCGGCTGATGCGCCCGTGGGTATTCTTGTGCTCGTGGTCACGAATCACGAACGTCGAGCTACCGGTCGCAGGCTGCCAGCCGCCCTGACCGACGATCGTCACCGGCCACCCGAGGCCTTTCGCAGAGTGAGTCGTCGTGACCGTCACACCACCGGTCGCCACGCGGGCATGGTGCGGCGACTCCTCCTCGTCCGCGTCGGCATCAAAGACTGCGGCCAACCCTGCGATGGTCGCTGGCCGTTGCTCTGAGTGGCAACGCGTCTCGTACGCACGGGCTACCGCCACAATCCCGTCGAGATTCCGCAGTCGGCCTGCCGCTCCGCCCCACGCTGCCACGCGGTCCGTGAGGCCAAGTGCGGCGATGACACGCTGCACAGCCTCGGCCGGTGCCAGCCGGCTGGCGAGGCTGCGGTCTTGAACGAGATCGGACAGGCCCGGTATGGAGATTCGTGCACGATTCGGCGACCCGGCCCGAAGGGCGGTCCAGAACCAGTCGGTCGGATCGGTTGGAGCACTCCAATCTTGCAGCAGATGGCTGATCACCGCGGCCGCCAGTGCGTCGCTCGGATCCACGAGCATTCGAAGGGCCTCGACGGCAATCCGGCCCTCACGGGTTTCCGCGAGGCTGCGGGGCGATGCGTCGACCGGGATGCCCAGTTCGTGCAACGCCTGAATGACGTGATCGGCGTAGAGGTTGGTCCGCACGACGACGGCAATATCCGAGGCCTTGATGTGAGGCCGTCGGGCCAACAGGTCTGCGATGCCCGCAGCGAGGGCTCTCGTCTCGTCGGGCATCGTGAGCCTGTCACGCAGCGATGTGTCGCCTTGGTCGTCCTGATCGCCGACGGTGAGCGTCCACCGTTCAAGGTGCGACACCTCGCCAGGGCGAAGCGTCCTGCCCGCTGTTTGGGCCGGACGCTTGGAACCGAAGAGGGCATTGAAGAACGCCACGAGCAGCGGGCTGCTGCGGTGATTGGCATGGACCGGCGTGACGGCGCCGGAGAGACGCCCAATCGCGCTCTCTGCCGCGTTCCACGAGGCGCCCTGATAGCCGAAGAGGTGCTGATTCTCATCGCCAACCCATACGGCCATGGCCTGCGGATGCCGGGTGCCTGCGACCAATCGTTCGGCTGTCCGGATCTGCCGAGCAGTAAGATCCTGCACCTCGTCGCAACCCACGAAACCGAGGTCGTCGGGCCAACCATGGCGGTGAAGAGCGTCGGCGAGATCGTGGTAGTCGACGAGCCCCCGTCGCCGCTTCTCTTTGCGGTAGGCGACCGCGACGGCATGAGCGGCCTTGGCGAGCATCGTGGCGTAGACGACGGAATCCTTGTGAAACCAGTGGGCTGAGTGGATGTGAGGTGCACGGTCGGAGAGACTCTGATTTTTCGCGTGTTTCAGCTGGCTCAAGGCCCCCCAAAACCCACGTTGCAGAATCTTGTCGCACAGGTCGCCGTCAGAACCACTGCCGCTATGAGGGGCGACAAGGTCATTCAGATACCAATCGAGTGGTTCGTCCGACGTCGTGGTGAACTTGTGCGTAGGCTCGAGTTTCGCCGCCAATTCCTCGATGGCGGAGATGCAGGCCGTGATCAGGTCCTGGCGAGATGTGATGCGGAGCCGACGCCGAAGTTCCAAGACGTCGTGCACGTCTTGAATGAAGGCCACGCCCTTCGTCCTACGCGGCTTTGGTTGGTTACGGCCAAGCCGGCGTGCATATTCATTGAGACCGGCTGCGATCTTCGGGTTCACCCGGTCGAGAAGGTCCTCACGAAGTCTTTGTTCGGCAGGCGCTGAGAGCACCCGTAATCCGGCCGGTAGCCCCGTCTGGAAAGCTTGACGCTGCAGCACCTCTAGGCCGAGGGAATGGAGCGTGCCGATCGCCGCGTGCTCGAGCCGATGGCAGTTGTCGAGGAAATCCACGGACGTTCCGCCCGCGGCACGCATGCCGACGAGAAATTGCTCGATTGACCGTTCGTGGAGCTGCGCTGACGCAGACCGGGTGAGCGTGGTGAGCAGTATCTCCTCCGGTAACGCGCGGCCGGCCAGGACGTGCGCGACGGCCAACTGGGTCAGTTGGGTCGTCTTCCGCGAGCCTGCCGTGGACAGGATCGCAGTGAACGGCGTTACGGTGGCATGCGCTGTGGCCATAGGCGTGGACTGATTTCGTCAGCGGACGAGGTGTTTGCCGCAGATTCGGTCGAGCTTGCAGTACTCGCAGATATGCCATCGGTCTTCGGGCTGGTGAGCCGCTCCCGACTGCCGGGGAAGATGCGTGTCCCAAGCGTCGAGGTCGGTGGCGAGGGGAGTGCCGGCTGGTTCCGTGCGGCGACGCGCAAGCGGCGGCAGGAGCGGCCAGGCGATCGCGCGACGGTGGGTGCCGAAGAGATCGTCGGCGAGCATGAGCATCGCTTCGAGGGCATCGATGACGCTCTGGGTCGGGAGGCAGTCCGAGTATTTCCGAATCCACGCCGCATCGCGAACGGTCCAGTAGCGAATGGTCACGTTATCGACCGATTTCCCCGACCATTGACCAGCAGCCTGCTCCCGAACCAGGCGATTCCAAGCGTAGATGGCCAGCTGCCCAAAGTTGTCGTGCTGGAACAAAGCCTCGTACTTGCTCCGGCCCCACTTGAAGTCGAAGACAAGGAGGCCGGCGGTCGGCGCCCAGTCGATTTCACCCGTGAATGTGTGGCCGCCGCGCATCGCGATGCTCGGGCCGAAGGCGTCGAGCGAAGTGCCGAAGCCGTCGCAGTTGCTCGCGTACTGCTGCAAGCCGCGGGCCGTGCCTTTGATCGCCTCATCGAGCGTGCGCCGCTCGTTGCTGCCCGGCCGAGTGGCGACGGCCGACCAGAGAAACGGCAGCATCCGCTCGACGGCCGCGAGCATCCGTTCGGTGGCGTCGTCGTCGTCGGCAGGAGGATCGCCAAGCCACGTGGCCGCCTCCTCCCGGATGATCTGCTCGGCTACCGTGCCAAGGAGAGTGAACGCGTTCGGCACATCGGCCCTGCGGCCCTCCCAGAGGCCACCGTGTCGCTCGAGCATCCACGCCACCGGACAGCCCACCCGCTTGTCGAGCTCCGTCCAGGAAAGGTTCTTGCTCGGGGTGATCGTGATGTCGTCCGGTAGCTCCCATTCGGGGAGCTGTCGGGGAGGCGGTTCCGGGGCCTTCCACGCCACCGGAATCGTCCAGCGACCGACCTCGACGGCGGTAGTGGCCGCGGTGGCGGCGGCAAGCTCCGCGTCGAGATTCACGATCGCCGAAGGTGCGACGGCCGGCGACAGGCAATCCTTCAAAAGCGTCCAGAGCGGATGGGCATGGCGACTGTCGTCCGCTGCGGGAAAATCGACGACCGTCAGCGAGTCGGTGATCCGCAGGATGCCGGCCTGCTCGGCATGGCGAGCGAGCAGCGTTTTCTGCACCGGCCTCGTGAGTCGGATGCCGGCTGCGTCGAGCTGATCGAACTCCGCTGACGACCAGTCGCCGCCGGCGACCCTGTCGCGGCGGACACCGAGCCAGATCACATGACGGGTATTGATGGCCGCTTCGGGCTGATGGTGGCGAACGGCAGCGAGCGAACGAACCCGATACGGGCTGCCGGCCTGCTCTGGATGGAGCCGGGCCGAATACTCCTCGCTCACGTGCTCGAGCAGGGCCGCGATCTCATTCGAGTCGAGACGATCGCCCGGGAGGCGACGCGAGAGGATGCGGCCCATTGCCCGGGCACGGTCGGCGAGGACGCGAAACTGGGCCTGCACGGCAGGGTCACCGCCGCGATTGTCGAAGACACGATGATCGAGGGCGTAGGTCTCGACGAGATCGAGCACCTGGCGAAGTTCGGCCACCGCGAGGGTGTCGCGGCCGTCGTCGCCGCGCGAGCCGTTGGCGACCGCGCCGGTCGCATCCTGCTGCGGCCGCGGGATCCACTGCTGCAGGCAGACGCGATCCTCTACGTGCGGATGGCTTCCGACGGCTTGATCCCACTTTGGACTGCCGACCCCGGGTAGCGAGCGGAGTGATTGGACGAGCTTTTTGGCGAGGTGGATATCGACCGGAGGCACGGCCAGGCAGAGCAATTCCCGGACCAGCTCGGCGTTCGCCGGCGTGAACCGGGCGGCTATCGCGAGGGGAAGGATCGCGAGCAGGTCGGACGTGGTGCGTGGGGCGGAGGCGCCGATCGTGGGCAGGCCGAGGCGGGCGAATTCGCCGTCGAGACAGATGGCCGTATCATCGTCGGCGCACACGATCGTCACATCCTCGAGCCATGGCAGCGGGCGGCGCTCCGTCAAGGGCTTTTCCATCTCCGCTGAGAGGCCCGGACTCCCGTCGGCCGGCGCGATGCGCTCGGCGAACTCCACCGCGAGGGCCGCCGCCACGGCCGTGCAGGCGGCGTGCATGCTCGAACAGGTGAGGGCGGCGAGGGAGCAGTCGTGCGACGCGGCAGCGGCGAGCGAGCCCGGGGCCGCCGGCAACTTCTCGGAACCGGCGGGATCGATCAACGACTGCCACGCGACAAGCGCCGAGCCCTTGGCGGCCGACGGCGAAACGACGGTGGCGGACTCGACGACCGATTGAACGTGCGCGGGGTCGGCACGGTCGGCGGCATCGACGTGAATCCTCGCAAACAGTTCCCGCCAGCGGCGCGGCCAATGCGAAAGCGGCTCGACGAGAACGATCTCGAACCGGGGAAGCAGCTGCCCGGCATTGAGAGCATCGACCACCGCCTCGAGCCGGTCGGCGACGCCGCGGCGGAGCCGGACGAGTTCGCGGTCCGGCAGGGCGGCTGCGGCGGCCTTCATCGCGGCGGATGCCGCGGCGGCGAGCAGGGGCAGGGCGCCGTAATCGGCAGGAGCCCAGCAATCGAGGTCCGGCGACCCCGCGAGCGGGCATTCGAGCAGCAGGCTGTCGCGGGTGTACAGGAGTTTCCCTGCCACGCCGAAGCGATCGATCCGGAAACTGGGCTCCACGACGTCGAGCGGCGACCATGCTGGGTAGCAGCTGCCGACCATTGCCGCCTCGAGGCCACGAGCGAGGAGTTCGACACGCCACCAGCGTTCGTCCACCCCGGTGAGACCGAGCCGCTGCTCGAGCCAGACCAGTAACTGCTCGGGTCCGCCGGCGACGAAGCCCAGTCCTCGGCCCGGGCGGTCCGTCGGCCCAGCCGCTCCCACGAGCGAGATTTCCAGCCGCGTCGGTTCTCCTCCCAGGCTCGTCATCGCCAAACTCCCTGCGTGCCAATGGGCACGGCGCCGTCCCGACTCGCCGCCGGTACCCACCACGGCAATCGGGAGGTCTACCCCTTCGGTGGGGCGCGGTCAAATGCCCCCATGATCCTGCCTCAGTCCAGTGTCTCGGATCATCTGCTCGACGAGGTCGATGGCCGAGGCGAACGATCCGATGAACCGAGGCACGTCCGATCGATTGAAGGCCCGCACGCCGTCGAGATCAAGAACCGCGTCGATTCGCCCAGTGGAATCCGAGACCAGTTCGACGGCCAACCCTGATCGCGGATGTGCGAACCAGAGCAGCTGTTGCAGGCCATCCGGCCGATCAGAAGGCTTCTGGGGATGCCGGAGTGAACCCGCAGCGAAGGCGTCGATTGCCGAGATACGGACCGCGCCGTTCTCCACACGGACGGTCACCGCCAGCAGATGGTCGCCCCGAGGATTGGCGTAGAGTTCGGTCGGCGCATCGAGCTCGATCCATTCCTCGGTGAGCCCCTCTGCGTCGGTCGGCCCCGACACCACGCGATGGCGATAGTCGGAATCGATAAACGCGGCGTCGATCATCTCGACACAGAATCCGGGCCGCGTGCCGCGGTAGCCCTGGGGGCGTTGCGGCCGACCGCGACGGGGGCGTTGGCGGCGCGATGCGTCGTCGTGGGGATCATGTTCCATGTGTGGTTTCTGCTCCTCGTGCCGGTCGTATGCAGGCGTGTCGTGCTTGAGTTAGCCCTGGCGGACGATCGTGCCGTCGGTGCCGACGACGGCACCCCAGGGAGCCGGGATCCGCACGCGATCGTGTTCGTCGGCCAGCACCCAGACGGCTGGCACTGTGGGAACGAAGGTCGTCGGTGGAGCGAAGCCATCCGTGAAGTAGACGACGGCATCGACTTCCTCGTCGCCGCCGGCCCAGGCCAGGATTTCGGGCGCGAACGCGGCATCGAGGCACGTGCCCCCTCGCCCGTGGGCATCGTCGTCGACGAGTTCCGGGTGACGATCCTGATCGTCGAAGAGCAGGATCGCCCGCTTGACCTGCACGTCGATCTCGACCAGTGCGATGCGATACTGGCTGGCAAGCACGCGGACCTCGAGCTTGATCCACCCGAGGATCGTGGCGGACATGCTCGACGAGACATCCACCGCCACGAGCAGGATCGGCGGCTTGGCGATGGAGCGACGGCCGGGCACTATTCCAGCGAGTTCCGGTCGGCGGCGCGGCGGCCGGGAGAGCGTCGGCTCGGACCGCTGCCGCGGCGGCGGCAGGTGACCAAGGATCTTCGGCCAGTCGAGCCAGGCATGGGAGGTGGACCGCACCCGTTCGACGCCGGAGCCGGACTGGCTGCCGGCCGCGGGGGTGGCGGCACCGACCGCCTTGCGCGCGGCGGGATCGAGCAGATGTCCCCACGTATGGACAGCCTTGTCCTTGGCAACCGAAACGGCGAGCCTCGCCACCGTGCCGGCTTCGCGAATCGATTGCCAGCCGGAGTGATCATCGGTCGATTCGGCCGGTTGATCCGCACGCCGGTCGCCCGTCTGGTCATCGGTGCCGCCCCCGAGGCGTTCCGGCGCCGAACGGCGAAGCAGTTCGTACCGCACGAGCGTCGATTGCAGCGGGGCGAGTTGAGGGAACTGCTCCAGCAGCAGAGGGCTGCCCGGCAGCGGAAACGTCTTCACGAACTCGTTCACGGTGGTCTCCGTGGCGACGAGGAGCGCCCGGGAATCGATCGATGCGGGGCTCGCATCGCCCCCATCATTTCCTCCCGCGATCAAGCCGCTGCGAGCCTGGAGGAAAGGATGGCCGAATAGCAGGTGCAGGCATTCGTGAACGAGTACGCCGCATGCCTCGGGCACGCTCAGGGAATCGAGCCACGCCGGTGAATACCGCATCTGTATGGCGCCATGTTCCCAGAAGACGCCGCAGGTGCCGACGGCCGGATCGGCCTTCGCCGTCCAGGCCGACATGACTTCCGCGTGGAAGGGCATCGTGCGGGTGAGCGTCTCGATCGCCCGCGACAGCTTGTGGCGGGCCCGGATGGCCAGCCGCCTGTCCATGGCGGCGTCCGAGATGGCGGCCGGTTTCTCGAAGGAAATGGTCACGGCGTTCTCCCCTGGATCGTGGCCGCATTTCGTGCACGAGCCGCCGCGGTCACCATCTTCATGCGGGCCACCGGGCTCAGGGGGCGGCGCCGCTGATCGACGGCCGATGTGGAAGCTTCCGGGACGTCCCAGGTCATCGACCGGTAACCGGTCTCCTCGATGAAGTTTCTGACCACCGGAGTCATGTCGGGGGGCAGTTCGCTGAAGAAGAGCTTGATGCTCGAAAGACGCTGGGGATTTTCCAGAACGCGCGAGGCGCGGGCCTGAGGCCGAACGTACCGGAGCAACTGCTTTAGCGTGGTCGAAAGCACGTCCAAGCGGCCCTCCTCTCGCCAACGACGCACTGTCGCCAGCCAACAAGCCGACTGGTCATCGAGGATCGTGGCGGGCTCGATCGGCTTCTCCGTGCCCAGCAGCACCCTGAGCAGGGCCGTGGCATGGGCGTTGCCAACCAGACCAGCGATGGCCGATGCAAGCGCGTCGGCGGTCGTGACGTCCATGTCGTGAAGATCGGGCACGGTGTGGAGCAGCTTGCTGACGTAGGTCCATGACCGCGGGTTCGACAGTCCGTCGGCATCCTCGAACGGATCGTCCAGCAGGGCGATGTAATCCGTGACGACGGGGTGGACGCCTCCGGCGGCCCGTGCCCAGGCCAGCCAGTGTTGCGGATCGGCCGTCACAGTAATACGAACGAAGCGAGCGACCAAAGCTGCGTCCAGGGACGCTGTCGCATATTTCCCAGGCGTGCGTGGGTTTATGGTGCTACAGACACCCCAGCCCGGAGCGAGCTCATAATCGTGAATGCGGCGAGCGGTCAGGATCTGGAGAGCCGCATGCCTGGTCGCCTCGCTGCTTCGATTCAATTCCTCGAGCAGCAGCAGGCCGCGGGGCTGGCACGGCTTCGGCAGGAAGTGGGGCGGGGCAAAGCGAGTGTATGCGCGTCCGTCATCTTCTTCGTGCCGGAAAGGATATCCGGCAAGATCGCTGCTCTCGAGAATTGAAAGGTCACGATCGATGACTGGAATGCCCAGCTGCCGAGCGGCCTCATGTACGCTCTCGCTCTTCCCGACGCCGTGCGGACCCTCGATTAAAAACGGCAGGCCCGCGGCATAGGCTCTTTTGATGATCGCCACGAGTGGCTCGCCGATCGGGACGGCCAGCGGAGCGTTCGAGGCGGAGAGTGAGTTTTCGCGGCCGGAGGCGATCATGAAAGTTTCCTTGTGTTCCAGGATGGGGGGATGGAGACGGAAAGGGCGGAATAGGTGGGTTCAAGGCCGTTCAGTGCGAGGCAGGATTCTCCAGCCGACGCCGCGGCTGGCCGTCACGTAGCCGCGGCCACGCAGTTCCCCGAGCCGCTCGCGCACGAACGCGAGGTCGAGTCCGCTGGTGACCGACAGCATTTCCGCCGACGCGGCGCCGGACGCCTGCCCGGCGATCGTCGTGAGCAGGAGGCGGTTCGTCGCATCGAGGCCCTGGCTGTCGATGCCCATGAGGCCGATGACCTCCTCCACCATGGCCGACGGAATCGTCGTGTCCAAATCCTGTACGTCACGCTCGTAACGCCAGCCGATCGTCATCACGGCGATCGTCTTAAGCAGGTGTCCCAGGGCGCGGGGAGAGCCGGAACAGGCGGCTGCCGCGATCGTGATTCCCTCGGGTGAGAGCATGATGTCGAGGGTCTCGCAATTGTGTCGGGCGATCATCTCGAGCTCCTCCTGTGAATAGTCAGCGAGGCTGATCGAGACGAGACGGGCCCGAAGAGCCCGGAGCAAGCCGCCGGGGATGTTGGTGGCGGCCACCCACACGTGCCTCGCAATCGCGACCGGCGGGGCCGTGCGATCGACTTTGCCGTTGTTGAGCGTCGGCAATTTGGCATCGTCAATCGCCCCGAAGAGGAGCTCCATCGACCTTTTAGAGAGACTGTGCGCTTCGTCGAGGAACAGCACCGACGGGTCCGCGAGGCCGGCAATTCGCTCTACGAGTGCGGCCGGCGTGACCTCCCTGCCGCATGTGATCGCGATGAACGGCAGCGACAGGGCGGCGGCGAACTCCGACGCCAGGAGCGTCTTGCCCCGGCCGCTGGGCCCGAGCAGGAGAATCGGATCAGGCTCGCCGCCGAAGGAGATGCCCTCCGCGAAACGACGGAGAAACGTCACGGCGGTGGCCTGGCCGACGACGCGTTCGAACGGTTTGAGCCTGCCGGGCGGGCTCCCGTCGCCGTGCAGCGTCATCGATTCGGCTCCGTGCGGCACCGCCTCGCGGATCCCCGGGCGGAAGTCGCGATCGGTGGAGAAGACGACGGTGTCAATGCCGTCAATGGTGTTTGCGTCGATCATGTCTGTGGTCCTCGGGGGGTGAGTGGGGCGGGCAGGGCGGCGAACTGTTCCTCGGCATGCGACGCTATTCATCGACGGGCGGGTCGCAGGAGCACGGCCCGTCATCGTCGAGCGACTCGATCCTGCTCTCCGGCGTGTCGTCCGCCGGCTCGGCAGGGATGTCTTCCGGCGGTCGGTCGGGCGGCGGCGGGGTGACGTTCGTGACGTCTTCTCGCATTCCGGGCGGCTCAAGCGTGACCTCCAGCCCGAACTTCCTGGCGACCTCCGGATCCAGTGAAACCGAGTCACGAGTGGCCTTCTCGTGGGAGCGGACGAGTCGCTCGAGCGACGCGATTCCGCCGGCACGCCGCACGAGTTCCTGGAGCCGCTTGTTGACCCTCACGGGGGCCGGCAGCTTGCCTGTCTTCATCACCCTGGCGATCGCGTCGTGCAGGCTGTCGGCGACCAGGGGGAAGAGCATCAAGGCCCTCATGAACCCGTCGAACGTCACATTGCCATCGACGGGCGCCATCTCGACCGACGCCCTCACCTCGCCGTCAGTCCGGTCGAGCTCCCAGCGGAGGAGCTTGGTGACGTAATTCTGGCCGAGGAGAAACTGCGCCAGCTTCCCGACGTCCTTCGCCTCCTTGGCCGAGTAGATGCCGACGGCCTCGATTTCGAGATACCGGCCGGCCTCGGCGACGGTCACGAACAGCGTCAGCGACTTGTCGCCCGCCGGGTTCCTGTACCGCTGCGTCTTGAACGACAAGATGAACTGGCCGTTGTCGCCCTGGTCGTTGGACGCAAACTTCAGACCGGCCCTCATCAGAAAACCTTGAACTGCTTCGACAGCGACTGGCATGGAAAAGCTCCTGGTAAGGGAAACAGGGACGTGATCTGGACGAAGGAGAATGTTGCAGGCGAACTCCGCGTTATGGGCCGGGATGTTCACCCATAGGGGTTGTCGGCGAGCGCGACGGTCTTCGCCCCGAGCGATGCGTAGCTCGCCGGCCGGCACGCCAGCACGATCACCTGCAGCCCACGGCTGGCGGCGAGGTCCAACATCTGCTGAAGGGCACGCTGGCGTTCGGTGTCGCTGTTCACGAAGGCATCATCGAAGACCACCGGCAGGCAGCCGTCGTAGTAGGCTTCCGCGAGGATCTCGGCCATCGCCAGTCGAAACGCCGCGGACACCTGTTCCTTGGCGCCGGAACTCAGTTGGCTGAAATCGAAAGTCGCATCGCCGACCCCCCGACGCGAAAGCGTCAGTTGGCTGAAACGACCGTCCCGATAGTCGACCGCGACCGTCGTGCCCTCCCCGTAGAGCCGCTGCAGGTAGCCGGTGACTCGGTTCGCGAGCGGTGCCACGAATTGTGATTCCATGTCCCGCTTCTTCTCCGTGAACAGCGATGCCAGCAGCTTCACGGCAGCGGCGTCGCGGGAGGCCCGGGCGTGCTCCGCCACCGCCAGCCGTTGCCGGGCCGCCGCACGGGCCAGATCATCCCGCGGGTCGGTCGTGCCCTCGAGTTCCAGCCTGACCCTCGCCAGCTGCCGCTTTGTCTCGGCGTCCTGCTTCGCAGCCGTGACGGTTTCGATCGTTCGCTCGATTCGAACCCGGCTGAGTTCGAGATCCTGCGGATGGAGCGTTGCAAGCCTGGCCCGCGATGCGGCGAGCTGCGTCGCCGCCCGGATCTTTGCTTCTTCGAACGCTGTGATTCGCCGCTCACGCTCGGTGCCGTGCCGATCCTCGAGCACCGCCGCCTTCGTCCTCAGGGCCTGGAGCCGATCACGGTTCGCCTGGAGGCGCGACACCGCGTTCTGTCGTTTCTCCGCGATGGCCGCGAGCCGTGCGCGGGAGTGGGTGACGGCCGCGGAAGCGGTTCCGACCGCCTCGATGGCGTCGGTCATTTCCCGATGGGCCTCCGACAGCGCCGCCTGAGCAAGGGCAAGCTCTGCGGAGACGGTGGAGCCGGCTGCCGGGACCGAGCCATCGGGGGACCGGCGGCGGACTTCAGCCGCGGCTTTCTCGATCTCGGCATCGAGCGATTCGAGATCGGCGCCAGCCTGAAGGCCGCCGAGCCCCTCGATCGACAGATGCACCGCACGGATGTCGGCTTCGAGCGACTGGCGGCGGGCAAACGCCTCGCGGGCCGCGTCGATCGAATCGATGCCATTGGCCATCAGGACGGCATTCAATGCCGACCGGGTTTCATCGAGCCGCTGCGTCGCCTCCGCCAACGAGCGGCCCCCGCCCGGTGTGATCCTCACGGCCGCCGTCGTCGTTTTCGGGCCCCCCAAGAACAGTTCCGACTCGGCCGTGATCGTCACGGGCGTGCCGACGTCGAGCGGCTGGCCGGCGATCGTCACCGTCCCCGTGGCGGCTAAGACTTCGATCTTCGTCGAGATCGCCTCGAGCGTCGTTGCAGCCGACTCGCGAAGCCTCTCGAGCCTGGTGAGTTCGGCCACGTCGTCGCCGGTGAACGGGGGTACCCGGGCCAACTCGGCCTCGAGTTCCCGCGCCTTCCGGCGGCGTTCCGCGATCCTCTCACAACGGCCGCCCAGGCCATCCCGTTCGACGAGGAGCCGGGCATGTTTCTCCCGCACGTCCTGCAGCGCATAGGCCGCCGTTGCGCGCGCCTGCCATCGGCTGGCATCGACCATATCTTTGGCGGCGGCGTCGCACTGGGCGACGCAATCCACCTCCTCGTGCTCGAGGCTGGCGAGCGTCGTCACGTGGGGAGCCATCTGAACCTCGAGGGCGGCAATGTCCTGACGACACGCGGCGATCTCCTGATCGGCCCGCACCGCCTCGGCATACGCCGCTTCCGCGGCGGCCGTGGCCGCGTGTCGCTCGGCGATCTCGACCCCGAGTTCCGCGGCCTCCCGCTGCCGGCGGCGCGCGTCCTCCAGCTCCAGCTGCGCCTGGGCGAGCTCGGTCTCGCACAAGGCGATCGATCTGCTCGCCGCGTCGATGGTGTCGACGGAGGCATTCAGCGACTCCACCGCCGCCGCGGCCTGGGCGTGGGCCGCGTCGGCCGCCTCGCGCGCTTTCATCGCCCGGTCAAGACCGGAGCCCGACCGCACCCTCCCCGAGTCGGCGTCGACATACGTCGCATGAAGCTTCGCGTCGACATCGGCTGACACGGTAGCGTCGAGCGGCGACTCGAGCACACCGCCGCCGTCGATGCGCGAGAGCCGCTCACGGAGCATTTCCGCATGACGATCCGCGTTGGCATGAACGAGGGGATCGCGTGTGGCGGATTCCTGCCATACCCAGAGCCCTGCCCACTGGTGTTTGAGCCGCTGATCCAGATTTCGGCCGCCGCCGACTTCGTCCGCCTGCAGGATCTCGTGAATCCGTGCTTCGGCGTCTTCGTTGTGGTGGGTCCTCGTGGTGCCGACGGTCGTTGACGAGCCGGCGGCGGCATATTCCTTGAGCGTGGTGCTCGCGGACTGGCTGCCGGTGAACACCTTGGTGATCGAATACGTCCTGCCGCCGCTTTCGAACAGCAGGTCGACGGCCGGATGCCCGCCATGCACCTCGGACCGCATCGCTTTCTGCGCCGCACCGGTCACCCGGCTGCGGAGGAACAGGGCAGCGTGCAGCGCGTCTACGACGGTGCTCTTGCCGGCTTCATTCGGGCCGGCGATCACGGTCCGGGCGGTGTCGAAGTCGACGGTCAGTTCCTTGTGGATGCGGAAATGCCGGAGCGTCACACGGAGCAGTTTCATCGGAAGGAAACTCCAGGGAGGAAGTGGGGGTGGTCTGGATGGGAGTGGCCGTGGCGGGTTTCTAGAGTGGGGCCGTCGCGGGCTCCGTTCGCTGCACCTCGTCGCTGCGGTGTGTGGTTTCGGGAGCTGCGAGAGCGTGGAGCGTGAAGATCGCGTGGCGGATCACGTCGACCTCAGCCTGTGGCCCGCCTTCCTCGAGCCGCCGCACCAATTCCGCAGCGACGCGGGAGATGATCGGGTCGCCGGGTCGCGCGGCAGGTCGTGGATTTCGTCCGGCGT
>Ga0214917_10004375_pt1 | contig 15735 bp, 13 predicted proteins | sample LL_1208_BB_MetaG_FD_177983 | JGI IMG/M metagenome (GOLD analysis project Ga0214917, IMG submission 177983) | Freshwater microbial communities from Lake Lanier, Atlanta, Georgia, United States - LL_1208_BB | ecosystem: Environmental > Aquatic > Freshwater > Lake | place: USA: Georgia | collected... | reverse complement strand
CTCTACTACGTGGGCGGCGGCACCCATCCGGGGGCCGGAATGCCAGGGGCGCTCCTCACCTCGCAGGTCACCCAAGACTTGATCCGCGGGGACTACCCTGCCCCCTTCGCCTCGCACGCCACCGGCCCGACCGGAAACCTCGTCCGCCCATAACGGGATGACCCTCCAGCGCGATCCGCGCGTGGCGGCACTCCTTCCCGAAGCGCAGATAACCATCAATCGTGTTGCGCGCAGCTTCGCCCTTGCAGCACGCTTCCTGCCACGTACCGTTCGCGACGACATCAATCTGCTCTACCTGGCGCTACGCCGACTTGATGACCTTGTTGATCTCGAGGCACCGACCGGTTCCACGCAACGTGCCGACGCGGCGCGGCGCCTCGCGGCAATTCGCACCTGGCTCAGCAGCGGTGCGATCGAAGCCGACGGGGGTGATGAACTCGCGATCTTCGTGGATCTACAACGTCGTACCCCCGGACTCCCAATAGATGCGATCGGTGCCTTCCTCGATGGGATGGAGAGTGACCTCGCTGGCCCCGCAATCGAGAGTGATGCCGATCTTGATCTTTACTGCTACCAGGTTGCAGGCACTGTCGGTCGCCTCATGGCGGCGCTCCTCGGCGTGCGCTCCGGCGCAGAAGCCGACGCCGATCACGCGGCGCGTGCCCTCGGGGCGGCGATGCAGCGCACCAACATCTTGCGCGATATTGATGAGGATCTTGCGAATGGGCGGGTCTACCTTCCTGCAACGGCACTGCGACGGGCTGGGCTTGACCCCGCCGCTGCGAGCGGCCCCACGTCACTTCGTGACGGTGATCGACGTGCCCTCTATGTGGCTGAGATCGCTCGCGCCGACGCCGAGTACAGAGCTGGGGTTGATGGGATCCGCCACCTGCAGAACGGGGGTCGCTCCATTCGCGTGGCGGCACACCTCTATCGCGAGATCCTGCGACAGATTGAGCGTGATGGCTTCGGCCTACGTCGACCGCATCGGCCGGTGGTTGGACGAGCTCGCAAGGCTGCGCTCCTCGTGCGTGCGGTCGCAATCTCCTAGCGGAGCGCCTCCACCTCAGTGCGCGCGGGCGTAGCGCGCGAGGAGTGAGAGCGAGACCACCACGATCGCGGTGCCGAGCAGCTGCACCGGTGTGGTGACGTCGTTCAAGAAGGCGACGCCGCCAACCAGGGCGATCACGGGAACGAGCGTGCCGAACTGGCTCACGGTGGTCGTCGGAATCCGCCGCGTTGCCTCCAGGTACAAGATGAAGGGGGCTGCCCCACCAAAGATCCCGGTCGCGACCGTCACGATCCACTGCGTCTCGTTCGCTGGGAACTGCGGATCTCCGCTAAGGATGACCACTCGAATGAACCAAATGGCGGCCGAGGCGATGGTGGCCACGAGAAGTTGGAGCGCAACAAGTGGGAGGACCGGAACGGTGCGCACCAACTTCGAGGAGAGTAGGCCATATGTTGCAGCGCAGACGAGACCGAAGAGCGCAAAGATGATGCCGAACGGATGCAGCGTGCCATTGAAACCGGCGCCGCCCACAACGAGCGCCACGCCACCAATCGAGACGGCCATGAGGATCGCGGCTGGTCGGCTCACCTTCTCGCCGAGATACGGCGCCGCGAGGAGCCCGATCAACACCGGATTCAGCGACGAGACCAAGGCAACAAATGCGCCACTGGAGAAGATGATCCCGATGTTGCCGAGGGTGTACGCCCCCCACGGCTCAATCAGGCCAGTGGCGGATGCGCGGAAGAGACCTGGGAATCGGAACGCGGCAAGCTCGCCGCGCAGCGTGGCAATGAGGAGGAGCGCGAGGAAGCCGATGCCAAGCTCGACGACCAAGAAGGTGTCATTCCCGACCCCAGCAGACAACGCGTAATCCGACGTCGTCGATCCGAAGCCCCACGCGAGTGAGGCGCCGATCGCGGCAAGGATGCCGACCGTCCGCCGGGAGGTTCCGCGGGCCGCGCCCGCGGTCCCCCCAGCGATACTCATGCCTTCGGCTTGACCCAGTTCGGCATCTCGGCCTCAAAGACCGGGAGCGGAATCTGGCCGTGTCCAATAGCGTGATCGTGGAACGACTTGATGTCGAACTTGTCGCCGTCGCGCTTCTCGATCGCCGCGCGCGTGCGCTGAATGGCGCGCTGCCCAACCTTGTAGCAGAGTGCCTGCGCTGGCCAGGCGATGTAGCGATCGGTCTCAATCTCGGCGTCGGTTCGTGGCAGCCCAACGGACTCCATGAACTCGACCCCCTTGTCGCGGCTCCAGCCGAATGCGTGAAGGCCGGTGTCGACGACGAGGCGCGCTGCTCGGTGCGCCTGACCCTGCAGCATGCCGAAGCGCTCCATCTCGTTGCGATAGAGTCCGAGCTCGTCGGCGAGTCGCTCTGAGTAGAGACCCCAGCCCTCAACGTAGGCGTTCCCCGCAAGGTGCGACGCGTGCTTGCGTAGATCTGGCAAGAACTCCAACTCCATCTCCAGAGCGATCTGGAAGTGGTGGCCTGGAATGGCCTCGTGATACGTGGTCGGCGCAAGGGCGTGCAGGAAGCGCGACGGCAGGTCGTAGCCGTTCACGTAGTACGTCCCCGGGCGCGAACCATCAGCCGCAGGGCTGAAGTAGTACGCCGCAGGTGCATCCTTCTCCTTAAAGTCTTCGACCGCCTTCACGTCGCAGCCAGCCTTCGGGAAACGTCCGAAGACCTTCCCGGCCTCGGCGTAACCGCGCTCGATGTCTTCCTTGATTCGAACGATGAGCGCCTCTTTTGACGCGGCGACGTTCGTTGGGTCGCTCTCGGCCGCATCGCGCAGCTTCTCAATAGAGCCGCCGAATCCAAGCTTCGTCGAGATGACCTTCATCTCCTCTTGGATATCGGCCCACTCTTGCAGGCCGATCTCATGAAGCTCCTTCGGATCAAGCTGCAAGCCGGTCCAGCTGCGAATTGCCACCTTGTAGAGCTCTGCACCGTTTGGTGCGGAGCAGAGGCCCGGCACTTCGCGCGCCTTGGTGCGGTAGCTGCCGCTGACCGCCTCGTAGTAGCGCTTGATCTGCGGATCAACGTACTCCGCAACGATCTTGGCGAGCTCGGCTCGCTCGGCATCGCCTGCCACGTTGGCGGCGGTGACAATTGGCGACTGGTCTGCTGGGATCGCCATCAGGCCATCAAGCTGAGCGATCAAGCGCTCCGTCGAGATCTTGGAGGCCACGAGCCCACGCTTCTCCGCCTCATGGACGTGCGCAATGGCCCCATCCATGAACTTCGGGAAGGCCTTGAGTCGGCTCACCAGCTTGGCGAACTTCTCCGGGGTCTTCGCATCCTGGAAGGTGACGATCTGTGGCAGGAGTGTCTGCACCCCATCCATGTGGTCGACTGCGGAGAGGAGGTCCATGCGGTGATCGTCCTTCTCAATGGCGATCGAGCCGCCGACGGAGATCAGGTCGCGCGTGATCTTCCACTCGATGTCGAGCCCATCGTCGCCAATGGCGTGCGCCGCCTTTGAATACTTCTCCCACATGGCGCGATCGCGCAGGCGCGCGGCATCCGACGTGTCGTCGAGGGCGCCGTCGTCCACCTCAATGCCGAGGAAGGTTCCCCAGATTGGAGAGTGCGAAAGCATCTCCTTCCAGAGGTCATCGGCGAGCGTCTTTACGGCCTGGTCGTTGGCGGATAGTGGCTTCGACACGATCTGGGCTCCTCCCCGGGGTTCCGGGACTCCTGCGCCCAAGTGCTTGGGCGGCTCCCGCTCAGGATACGGGTTGCGCCCCTTCTCGGGGGTGACGGGGGCGCAGGGCGAGATGCAGGAGGAGACCAAGTGGCCCGAACATGAGGGCGAGCGTCAGCGCCGCAATGCGAAGCGGTGCACCCACGCCTCGGCTGAGGCCATCGAGCCAGATGAACCGACCTGCGACAAGGTCAAAGGCGAGCACGTGAAGCCACACGGCGAGGCTCCCCGCGGGCGTCGCCAGCGATGCGGAGATTGCACTCAGCGATGGGTTGAGCAGGGTTTCGAGGATGGCACCGGCGCTGGGGATCACCAGCGCTGCATAGAGCAGTCCGATCGCAACGACAGGCCACGGTGTCAGCATGGTGCGACGGGTGACTTCGGCACGCGGGCGTACCGCCATCAGAAACCAGAACGGTCCAACCCCGATCGTCGAGACGAGAAAGAGTGCGCTCAACGCTTCAGGAGAGAGGCTCATGTTCAACTCCTTCCGATGTTCCGCTTTCTGCTGCTCCCCAACCGATTGAGTTGAGGTCGAGTTGTGCCGCATCTCGGGCGGGCGGCTCGGCGCCGAGATGCCCCTCAAGATCGGCGAGCCGCGGCGCCGCCAAGCGAGAGAGCGCCGCAACGCGGTCTGCGGCGAGCAGATGCCAGTTCCCCGCCTCCCATGCCGCACCCAACCGCTCATCTCGCGCGAGACGCAACTGCAACAGTGGGACGAGCGCGGGTGCAAGCACGAGGAGTCGCACAACCTCGCGATCAGTCGGAATCCGTGCGTGTCGCTGCAAGAGCAGGTCGCCGATGGGAAGTGGTCCGGCAACAACTTCGCAGAGGAGCACGACCCGACCGCGGCGATAGAGCACCGCATCCACCGCGTCGTAGGCGTCGTGGTCCGAGCGATGACGGAGCGGGGGCGACGAATCAATCGGGTCAAGGGTGGTGCGCGCGCCGAGCGTTCGGCCGGCGACAACGGTTGACGCTCGTGCTGGGGCCACCGCAACATGGAGGCCCATACGCGGACCCAACTCCAGCAGGCCCGCAATGGCCGTCAGGCGCTCCTCCTCAATGGCGGCCATGGTGGTGCGTGGACGGCGGATGCCATCGACCGTGCTCGTGTACGCATCCAGAAGTGCGCTACGCATCTCGGAGCTAATGCCGACGGGATCGGCATCAAGGGCGATAAGCGCCTCGTCAACGCCCTCTCCCGCTTCTAGTGCGGCAACCAGCGCAAATGCATCTGCATCGGCGCGGTCGGTGGCTGGGGTTGCCAGTCGCTCACGCTCAGCCCGACCTTCGACAAAGATGCGACCCTCAGCCACGGCGATAAGTTGATCAAAGGAACCGGCGGGGCGAAGCTTCGCGTGAAGATCAGCAGCGCCCCTCAACTCATCGGCGAACGCTGCGGCATCGAGAAGCTCCCCCGTTGCATGTGCAGCGCGGGCGCGGGCGGCGGCGTATGCAGGGAGGAGTTGTAGTGGCGTAACGGGCTCGCCGTGAGCGACTACAAGGTCGCTTAGGAGTGCGATCTGACTACGAGGCTGAAGCCCCTTGACCCCTGGCTCACCCAAACGAACGCTGACGGTGAGCCCCGGGGTGCGATCGTCGTCAAGGCGCCGGGTAACCGCACACGAACCGCCCGCAAGGCTGATCGCGGTCATGACGCCCGCCAACTGTTCAGTATGATCGTCAAGTTCAAACACAAGGAGCGGGTCGTTACGCATCAGCGGATTCATTGCGACAAGGAGGCGTGCTAAGGCGGATGCGATCGTCACGGCATCGTTTGATTGCAGCGCGACAAGTAGCGGGTCGCTGTCACTCTGCTCACTAACCCACCGAGCGGCGATCGTTCGATCACTGCGTTCATCGGCGCTACCACCCACGATGACGCGCAGGAGTGCAACGCTCAACGTTGGGGTACGCGCAACGAGGGTCGCCAACGACGTACGCGCAGCCACGCTACCACGCACAACGATTGCACCGCTCCCCGGATACGTGAGCGCTGCGAGGTCGCCACTCATGGTGACCTGCGGCGGAACTGGCTGCGACGTCAGGTAGGCTCGTCGGCGCGCATCAATCGCATCAAGGAGTGCCTGCCAGGGTGCCACCTCCCACCAGGTTCGCCCGGCACGCTGCGGCCGAGCCATCACCTCCGCCGCCTCAGCTACGGTGAGTCGCAGCGCCCCGAGCATCACCGAGTTCTCACTCGAACGCTCCAAGAGGCTGCTCAAGGCATCAAGTGCACGTAACTGTCGGGTACTCCAGCGCGCCGAAGCTCCATCAGCCGCGCCGGCAAATCGGCGATCAATACGAGCGCGAACTGCTGGCTCAAGGCGCACGGCGGAGGCAACCTCGTTAGGGAGCATCGCTGCAGCATCACCACCACGCCGTCCTAACGCGCGGCAGGCGGCGCAGGTGGCGCGGCGCGCAGTTGGTCGCCCGCGCTCCTGGTCTGCGTCGAGTGCCTCCTCCCAACGCCACGCGGCAACACGAACCGCCTGTCCGCATGCAGCACAGCTGCTCTGCCAGCCCGTGTCGAGCGCCTCAGATGCCGCAGCCAATAGCTCCGCCGCGGCCGCCTCGTAGGCGCGTACCGTTGGTGGCCGAAGCTCGGCGGCAATCGTCCACTCGTCTATCGCATCGCGCGCGTGCAGGACGCTGCGGAACTGACGGTGCGCACTCGCCAGCGCCACGGCACAACTACGTGCGGTGAGGTCAACCGTTAGTTGGTCGCGTGATGATCCAACGGAGCTCGTAGCGAAGGGGGCGAGCGCGGCGGTGAGTCGGGTGGCGCTGCGATCCACGTGAACGCCCTCCGCCTACGTTCAACTAATCGTCGTTGTTACTGCTGCCAGCCTCTTCGCTCTCAGGAAGGAACGCGTCATCGGAGGTCTTCTCTGGTGGCTCGACGCTGGGTCGCTCTGCGACAGGCGCCTCCTCGTCGTACGAGTCTTCATCATCGTCGCTGAAGCCCTCGTCATCACGGAAGAATGAGCCCTTTGTGTATGGGCGCTCGTCGCTGGTGCGCGTGGCGGTTGGGAAGGAGACCTTGCCAACATTCCCCGCGCTGACATGCTCTTCGCGAATGATCACGCGAATGTCGCCCCCGCTGATTGAAGTGATCCCAGAGGTGTAGGTGTTGCCGTCGCCGATCAGCTTGACGAGTCGTGCTGCGATGCGTGGCTCGACCCGGCCAATCTCGACGCCGTTTGCCTTGGCGATCAGACGATTGCCGAGCACGATCAGCTCAACCGAGTCACCAGGATTCACCTGAGCGAGCGTTCCGGCATCGGCAACATTCGTGAGGGCCGCGAACCCCGTCGTGCCCGCCTCTTGGATGAAGATGCCAGCGGGCGTCGTTGCCCCTTCGGTGCTGGCGGTGGTCTTCTTGCCGACCTGCTTGATCAGTCCCTTGAGGCGCTCAAGATTGCGCTCGGCAATACGGTTGAGCGGGTCGAGGGCGAGGGTTGCCTGATACTCCCTCTTTGAGCCGGCGAGGTCGCCCTGCTCCCAGAGGCACTTGGCGAGACGGTTCTGTGCCTCGACGCGCTCCTCGACCTTAATGGTGTCGCCGAGGGCGAGGATTGCCGTGTTCGCTTCGCTCGCATCCTTCCAGCGTCCTTCGGAGGCAGCTTTCAGCGCAATGTCGGCCTGCTCTTTGGCGGTGCGGCTCGGCTTCTGGGTGGTTGGGGTCTCGTTGGCGAGGGTCACGGGCTCCTCCTCAATAAACGCATGCGGGCTGTTGCCCCCCGCTCTGCTGTTGCGGAAGGATAGCCGATCGCTAGCGACCGACCCCGATCCAGAGAAGGGCGACCCCTGTGGCGAGCGTGAGTGCGAGGATTTCGAAGATCAGGCGGGGATCGCGTCGCTCCCCTTCGGGGGTCGCCGCCCAGATCTCGCGGGCATAGAAGAGGACGGCGAGGCCTGCTGGCCCAGCGAGCCGCGCTACACCGACGGAGGCGAAGAGGATGGAGGCGGCACCGTTCAAGGCGGCTGCACCGAGCGCATCACGCACGACCGCGGAGGTTCGTTCACGCCGAAGGCGTGACATGCCTGCGGCAAGGAGGGCCGCCACGATGGCACTTCCGATTCCCACCGCGAGAATGGCGAGTGGCCCCACCGGGTCGGGGCGTGCCGACGGAGTGCCGGGGAGCGTCACTATTCCTGGCACCAGGGCTGAGATGCCGATCGAGGCGGCGAAGAGGACCAGGGTGAAGACGGCCAGGCTGACCACGCGATCGCGGTGGAGTGATCCATCGCTGCTGCGACGCAGGCGGAGCTCCCACTCGATTACGGCGCGCAAGATGCCGATCCCTGCGGTGATTGCAATCACGGCGGCGATCCCCGTGGGGACTAGTCGCACCACGCCAGCGATGGCGAGAGCGATCAGGCCACCAAGCACCACTTCAACGCCAACGGGTAGGTCTCGCACCTCGGCACGACGGACGGCGTCAACACCGACCGCACCGAGCAGGGCAGCGCCGGCGCCAGCCAAGACGGTGCCTGCACCGGTCGCGAAATGGGCGACGCCTGCCGCGACGGCAACGGCAACGATCGTCTCCGCCCAGGGGCGCGAGACCTCGACCTCGCCAAACTCGGCCGCCGTATCGGTGAGGGCGGCAAGGCGCGTTGTGGCGAGGGAGCGGGCGCGACGACGGGCCGATGTCGATTGGCTCATAGCGTCAGGGTAGCGCGCGCAGGGGCTCCCGCGTAGACTCCTCGTGACCGCAGGAGCCGGCGCACAGCATTGGAGGGCAGCATGCTCCACCTCTCTCGACTCATTGGGCGACCGGTACTCGACAGCGGTGCCGACGTGATCGGCGTCATTGACGATCTGATCGCCGCCGTCGGCACTAGCCACCCCCCAATCACCGGGCTCGTGGTCCGAACCGGACGACGCCGCATCTATCTGGGCTGGAGCAGTGTGGAGCGCATGGATGCCGCGGGCGCAACCATCTTGGCGACGCGCGTCAACATCAGCCGCTTCCGCCGCCGTGACGATGAGATTCTGCTGAGGGGCGACCTGCTCGATAAGCAGATCGTGGACATCGACGGTCGCAAGGTGGTGCGGGCCAATGACGTGATCCTTGACTTTGTTGAAGGGGCAATGCGCCTCGTCGCGGTTGACGTGGGCACCGCCGGGCTTCTGCGCCGCCTCGGCCTTCCAGACAGCTGGGTTGACCGACTCTCTGGCGAGCAGTCGCGCGTGGATTCATACATTGACTGGGAAGATGTTGATCCGCTCGGCTCCACCATTGCGAGTGTTCGACTCCGCGTGCCGCACGCCGGTCTCTCGGAACTTCACCCAGCCGACCTGGCAACAATCGTCGACCAACTCACGCCGCGCGACCGTGCCGAAATCTTCAACACCCTCGACGAAGAGGTTGCCGCCGAGGCGCTCGAAGAGCTGGAACCAGAGACGCGAACCGACCTGCTCGAAGACCTCGAGCCAGAGCGCGCCGCCGATCTGCTGGAAGAGATGAGCCCCGATGAGGCGGCCGACGCAGTCGCTGAGCTCTCACCGCTGAGCCGCAAGGAGATCTTGCGCCTGATGACGAAAGAGGAGCGCGACGACGTGCAGGAGCTGCTTGCGCATCCAGAGAAGAGCGCCGGCGGACTCATGACGACTGAGCATGTGGCGTTGCGTCCGCAGGCGACCGTCGCTGAGGCGCTCGCCGCAATTCGTCGCCACAAGCCCGACGCCGAAGTGGCGTTCGCCGTGTACGTGGTTGATGGCAAGCGACGTCTCCTGGGCGAGGTGTCGCTGCGCGACCTTGTCCTTGCCGCTCCCGCCACGCCGGTGAGCGAACTAATGGAAGATGAGCCGGTCGCTGTGGAGCTACTCGCCCATTCGGACGAGGTTGCCCGTGTCGTGACGCGCTACGGCCTGGTTGCCGTGCCAGTCGTTGACCAGTCCCATCGCCTCATGGGCGTCATCACCGTAAGCGACGCACTCTGGGATGTGCTCCCTGAAGAGTGGCGCCGCGAGATGCCGCGACGCCTCCATGCCGACAGCATCGCCGCCGCGGGGGCGCAAGAGCTCCCAGCGCGCTCAGCAACGAAGCGCGGCGCAAAGGCGGCAGCCAAGCCACGGAAGTCGACACCACGCAAGAAGAGTGCGGCAAAGCGTGGCTAGCCTTCGCCTGCGCGAGATCTTTCGCCGTCGACGTGGTCCGCTCGCCTTCCTGGCGGTCGTAGGGCCTGGCCTGATCGCCGGCGTAGCTGGAAACGACGCAGGCGGTATCACGACCTACGCCACCCTTGGCTCGCAGACTGGCTTGCGTTTCTTGTGGATCTTGCCGCTCACCGCACTCCTTCTTGCCCTGGTGCAAGAGTCGGTTGCACGCCTTGGCGTGGTGACCGGACAGGGTCTCTCCGACCTGATTCGCGAGCGTTTCGGTGTGCGCTGGGCACTCTTTGCCATGGTGGTGCTGCTGCTAGCGAACCTCGCGAACACAGTGGCCAATGTTGCAGGGGCCGCATCGGCGATGGCGATCTTCAACGTGCCGATCCTGCTCACCGCCCCTCTCTCCGCTCTCATCGTCTGGCTGCTCGTTGTCTACGGCAGTTATCGCAGCGTTGAACGGATCTTCCTGGCGCTCACCGCAGTCTTCTTGGCCTACATCGCTGCCGCACTCTTGGCGAATCCGAACTGGGCGGCGGTGGCCTCATCGCTCACCACGCCAAGCCTTGCCGGCGTCTCCGGAGCTGAGATGCTCCTTCTCGTCGCAGTGGTCGGCACAACGGTGACGCCGTACATGCAGTTTTATCTGCAGTCTGCCGTCGCCGAGAAAGGGATCGGCGTGGAGGAGCTCGGTGCCGCGCGCGCCGACGCGATCCTTGGCTCAATCTGGACGAACTTTATCGCCGCCTGTGTGGTGATCGCCACGGCGGTCGCCCTCGGCTCGCTGGGGAAGCCGATCGGTTCGGCGGCGGAGGCGGCGGTCGCCTTAGAGCCGCTCGCCGGCGAGTTTTCGAAGATCCTCTTCGGTGCCGGCCTCTTTGGGGCGAGCCTTCTGGCTATGGCGATCATGCCGCTCACCACTGCATTCGCCCTCGCTGAGGCGTTCGGCTTCGAATCTGGTGTCGATAAGCGCCTGCGCGAAGCGCCGATCTTCTACGGCATCTTCACTGCAATCTTGGCTGTCGGCGCGATCGTCGTGATGCTCCCTGGGCTGAACCCGATCGGCGCGATCATTAGCAGCCAGTATCTGCAGGGGCTCTTCCTGCCGATCGTGCTCGCCTTCATCGTGAAGCTCACGAGCAGCAGGTCGCTCCTTGGTGAGCACACCTCACCGCGCTGGCTGCGCCTGGTCGGCTGGGGAGCCGTGGCCATCCTCGCCGTCCTGAACGCGGGGATCGTCTTGATCAACGTTCTCGGCCTCGCCGCCTAAACGCGCCGTTCCGCGCTACGGCGCAATCGGTGGCACGTCGTTTAGATGCCCAGCAACGGGCCCAAAGTACGGCGCGAGATATGCCCTGGTGCAGTTGACCGTCGCATCATGCTGCTTCGCTGAAGGGGCGAAACGTGTCTTGCCACCAGCCAGCACACACTTCTTGCCCTTATACGTGCCACTACCGCCACCCATAAAGAGTGATTTCCAGCCGCCCGCCACATCGGGCCCGAGGGTGAGTGCCGGTTTCGCGAAACTGATCACCCGAAAGATCTCCGCTACGTCGGTGCGCTCAATCGTTCCACGCACCAGTGGGGGCCCCTTCTTGTACCAGCGGAGATCCATCAGTGAGGCGAGCGCGGCAGCCTTGAGTGGGCCCGCCTCTGCACCTAGGTTTAGGAGACGGAGCGTGATGCCCGCAACGATGCGCGGATGCCGCAACGCGCGTGGTCCTGCGTCGTCGTATTTTCGCGAACGACTGAATCCTGTCCAGAGATCGGAGGGAACCCTGAATGAACAACTGATGTTCGTCCTCTCTTTGAGCAGCGAGTCGAGCGGACAAGATCCCTCAACGAAGTATGGGTTCGTCGTGCGGACACTCTTTGATGTCGCCGGCTCCTTGCAATTCGCATAGGCCCAGCCGAGGCTTGATGATTTCGGGTAGAGGCCATCCCCGGTTCCAGGGCGGAGAAAGAGCAGATCGCCGTACTTTGCATTCGACGCGATGTTCCGGTCATGCGACGAAGCGCCGCTACCACGGAACTTGCGCAGGACGTTAGCGCGGCAGGCGGCAAATCGCGTGCGGTCATCGAGTTGTACGATGGTATCGGCGGGAGCAATGCGATCCAGCATCGCACCCATGATGTCGGCGGTGCCGAAGGTGCTGAGCGTCCAATCATCGATCTCGATACCGAGTCCCGCGCCGATGTTCTCGGCTACGAGGCCAGCAGCGACGGAGCTCCGCTCCCAAGCGCGCATCTTGTTCCAGGCTTTCCTCTGTGTAGCGTTCATGATCGAGGTCGCGCATTGCTGGGCACGAACGATCAACGCGTTGATCTTGTCAGTAAAGATCTTTGAGCCACCGCGGCAGAAGGCCTTGGCAAGCGAGGGCTTGAGTGGGAATCCGTACATGTCACGCGAGATGCTGTACGAGGCGGTTTGACCGCTGAATGGATCTACGGTGAGGAGCATGATCACGTCGGTACGTTCGGAACCGAGCTGGGTGCTGGACACCTTGGCGGCCGCATCGTTCGCGGCTGACCAGGTCCACTCTGGCGCACCGGCAGTTCCCTCTGGGCAGCGTTCGGTTCGAACGAGCCTCCGCCCCACGCTCTTTTCGCAGCGCTTATCGCTCCCCAAGAAAAGGAGCGTGTAGCGGCCATCTTTGCCGAGGATGTTCGCTGGTGTTGCAGCCGCAGGGCTCGGCGGCGTGCTCGCCCAAACGACCGTGGCGGCGAAGATTGTCGCCAGCAGGGCAACGGCGAGCGCGTATGGGCGGGCGGTGCGAATCACTACATCATCACCAGGCCACCGTCGACACCGAGCACCTGCCCGGTGACATACGAGGCCTCGCGCGATGCAAGGTAGATCACCGCGGCGGCAATCTCGTGTGGCTCGCCGAAGCGGCCGAGTGGGGTTGCCGTCTTCACACCCTCTTTGATCGCCTCTGGAAGATCGGCGGTGAGTTCGGTCACGATGAAGCCTGGCGCCACCGCGTTCACGGTGATGCCGCGGCTGGCAACTTCACGGGCGGTTGCCTTGGTGAGACCGATCATGCCGGCCTTCGCCGAGCTGTAGTTCGCTTGGCCGGCGTTCCCCGCCTGGCCCGAAACGCTCGTGATGTTCACGATGCGGCCACTCTTGGCGCGCAGCATCTCCTTCACCGCTGCCTTCGTCATGTAGAACGCGCCAGAAAGATTCGTGTCGATGACCTCGCGCCACTGCTCAGGGGTCATGCGCAAGATGAGCGTATCGCGGGTGATGCCCGCGTTGTTCACAAGCAGGTCGACCTTGCCGAACGCCTCAATCGCCTTCGCGACGACGGCGACAGCGGCATCGGGATCGGCGGCATCGGCCTGCAGGGCGATCGCCTTGCGACCCTTGGCGGTGATCTCGGCAACGACGGCGTCGGCGGCAGCGGTGTTCCCCTTGTAGGTGATCAACACGTCGGCACCTGCATCGGCGAGGGCGACGGCGATGGCGCGACCAATGCCGCGGGCTCCACCGGTGACGATGGCGGCGTATCCGTTGAGCTCAAACATGGAACCTCCTCTGTTGGGGCTGTTGCGGATGTTGTGGGTAGTGTGGCGCCTAGCGGCGCTTCGCGTCTAGCAGCGCCTTGAGCGCCGCTGGCACTTCGGCAGCCTTCGCTCCCCCCTCAGGCCGCGTGATCGTGACCGTGCTCGGGTCCACCGCTGCGGCGCGCGCACCGTGGGCGGGATCGGCGTCCCAGCGAGTGACGAAGGCGCCCGAGGTGTAGCCGCCACCGAAGGCCACCGTGCAGAAGACATCGCCGGGCTTCAGTCGGCCCGCAGCCACCGCCTCAGAGAGCGCAATCGGAATGCTCGCCGCCGAGGTGTTCCCGTAGCGGTCAAGGTTCACGAAGATCTTCTCCATCGGGAAATCAATCGCCTTGGAGACGTGTTCAATGATGCGCAGGTTTGCCTGATGCGGGATCACCAGATCCACCTCGGGCAGGGTAAGGCCGGCGCGCTCGATCGCCGCCGTCGCGACCGCCGCCATGGTGCGCGTGGCATACACGTAGGTCTTTGCGCCATCCATCTTGATCAGCGGATCAGCGTCGGTTCCTGATCCGCCTGGAATCCAGAGCGCGAACGCGCCCGACGGATCGGCCGAGAGTTCGAAGCTCAACGTGCCTGGGCGCTTCGCAATGTTCTGGTCGCTGTGCAGGTCGAGCGCATCGAGGACGATCGCACCGGCACCATCACCAAAGAGAACGCAGGTGGAGCGGTCGCTCCAATCAACAATGCGCGAGAGAGACTCCGCACCGATGACGAGTGCGCGCTGGCCGAGGCCGGCGGTGAGGAAGCCGTGTGCCACGGCATAGGCATAGGCGAAGCCCGAGCAGGCGGCCGACAAATCAAACGCGGCGGCGCGATGGCTGCCGATCGCCGCCTTTACCAACACCGCAGTGCTCGGCATCGGGTGATCTGGCGTGAGGGTGGCCACCACAATCAAATCAACCGAGTCGGCAGTGACGCCAGCAACAGCGAGTGCGCGGGCGGCGGCGATTGCACCCATGGAGGCGGTTGTCTCGCCGTCACCGGCGATGTGGCGTTCGCGAATGCCGGTGCGCGTGCTGATCCACTCGTCGCTCGTCTCAACGATCTGCTCAAGATCGGTGTTGGTGACGACCGCCTTCGGCACCTCGTGCCCCCAGCCAACAATGTGCGTCGTGCGATTCGGCAGCGCCGCTAAGCCAGTCTCACCACCAATGCGCGTTGCATCGCCATCAGTCAACGGCCCGCTCATGCCGGCTCCACCTCAATGATCGGCGACTTCGCCTTCACCAGGAGTCCGTCCTGCGCAATGATGCGCACCACACGGCCGGCCTTATCGCTCTTGATCTCGTTAAAGAGCTTCATCGCCTCGATGAGGCCGATCGGCTGACCAACCGCCACGATCGATCCGACCGAGATGAATGCTGGCGCTCCTGGTGATGGGGCGGCATAGAAGATGCCGGTGAGTGGCGCGTTCACCACCGGGCCGCTCGGTGCCGCTGCGCTTGCTGGCGCCGCCGGCGCTGGCTTTGTGCCGGTTGGGAGTGGCACGGGCGAGGCGCTGGCCGTGGTTGGTGGCACCGGGGCTCCAGCGGCCACCACATGTCTCCCCTGCACGGCACTACGACTGCGCACCACGACGCGGGTGCCCCCAGCGGAGAGTTCGACCTCGGCAAGGCCGCTGCCATCGGCAACCACAGCAAGGCGATCGACGATCTCGATCAGGGCGGCGTCATCGGTGGTGAGTGGCATGTTTGCGGGAAGGCGTGCACCGCTGCGGCTCTCCCCCTTTCGAGGTCGCGGCGACATGTTCGGTACAGGCGCAGACGCAGGTGGCATCGCGCTCTCAACCAGCCGTGAGGGGTCGCGCGGTGCGAGCCGTTCAATCGCTGGGGTCGACGGTGGTGTCACGCCGCTCGGCGGCGCAACCTGCGGTGCATCGCCGCGCGCGCGACGCGCAGCATCACGGGCCGCCTCAAGGGCCCGACGTGCCCCTTTCTGTAGTCGAACGCGACGCTTCTCCGGCACTACTTCCCCTCCCACTTCGCAAAGAGGAGGGCAGAGTTCTGTCCACCGAAGCCGAAGGCGTTCACAAGCGCCAGGTTCACCTGCTGCGCAGCAGGCGCGCCGGTGACGATGTGCAAACCAGCAGAGGCTGGATCTGGTGCGGTGAGGTTCAGCGTTGGATGCACGCGGCCGTCGCGCATGGCGCAGATCGTGACGATAGAGCCGAGGCCGCCAGCGGCGCCGAGCGTGTGGCCAATGGCGCCCTTGGTTGCGGTGACGCTGGCGCGCGAACCCTCGCCGAGGATCGTGCGAATCGCTTCGAGCTCTGCCTTGTCGCCCTCTGGTGTTGAGGTCGCATGCGCGTTGACATGATC
>Ga0214917_10004374_pt1 | contig 15736 bp, 17 predicted proteins | sample LL_1208_BB_MetaG_FD_177983 | JGI IMG/M metagenome (GOLD analysis project Ga0214917, IMG submission 177983) | Freshwater microbial communities from Lake Lanier, Atlanta, Georgia, United States - LL_1208_BB | ecosystem: Environmental > Aquatic > Freshwater > Lake | place: USA: Georgia | collected... | reverse complement strand
TTGAATCCAGACGCCATATGTATATTACTATTAAAGAAGTTGGTGGTCGTCAAGGTCTCAGCCGTGATGCAATGCTCGGCGGCTGTATGTATCTGGTGCTAAAGGAATCCGGCAGCCCCCGAAAACCCAAAGAGATTGCCGAGATCTTCGGTCTCTCTTCTGGCACCTTTACCAAGGCCTTGAAGCAGCTCCAGGAACTCTTGGCAATGGCTCGACAGAAGGGGCTGCTGTCGCAGACCAAGGCCAAGACGAGCACTAGTTCCACGAAAGCCACGGAATATATTCGTCTTCCCTTATCCAAACTCTCCCTTCAACGCAGTCAACAGGAGCATTTGACGACCCTGTGTATGCGTGTTGCAGAACAGGTGGAGGCACTGGGTCTTGGCCAAGAGAATATGCCACCGAGCTTGGCCGCTGGCTGTGTGGCCTTCGTTCTGAAGCGCTGCGAGGTGATAGATATATCCTTGGCCAAGATTGCAGAGGCCAGTGATATTTCCATTGCGACCTTGCAGAAGTGTTTGCGACGCCTGGAAGGTCACGCAGCGGCTCTGGAGAAGTTCTTCAGCAATTAGACTTGGCACGAAGAGTGCCAAGTCTGGAGTTTGAATGATGGATGGTCACCCTTCGGGCGACCATCATTCGTGCATTAAACTACAGATTTGTAAAAAGGGGACTAAGCGCGAAGCGCATAAACATTAGTCATTATTTTTTGGATACTTTAATGAGAATGCAATTGCTTGCAATTGTATTCTCATTAAAGTATAGGGATTACTATGGGAAACCAAGTCACAACTTCAAATCGTGAAGTGGCACTCCAAGCAACCTTGCCTGTGCGCAAGGTCTGTGACCAGATCCTAGAATATATGTTAAAAGAGATCAATATCAAGGATTTCTACCTACTAGCAACCAAGCGTGAATGCAGTCGCTACGTCATCTTTTTAGCCAATCAGATGGACCGCACCTTTCGCAGCCTCAGATTTGCTCCCGCCCGAGGTCAAGCCGGCGTCATCTACTTCCAGCCCATCGACATTTTACAGAAACCCACCACAGAACAACAAGCCGAGCGTCAATCTCTCTGTCTCTTCCTAGCCTATTTCTATGTCCGCATTTTCCAAATTTACGGATCGCTTGCTATTACACTCATTGATGATGCAAATGTATATGTCAAGTTTAAATCACAAGAGGGACTTACAGAGGCACAAAGGGGCGCCCCTTATCGTGGTGCACCACAGGCCTATGGTGCTGTCGGTGCACCCAATCCCCTCCCAGGTCGGTTTGACCTCTTTGTGAAAGAACCCCCTATCCGTGCTCCCGCTGTCTATCCCTATAAACCCGGTGCAAATCCCCTCTTTCGTTTGCCAGGTGATCGAGACATCATAAAAGATCGAGACCGCAGAGACAGAGATCGCAGAAGTATTTATGATTCAGATCGTTACAGAACGATATATGGTGGTGCAGATGAGATCCTATCCGACGAAAATCTTGGAAAATTTAAATTTTTAAGAAATAAGTTGGCCAAGGACACAATTAGAGCAGCACGAATTGTAGATGGTCTGGATTACACAAAGAATATCGGTCACCCCTTTATATCATCCAGTTTAGATGCCACATTTAAGCTGAAAACAGATGAATTTAAACGGGATAAATCCCTCGTAAATGAGGGTAGTTTTTTTGTTCAGATTACAAGTGAGCGCCGCAGAACACGATTTTATGAGATCCGAATGGAAATTGTATCACGTGCCGGCGGCCACCAAATGCTTCGTATTAGCAGTGTTCGCTATGAAGCGCTCTTGGAGGAAGCCATCGCATCCCAACGACTAAGATATGGTGGCCCTAGACCATCAACTCGTGATGATTTGACAGGAGACAAACTTCGGAAAGAGTTATACGACATCTACGGCGTAGAAAATGGGGAGTTTGAAATTGAGCAGGATGGTTCAGAATACAAGATTGATACGAAATTGGGTCAACAAACTGCCCTGCAATTTATTAAATCACTAAAAGAGACGTTTGACATTCTTTTAGGACTTCGCAAAGCCCCCGACTATCGTGACTTGACAAGACGAGATACTATTCCAACAGGTGAAGTGAATACACATTTGGATATTACAACAATGCTTGATTATATACAACAGAAGAAACCCATTGCCCATTGTATTGCAAGGGGGCTACAACTTCTTGGCAATCGCAATCTGGATGGAACCTTTACCACTTCGGCCTGTCAGACAAAGTTTTTGCTGAGTAAAAAGGATTTTGAAGAAAAGACTACTGATCGAACGGGTCTTCCTGCACCAGGAGGAAAAATTTCTGAAATTGGAGGCATCCAGGCACTTTCCAACCTTTTCTATGACACTATTAAATTTAAGAGCAATAATTTAATTCGTAGTAATAAATCTATCAGTGATTATATTGACTTTATGCAAAAAATGACAGCAGTATTTGCAGGCGATGAGGAGAAAGTGAAAAGTTTAGAGGCATTAAAGGGTAAATCTCCTACAGAAAAGGAGGCTGCCATTAGCAGTTCTGACTTCCCTAAGCTCAATGAGATTACGGATAGTCAAATGTCAAGTATGTGCGATAATTTACGAGATTATGTGAAGCAAGATATACATCCAAAAAGTCCTGAGGGTCGTGCTGTATTAAAACAAGCAGCACTCTTATTCGGCCGTCAAATACGTCACGCAGCAAATTGTGGAAAAATCTTTCGTCAACTCTTTTCAACTGTGAGTATTAATGGGGTTGTCTCTATTCGTATTAATAAGATGGTTTTTATAAAGGGTATTCTAGAACTCAATCGAATTAATGATGAGGCACGACGTGTGCTAATTGATTATTATACTGACTGCGAATCATTATATAAGACGGGTGTGGACATTTTAAACAAAGCAAAACAGAATGAAGATATTAAAAAAGAAGCTATTGTAAAAAAAGATGCCGGCATATATAATGAAACACGTAAAGCACCAGTAACTACTAAAGGTGGAGGTGTCACTCGCAGAAATAATCGCACTATTTACGTGTAGATCGTCTGAGAGTTTTTTTTGAATTGGATTTATTAATTTTACGAGATCTGCGAAGACGACCCCCAACAACTGTAGAAGGTGCATTAGATTTAATATTAGGTGTTGGTTCAGATGACTTTTGTTTAAACAAGGCAGCAACTGCATCATATACTTTCTTTAACATAGACTTATCAGAATTTGCTTGACTTGCAATATCTGATTGTATTTTAGCGGCATCCTCTGCTAAAGATACAGCCTTATCTGCAATAATCATAGGATCCTTAATAGGCACGGGACCATCCTTCATAATTTTTTCTAATATTTCTACTTGTGCATTTGCTTCAGTCTCACCACCATCAGTCTCTAGAGAATTAAATTTTGCAACGTGTTCATTTAAAGCTGTTAAATCCCCTTTTTTCCCCTCTAAGACATCAGCACGCAGATTTGCAACAACCTCAAACTTTGCAAAGAGAATCATAAAGGAACTTACCAGATTTTCAAATAGTTTATCTTGTATGTTCAAATACTCTTTACTTGTAAGAATTGCATTTTCCTTGCTTGTAAGATTGGAAAGCCATTTCTGATCTGTCTTAAAACTGTCAGAACTAGGGTTTGTCAGCATTTGTTTCACAGAATTATTGGAAGATACGGACATAAAGAGATAGGCGTGAAAGGCCCTGAGCTCACGAAGAAAAGTGGGATCTTCTTTGAGTTGTTCTGTTGGCCCTTGTTCCTGTGATTCTTGTTCCTTAGGATCATCACCACCCTTCTGTCCGTCTTCTTTTGATGCATTCTCAGAACCAGGATAATTCATAGCGTGCCCAATAATAAGTTGATATTCATATATTTCAATGAGTTTTACAAAATATTTAAAATAGTTACGTAATTTTATTGCTGTGGATTCTGTAAGTTCTTTTTGATTGGAAAGCCGGATTAGCATATATGAAATGACGAACAGGGTGTAGACTGCGTCGGACTTACCCTCAAAGGGTGTGGAGTTTGCAGCCTCTTTTTTCGGTTCTTCAACTGCTGGCTCTTCTTCAGGAGCGGCGGCATCTTTTGCCGTAACACTCCTGATTTTCTCCTCTAATTCTTTGAATTTCTTCTCAATAGAGGCACGATATTCAAGAGCGGCCTTATTCTTTTGCCGTGCATCTTTAATCTTTTGCTGCGAGGCTGCATATGTTTGTTCTGCCTGTTTAACAGCTTCCATTCCCTATTGATTCGTTTTAAAATAACCAATCAATAGATGCGTTCGATATTAACAATACTTATTTTACTAGTTTTATTGGGTGTTGTTCTTTTATATAAAATGGGGAGATCCCTTCCGACATTTGAGGGATTTCGTGGTGGAGGTGGAGGAGGTGGTCACGGTTCAAGTGGTCACGGATCAGGTGGTCACGGTTCAAGTGGTCACGGATCAAGTGGCCACGGAGGAGGATACGGAAGAAGAAGCGTGGACTATGGATGGGGCTGGTATGGATATTTGCCCTATCCCTACTTTGGATACCTTCTAGCAAACGAACAGCCCATTGTAGAAGTAGAAGACATAGAAGAACGACCCTGTTCTACCGATTTAGACTGCCCGACAGGCCACTGCAGTATGTTCGGAATGTGCACCAATGGATTATCTCTCTAAGCGACTAATAGGTATGTTTAAGATTCCCCTGTATGTCACCATTCTCATAATGCTAATTCTCTCCGTATTTTTGGTAGTGCGGGAAAATTTCATCGGATTTGATGAGCACGGAGTGCCAGCTGAGCATAAATATCCCCTTGTTCCCTGTAATCCCTTTTCAAAGGCCTGTCTTTCTGTCTAAACAATCAGTCCATAGAATCGTTTCACAGTTGCATTGGTGTGCCATTGATAGGCATACCAATGGAATGCACCATCAGGCATCCAGCCCTGAGATCCCTCAGGCAACCACACCCGATCCATCCAGACCCACGCATAGGGCACCGAATCCACCATCTCTTCAAAGCGATCCCCCCGCATCGGCTCGCTCGCAAAGCACGCTGTCATCCATCCTATCCGTCCTCCCTTATGCGTCTGCCAAGAATCCTGCACACAGAACAAGATCCATTCTCGCCCCTCCTTCCAGAAAAACCACTGCTGATTTGTATTTCCCACGTCGTAGATCCACAAGGTCCCCGGATGGAGTTGCAGCCAGGCTCGGACAAGGGCCTCCGCGATCCTGGGACTTAAAGGTGTCTTTAAGTGCCCTAAAGACCCCTGGGTCTTCAGACCACTTAAAGACCCCCGGAACACATAGGACGACGAATAGAGTGGCCGGTGATGCGGCAGGGCGCGCCCCTCCTTCAGAAAGAGGCTGAACTCGAGTCCCTGGGCCATTGTGCGATGGTGGAGGGCAGTCAGAAGGGCCGTGGCGAGGCCCGTTCGTCGCCTTGTCGGATGGATGCAGAAACAGTCAATGATGTGGATCGGATGACCATCAAACCGGCCTGCATATCTGTAGCGAATGGAGGCGACAATCTCCGCCTGATCCCGGACAAACAAAATGATCTCCTTAGAAGGGTCAAGAACGGGTCGGAAGACGGGGGATTTTGGCGGTGATCCAAAATGCCGTTCCAGGAACTCACCGAGAGCCGGCACATCCCTGTTCGTCGCCTTCTTATATTCAGTGTTTGTTGGTGGGGTGGGCATAGGCCGTGTCAAGGCCTCAAATCGTTTGGTGCCGCTCGGCCAAATGAGATCCGACCAGAAGTGGTCGGCCATACTAGTTCTTGATATGATCACTATGCACAATGATAGACGCACAGGGTATGTCGGTGTGAAAGGGATTCGTTCTGGCATAGTCCCAATAGAGAAGGGTCAGACAGCTCTGGTCCTGGCGGTGATTCTCACGGCTAGATCCCTCAGGCGCAATAATGGCCTTCGTATTCGCCCATTCAGCATATGTATCCATTAGTTCTTGCACCCATTTGAAGCGCTCATTGAAGCCTATAATGGCTCCATTGCGCATCTTATGGGGTATATAGGCCTGGAATCTCGGATCTAGGGACTCGAACATCTTCGGGCTTGTCCAGGTTTGCACGGTGCCGTGGGTGGCATTGGAAAAGAACCCCTTGGTGTCCAGGAAGAAAAAGAGCTTATCCAGAGGTGACATAATACGATCGCCGGCGTCGAGCCAAAGATAGGTGCGTTCCCCGAGGGCCTGGCGGGTTTCCTTGATAAGCGCCGGCTTCCAGGCATATTCGCCTGCTGCCACCTGAATATTATAGTAGGACGGATATTTGGAGTAGTCAAAGACACGGACAGGAGATTGGAACTCCGTTTCAAGCGATGTGCGTTCTTGTTCCGTGAGCCCGAGATCCCAAACGACTATCTCGACCTCATCGGACCTATGATACTGGCGAATGGATCGGAGGAGCTTCTGAAGAATGGCAAAATGATTGCTGGAGGCCCCCGTGATAATTGTATTCATATGCGTATTATATGAATACAAGTATGGAACTTTAGATTGATTCTCTAATAAAATTGATAGGCAACTTATAGACTTTAAATGCAACAAGAATAAGATCAAAATGGCCGAAACCAAGAAATCCAGGACGAAGCGGTGTGCAATATGCAAGACTAGTCTTGCAATTCTCGCCTATTCGTGCAAATGTGAGAAGCAGTTCTGCATCAATCATTTGCCGGCCGTAGAACACGCCTGCACGTTCAACTATCGGGATAATAGCCAGGTTCAGTTATCTAGACAACTGGATGTATCAGGCCTAACACAGAAAATTATGAAAATCTAGCGCCTAAAGGTGAATTCGCTGCTGATCATATGTCTTTAAATAGGCAAAGACAATAGTTGGGCACCAACGGGGATTCAGAGGGGTGTTCTTTGGACTAAACCAGGCGACGGCATCCGTTTCTCGACGATCACGGCGCCACCTGGCCACGGCCTTTGGATGTTCAGTCATCCACGCAAATGTCTCAAAGACTTGCTGGGCTACTTCAGGAGCTATAATCAGTTTAAAGATGTGATATTGGAAATAATGGTTCGACGGATAGGTGGTTTCTTGACTCTGAAAAACAAGTCCTGTATAATGTACTTCCTTGATCTCAGTTACGTGTGCCTCCTCCTCCACTTCTCTTAGCATAGAATGTGTAAGGAGCTGAACAAGAGGCGTATCTCCGTGCCTGAGAAGATCCTTGCCCTCCATCTGGCCCTTAGGGGGCTCCCACATTTCTTGTCTCTCCCTCTTTTTTTTGGACTTAGAATTACGAAACACAAGAAATTGGTCTATTTGCTTAGGATCAACGTGAAGAAAGGCTGCAGATCTCAGATAGACACGCCAGCCTTCCGTTGGATGCTCCACATAGGCGTAGGCCTTGTCTGGATCATAGGGGAGATGTTCCGCACCCCGTCGGAGGCCTTTTTGAAACACATCAAAAATAGGCATTACTCTAACGATTGTCCCGGTTATAATTTGAATTTTTAATACGGACAGGTATATAGAGATGTCGAATGATGAGCCCACCACAAAAAAGCTTCGTGTCTATGGCACAGAATATATAGATGTGGAAATGAAAATTGATGCAAATAAATTAACGGCGGCACAGCAAAAACTCGTAAAACAGCTTCGGCTCAAGGATTATGTGGATGTAGTCTATAAAGAGAAACCTGCAGAGGGGGGCCAATGGATTGCTGATATTCTAGATGAAATTATAAACAAGGATTGCAGAACGGATACTGCTGCCATTTTAAAAGAGCCCTGTCCAAATTATCAGGCCTATTTGCTTCATCTTGCGATCAATTTCAAGCGCTCTGGGTCTCAGAAACTGCCCTATGTGAAAAATAGCGATGTAATCTCTTTGAAGGAGAAACAGGCGAGAGATAAGGCTCGCGCTGCTGCTGCCAAAGGAGCAACAGGAACAGCAGGAGCTGCAGGTGATCTTACAGTAAAAATACATATTCCGATGGCAGTGCTTTTAGGCAATAATTTAGGAGCAACGAATTTAAGTGGAGATGATTTGGGAGTCGGAGGGGATGAACTAGATGCCCTTCTAAGAAAAATTTTACGTCAAATGCCACCCCTTATGGAAGATTTTATGAATGCAGCAGCAATTGATCCCGCTTTAATACAGCTATTTCAGTTAGAAACAAAGATAAGAAAAACTATGGTAAAACATATTCCTGAATTAACTGCACTCTAGGTAGGGAATGGACACTCGTTTCTGGGGACCATCAGGATGGAAACTGCTCCATCACGCGACCTTTGTCTACGATACGGATTTAAAGAGGGAATATGCTGCATTTTTTGAAACAATCCCCTATATTATACCGTGTAAATACTGCAGAACGTCTCTGACGGACTACTATGAGCAACACCCCTTAAAGGAGTCTCTAAAGACTCAGGAAGATCTGGTAAAATGGCTCTATATCATTCATAATTGTGTAAATAATAAGCTGAGGGGACAGCATCTTAATAATCACAGGAATCCGACGCTCAAACAGGTTATTACCCAGTATAACACGTGGTTTTCGGAGGCCCGGCCTCTGCATCGCCTGAGCACTTTCTGGGATTTTCTGTTTTCCGTGGCTTACAATCATCCGAAGGAATCCAGTCGGAAATCTAAGCCTATGCCAGACTGTCCTCCTGAGGCCTATACGTGTGCCGATCCCTGTATTCGCAATAAGTGGAATACACTGGATCCCAAGACGCGCCAACAGTGGTATGAGCAGTTCTGGACCACACTACCTTCGGCCCTAGGTCCCGAAATTGGGGAGTTATGGCAGAAAGCTTTGGCTGCGACACGAAAAGATGTGTCGTGTCGCAAGTCGTGCGTGGCGTGGCTGTGGCGGCAGCGCTGTGCCCTCGATCCTGACTTCAAAGACCCCTATTCGTCGGTTTGTAAGGCCATTCAGGCCTATTCCAGTGATTGTGGGACTCGGAAAGGGACAAAGACCTGTAGGAAAAGAAGATAATATCTGTAAATAGTAAGGATGTCAGCTAAGTTTATAAATCCAGGATTTGCTCCCGGGATCACAAAACGAATTGATACTCACACATTTATAAGGGGAGAATCAACTACAGAACCAGCACAAACAAGAAAAATTCCTTTATGTGCAAAACTTCCAGAAGATGGCAGTATTATATTAAAATATAATAAACCCTATGATGAGTATATTGGTTTATTTTCATTTACAATATATCTATTGCATAAATCATTAGAAACATTTAGAGAATCTCCGTATTTTATTGGCTTATTATTATATGCCGAATTTATTCATAATTTACCCTATTTTAATAATGTTGGGATGATATTATACACTGATGAAGAATCATATCCTATATTGCATTCAGTTTTTGGAAATTATGAAAAAGTAATATTTGCTATTACTGAATGGCCAGCCTTTGCAATTGGAAAAAAAATAGAACCTACTATCTTACGATGTATGCGAGTTCAAGCAGTAGAAGCATTTCCTGGCAAGTGGATCTGTGTTCGTGATGCAGACACCATATTTCCACACGAACTTTATTTAACCGATTATTTATATTCATTTGGATGGAAAGGCACAAATGAAAATGGAACAATTATAGAAGATTATCGTAGATTTTTAATGGAAAGAATTGGATTATGGGAACAACTATTTATTGATAGGTGGCTAAACGATCCTAAAAATCCAATATGTTTTGGTGTAGATCCGAGATATAGGGCTACGTGGCATATGAATTCTATCATTCGTTGGCCATCTAAAAAAAATGAAAACTTGCCTACGAGAGTATATAATTATTCACAAAAAAAAGAAGGGCCTCCTCTAAATTTTGGATCACCATTTGGGGTATGGGCCGGATTTACAAATTTTTCAGCGACTAGTCCTAGAGATATATGGGCTCTTAGCGTTAATTATATTACAACACGGTATTCTTTAGTAAATAGATCAACTGATTCTGTAATTAGTAATCATAGATCTATTAGAGGAGGGAGAGATAATATAGCAATAGGTAAAGATGAACGAATCTTATTATTCGCTATAATGCCAAAATATATTGATATAATCTATTTCTTTTGGATTTGTTATGAGCCAAATATTGGTACTCAAACTAAAAATGTAATTAATGAATTAGCTAGATCTTCCTTTGAAACAATTGGTGTTCCTGAAATAAATATTCTTACATTTAAGGATGTAAAAAAACGAACAATTCCATTTGCATTTGGAACCAGTATAGCCCTTGTATCTTTTAATTCATATGAGGATATTAATATTAGAACCTTACTGTTACAACCTTTATATATAAATACAGTATATAGCGATATTAAATTAAATCCAGCTTTAATTGAAGAATTAGAAGATTATGCACCAAGATTATTGAATTTATTACCAGTAGAAACAGATAAAAATAAATTATTAGAGTTTAATTTAAGTGACTTATTTAAATCTATATTTAAAAAATTTATTATTAATTACAATAAATGGCTGGCAACTCATATGACAATGCCAAATTCTAAATTTTCTACTATTATGAATACACTTAAACGTAAAAATGAAGTAGGTGATTATCGTGCATTAGCAAATACAGATTTTAATTCGCCTCCAGGTCGTATTTTTCAATCCAGACTTGGTGGAAGAAGAATTCGTAGAAAAACAACAAAGACAAGAAAGACACGTAAAATACATAAAAGAGGATCCTCTAATAAATAAATATATGCGCAATTAGTGCAAGTTTTAATTTTATCTATAAAATTAAAACTTTCCAGTAGGGAAATGGATACGTGGCAACTCGTATTGTTGACAATATTAATTCTGCTATTAGCCAATTATGCCTATCGAATCTTCTACGATCGCATTGTGGAACGGGATATTCACGAAGTCGAGGGATTTGAGGACGGAATGGCCACGCACGGTTGGCACGATGACATATACGACAAGTTCTATGCAACGGTTTACAATAAGATTTTTCAACACGATAAGCTGGTGCAGGCAGAGGCAGCAATTGCCTTGCAAGAATGGAAGAAGACGGATACATCGGGGCATTTGCGAATTCTAGATGTCTGCTGTGGCACGGGGGTTGCCACGTGCTTTTTTGCGAAACAGGGCGTGGATCAGGCCACCGGCTTAGACAAATCTGTGGCAATGCTGAATTATGCGAAAGAAACTGTCTTACCGGCGACAACTCTGACAGAGGACCAGAAGCAGAGGGTGGACTGGAGGAACGGAGATGCCTACGGCCCGATGTCGTGCCAGGCCTCCGAGTTCACGCACGCCTGCCTCTTATTCTTCAGCGTCTATGCGTTCAAAGAACTGGATGTCCTCTTCAAAAACCTGGCCTTCTGGGTAAAACCAGGGGGTGGTCTCGTCATCGAGGTCGTCAATAAACACAAGTTTGAACCCGTTCCAGACGTTGCGAATCCCTGGCTCGCCGTAAGCCCTCAGAAACATACCAAGGAGCGTATTACAACGTCCAAGGCAGCGTTTGATAAATTCGACTACGACACCAAGTTTGTCTTGGAGGGCAATGAGGCAGAGTTCCAGGAAACGTTTCACTTCAAGGATGGAAAGGTCCGTAGGCAGAAGCATCCTCTGTATATGCCGGCTATTTCCAAGATCGTTGCAGTCGCAGTAGAACAGGGATTTACGTATGATAAGTTTATGGATTTGCAGTTTATTGGATTCAATTATGGGTATTTGCTTTTCTTCCATAGGAAGGTAGAATAACTTGTTATTCTACCTGACTGTTCATATTCTACTTTGCTTTGCAAACTTGAATATCCATAGGAAGGTGGAGTAATTTTCTATGGATATTATAAGGAAGGCAAATGTCATCGCGAGAGACAAGAAGAAATCCAAGAAATAATCTAAGACAAACAGTGGGTGAATTAGAAAACGTTTCTGAAGAGGTAGGAAATGAAGTAAATGATTTGGAACTTGCAGCAGCACGAAAGAAATATGCAAATGCAAAAGCAGCTTCCAATGCTGCTACACAAAGGAGACAAAATATGGAACGAGCATCCACGCCTGAAGAACGGGCAATACTAGCAGCATATGAACAACTTGGAGCACCTGGAAGGCCTGGAATAACAGGTGCTGTTCCAGGTACTTATAGTGCATCAGGTCAACGTCAAGCTGCAACTAGATTTGGACAGGCATCTATTGCTGAGCAAGGACGAGGATTTCGTGGACCAGAAATTACTGGAACAGCGAGTCAACGAGCACGAAATTTATTGAATAATGCTACACGAAGGAAGTCTACAGGAGCACCAGCAACAACAGGAGCAAATAATAGGCCAACACTTCATCAACTATTACGACCACTCCTACCAGCTGGAAGTTCAGAAACACAACCTGAACCAAGACCAACCGTCCCTGTGCGTCCTATAGGATCACAGCTTGTGCCATCTGGTATTCCAACAGGTGCATTTGGAAAAAGACCAGTAACTCCTTCTGTGCCAGTAACTCTTCCTGTAGCAGTTTCTCCTGTAAATACACTTGGAGCAGAACGTCAAGCAGCAATACAGGCTGCTGCTAATGCTAGAACAAGAATTACTACATTAGAAGGTCAAATTGCTGCTTTAACAGGTCCAAATGCAGCAAATAGACGAGCAGCACTTCAACAACAATTAAATGCAGAACGAGCAAGAGTAGCTGTTGCAGAAGGACAAATAGGAACTCTTCAAACAGAATTAGCTACTGCAAGAGCAGCCTTAGCAGCGGCTCAAGCAGGTGCAGCAGATCCAGCAGAAATTGCTAGATTACAGGGACTTATTAATACACTTAGTGAGAGATTAACTGCAGAAACAACAAGGGCAAATGAGGCAGTAAGTGGATTATCCGGATATAGAGCATATGCAAATACCCAAACAGCAAGAGCAGCAACTCTTGAAGCTGAATTAGATGCTGCAAGACAAGCTTTAGAGGCGGCTCGAGCAGGTGCAGCAGATCCAGCAGAAATTACTAGATTACAGGGAGAAGTTAATAGACTTACAGGGGAATTAACTGCAGCTAAACAAGATGCTCAAACTAATACTGTATATGCTAATAGAAAAATTGCTGAATTAAAAAGTAGGATTAATAGTTTAACAGGTAAAAATGCAGCAGCTAAAAGAAAAAAACTAACCAATGAATTAGAAAAGGCGCAACGTGCATTAGGAATAGCCCAACGATTTAGAAAACGAAATGCTGCAAGAGCAGCTGCATTTGGCCCAGGATCTCTAGATCCAACAGCTGCCGCGGCACTTACAGCAGAGCGAAATGCTGCAAGAGCAGCTGCAGCTGCATTTGGCCCAGGATCTCTAGACCCAGCGGCAGCTGCAGCACTTACAGCAGAACGAAATGCTGCAAGAGCTGCGGCAACTGCATTTGGCCCAGGATCTCTGGACCCAGCGGCAGCTGCAGCACTTACAGCAGAACGAAATGCTGCAAGAGCAGCTGCATCTGCATTTGGTCTAGGAGCTCTAGATCCAACAGCTGCTGCAGCACTTCAAGCACAATTAGCAACTGCACAGGCCGAAATTGCAAGTTTAAAAGCAAAAAGTCCTAGTAGTTCTTCTATTGGTAAAAAAGGACCCTGTGCTCCAGGGTCAGGATGGAGATGTCAAAAACCGACAAAAGGAGGACGACGAAGACGAATAAGGAGAAAGCGCTATACACGCCGATAAATAGAATTTGTTAGTATTATTAAATACAATAGTCAATATTGTATTTAATAATGTAATGCACAGTAACTTTACATACTCTTGCCAAATGCACTATAACTCAAGGGGGCCAAGAAGGGACGCACACCATCCTGAGGGGGCGCCTCTGCCTTGCACTGCACCACAGCCGGTGGACAGGTTTGACGCGGGCAGGGTGCAGGAGGAGGGCAGGTTGTGGGAGCCGGACATTTGACTTCGGGACATCTGGGTCTAGGGCAAGGGGGGCATTCTCCAGAGGGCTTATTGCACTTGGTGCAATCCAAGATGACTGGCTGGGGTTTGGGAATAGAGGACTTCAGAACATAGTTGCTCAGATCGGGGACAGGAGGCACCTCCGATTTCAAAATATATTGACTCATATCGGGCTGAAGGGGACAAGGAGGAACTGTACTCTTGAGAACATAGCGGCTCATATCGGGCTGCTTGCAGACACCATCATTAAACCCTTCAAACATTGAGCGGCGAAATATAATTCCGACCACCACACCCACTAAAAGGATGCTGATCATATAGACTAGATTTATTTTAATAGTCATCTCTCTAGTAAGCATTGATAAAATTTGATGCCTGTCTGAAGATATAAATTAGTCAGATAAATGAATACGATTATTCTTGAAGTTGTAGATGCAGGCCTCATTAGTTTCTATCAGACCTCTAACCACAACTATGCAACGGATAGTGGTTACGATCTCTATATTCCAAATACTGTGACTCTACCACCGAATTCTACAACCTTAGTGGATCTGATGATCCGCTGCCAACTACAGGCAAGTGAACAAAACATTCACGGCTACTATTTGTATCCGCGCTCCTCCATTTCCAGGACTCCGTTGCGCCTAGCCAATTCGGTCGGGATTATTGACTTCAATTATCGGGGGACACTCAAGGTGGCGATTGATAATCGTTCTGCAGAACCCTATGAGATCAAAGGCGGAGAGCGTCTCTTTCAACTCTGTATGCCCGATCTGAGACCCTTCAAGGTCGTTCTGGGACACGTGAATAAGAACACGGATAGAGGTGAGGGAGGGTTTGGTTCCACAAATTCTGTCGCCACTAAGTAGATTATGAAGTTCAAGGAAGCTATTAAACGGGCTGTGGATATGTTTGAAAATGATAAGGAGTTCTTGGAACGAATTACGATAGAGGACCCGACAATGGTGAAACAGCTTCCTATTTTAAAGCAGATCAACCAGTTAGGTTTTTTAACGACTGAATCCCAGGCGGGTCTGAGAAAAAAAGGCAAGGATTATGAAATACACGAAAAGGCATATGTGTGTGGATTTATGCAGGAGAAGGAGGCTGGGGAATTTATCAAGAAGATGGGGCTTCACACAGATAAGAATGCAATCTTTGTGCCGACTTGTGGCGATAATGTAATTATACCGTCCAATCTAGATATTCCTTTAACAACAAGCAAACAGAAGGGAAAGATAAGTGTGGATACGCATATGTCGGTGGCCATTCCTCAGAGTGCAGAGAATATGTTCCGAAAGTGGGTGAAATTGAATAAGACGGAAAAGGCCGTATATATTTATTGCTGGGATCCAGAATGGAACAGGCTGGCGTCTGGTAAGAATGGTCTCTTTCGGGATGTTTTAAAGTGTTTACATTAGACTAATACAGATTATATCTGCACAGGTCTAATCTATTTCGCCCTCTCCATAGCATCTAGTGCATTCAATCGTTTCATCTCCATGGCATTTAGGGCATTCAATCGTTTGACTTCCATTACATTTCCTACAAGTCTTACGTCCGTCATAACCACAAGATTTGCATCCATCCCCCTGGCATCTACCACATTCTACAGTTCCCTCATCACATATGTTACAATCAACTTCACCATCACCACCACACCTGTTACATTGAATTTCACCATCACCCCTGCATTTCGGACATTGTTTTCCACCCCTCATTATATGCCCCATTTTTGTAGTCCTACGAGTTTTACGTGTCTTACGTGTCTTACGACTTTGCTTGCGAGTAGGCTTGCGAGACATTTATACTATATATTCATATTATAATTTCTAAGCACGCCACCCTTTCCAATCTGATGGCGGGCAGCCACACATCTCATCCATCTGAT
>Ga0214917_10004373_pt1 | contig 15737 bp, 12 predicted proteins | sample LL_1208_BB_MetaG_FD_177983 | JGI IMG/M metagenome (GOLD analysis project Ga0214917, IMG submission 177983) | Freshwater microbial communities from Lake Lanier, Atlanta, Georgia, United States - LL_1208_BB | ecosystem: Environmental > Aquatic > Freshwater > Lake | place: USA: Georgia | collected... | reverse complement strand
AACAACCATTTGTCTTGTTATTGTAGTATGTCTAGCCATATCGTTGCGTGAATAATGACGTAAACTACCTCTAGCCATACCAACTAAACGATGATATTCTTGATTAATCATTTGATATTTTTGATCACTAATTTTACCGGTATACCAATCAGGTTCTGCTGTGTTGCGCATAAACAAAAAATGAACAGCCGCGTCTTTTGTTTCTTCTAATATTAGGGGATAACCATCATCATCTTTAGGTAAAGCCCAATAACGTAAATGCACCACTTGTATTTTAGGATCGTATAAATTAAGAAACACTCCATTGTCTTCATAAGCTAATGGGTGTCTGTTTGAATTTAAAACGGCAGATATTTTATATACATCACAAGGTAGTGCCAATTTGTGATTTTTAACATCTAGCTTAACTTCTGTATGTTGATAGTTATCCACTGAACCAACATGACGTATACAGTCATATATCCAGTTTATAGCATCACTTTGATCAATAGGGTTATTCTTATATCGAGCATTATATTCCGCTATAACTTCATTTACTTTTACTAATTTGTAATTTGTTTGGTCCATTATAGGTGTATTTAAAATGTTCATTAACAACCTTTTTCATAATCCTAACCGAATCCGACTGTCTTACATAATGAATATAAGGTTGTTTAACATATCGTATTCCTGTACGACCTGGTATAAATTTAAGATTTACACGCTTATGATCTGTAGCAAAATTAACATAATTTTTTTTAGGTGGGTAGTGTGGCATAACACATAAATAGCCAAATCCGGGCGTAGGAAACACAAAATAGTCATTATTGTCTATTAATGAATCTACAAGAAGCTCATTAAATCTATGACACACACTAATTACAATACGCTCTGCTCTTCGATACCTATTGTTATATTGATCTTTAGGATAGTGTATTTTAATATACTTTAACAAAAAAGGCATTAATATAGCATAAGTGCTTTTACAGTTTTTATATGATAAAAGACGCTTTAAATTAGATAATTTATAAGAGATATAGTCATTGTACACCGGAGAATAAAACCTGCGCCCATGTACAGATTTACCCACATCACTCCACAACCTGTATATATCTCTGGTGAGCTTTGGAAGTTGTGATTTGCTTATCATTATATATAAAAGTGTAAATGTAATATGTGCAACAAGGACTGATTTTTCTAGTTTTAGTTGCATTATCAATAATTGTTTCCTGTGGAACATGTATTATAGTTCCATCAACTGTAAAATGCAGTTTTTTTAATGTTTTTATCCTCATGTTATTCTTGTGATTTTGGTGTATTTCCTATTATTATTTCTCTACCATCATTAGCTATATCAGTGTTTCTAAGAAATGTAGTAGTAATTTGTTGTATAGATAGTAATTCTAATTTATGCAATAAATGACCTGGTATAGGATATTCCCAATTTCCGGATCCTTCATCTATGCCACATTCCGGTATAGGTTCTTCAAAAGCTCCTATAATACATACATACTTTAATCCTGAGATAGATATATTATGTAAATGCACTTGATTGCCTATTATTGTATAAGACTTTAATTTTCCTCCAAATCTTCTGTCTTTATAGTAGGATATATTAGTAAGTGGAACGTAATTATAAGGATCGTTATATGATGCAGGGCCTAAATACAATATAGCTTTTTGTCCTAAATAATTAGCTAAATTAGGTATATTAATCACTTTATCTGTTTGTCCTGAAAATACATTATTGCATTCCACTTTTTCACAAATCACTTCTAAACAGCAATTCTTTTGATAAAATGATGGATCAAGAAACTTTGTTTTTTCATAATAGTCTTTCATTAGTGTACTACGAACATTATTAACAACATGCCCAACTAATTCAAAAGAAAGCATATTATCATCGGTGTAGTTACCGGCTGTAACCTGATTAATTACAGAATAAACAACCTCGCTATATGTCGCCATTATCGTCTTGTTCTATTTCTTGTTCAATAGATTTAGCTATAAAATAGATGGAATTACACACCGTTATTCCTATATACGACAAACCACTGGATGCACCTATGGAAAGAATAATAACAGGCAATGTATATACCTCTGAAAAAAAGAACATAATTAAAGTTCCATATATTGTTGACATGCATGGAGCACAATTAAAAAGCATTTTACACACCCAATCAGGCACCCATAATGGTATAAATGATAAAATGTTCCCTTCTTTAGCTGCATAATGCAAGCCAAGACAGAACATGCTAATAATAACTATCATTTCTATCATATCACAAATATAAATAAAAAAACCCGCACATTATATACGGGTTTTTTTATTCTCAAAAAAAAACTAATTATTTCAATCTTGTGAGGATGATTAAAACTAATTAAGCATATTTTTCATCATAAATAGCTTCCCATTCTGTAATCCATTGTGTATCTCCTACAACAGAATCTGCTGTTGGATCTTCACAACCAACATAAAAATGATACTCATTTAATGTCGATTCGCCACCACCTTCAATTGGATCGTATCCATTGTTTTTACGAAGCTTTAATGTGTAGAAACACATACAATCATAACACAATCCGGTTAATGGACGCTGACCAAATGTATGAGGTTTAATTGGGAATTGAATTAAAATATCATCTGCTGTTAATACAGGTTCAGTGCCTGGAGTTGATACTATTGTTGCAGAACTTTCAGTGGCAACAGCTATAGTTGCTATTCCGTTTTCCTTAGACGTTAATTTTAATACGGCACCAGTTGCAGAAGCAGTTACAGGAGAAAATTCATCAGCACTTATAATATCAGCTAATTTAGCTACTAAATTAGCTATTGTTGCCGTAACTCCTTTTGCCGCACTTGCTTTATAAAAACGTGTTTGCTGGTACGTGTTGCTTATTTTCCAATTACGTCCATGTTTACGAATAACACGAATACTTGCATCACGTACACACTCACATGTTTCTTCAATTGCATCAAATGTAATTTCAATTTCTTGCTTGCTACCATCACCCGTGCATATTTCTTCGGACATGTATTCGATATCAGCTGTTGTAAATGAAATAATTTGACCACCTGCGCTGATTACCCAGGGAGCCGCTTCTGTGCCACTTCCAGTGATTGTGGAGGCACCTGCATCACCAACCAGTATTTTAACCGGTGGATGCTGAAAAGTTGATTTTGCCATTGTTTTTTGTTTTATTTAGGTTTAAAAAGTTGTTCTAACTTTAATTAGACCCGCTTTCTGCGGGCTTATAAACTCTAGGACTTTCCGTATTTTCCAATATTTCGCGCAACATTAAAAAAACAATTTCCTGCTGTATTTCTGAAGGTAAATCCGAATTACTATCTGTAGCCGGAGTTGATGTTAAAATTATCTTATTAGGATATTTAACATAATTTAATTTAATTTGATTTATTAACGATGGAGTGTTGATAATTGGAACAATCCAATTTTCAAATGATGCTGTAGTTCCCGCGTCATTACTGCTTAATCGGTAATACGGCTTGCTATCAGATGGCTTTTGAAACGGATCATTATTAATTTTTGTATTATCTAATCTGTATCGTTTTGCTGTAATCCAATCAGATATAGAATTTTCCTCATTACAACTACTTCCCTTATATTTTATTTTAAATTCAACACTTAACATTCTTAAATAATAGGGTAATGGCGTATTATAGTTATTACTTTCAATTTGTGTATCAATATTAACAGGAACGCCTGTAGCTGAATTAGGTGTAAGTGTAAGTATTCGTTCTCTGGTTAGAGTTCGTAGTGAATCGTCTAAATATTGACTACTTTCAGCGACTGGGAGTTTGGACGTAACCACATTTAACGCTGCAACATTTACGCGAGTGTTGAATTCGTCAATAGTGATACTTCCCGTTTTTTGCCTTTGATAGAGCTCTAACAAAAGCGCGTACATCTCAGCCGCTGTAGTAATCATTTATTTATTTTTTCAAAAGCGCAATCAATTGAGAAACCAAGTCTGCATTTTTAGGGCTTTCTAAATAAGATACCGCAGTTTCAATGTCAACACCAATCAATGTTTGATTATGATAGTATTTACCTTCTTTGCGTTGCAAAATATCCATTTCAACCATTTTATTAATTTCAACTATAGTTTTACGATGTGGATTTTGCACCTTAGTAAAAAAGTCCTCAGGATTTTTATCAATTTCTTCACCCAATGCAGACGTGACCATTTCCGATGTAAATTGATCAACTTCAGCATAGCCATACGTATATTGCAATAATTCACGTTGTTCGCTTTCATTCAAACTGAATAATAGCTTATCCGCTTCATATTTGCGTTTACGTTTGCTTGCTTTGTCTTTTCCTTCAATTACCGGATTATCAAAATAGAATCGATGTAATGACGTTAAATCAGATTTACGACTTGCAATAATATCATTGAATATGGTCGATTGCAATATCTTTAATTGGATTTGATGTTCAGGATTTGAATCATCAAAAACCATATTAGGACGTAGCGAAAACGACCATTTTACACCTGTTTTAATACCTATTTTTTCGGCTTCTTTTTCAGAAACTCCCTTTGGCAATCTATAAGAACCATCGTTTTTCTTAGGCAGCGTCAAAACAAATGACGTTAATCTGCCTATACGTGCTTTCTTAGGATTGGATTCATTTAACTTTAGTGATACTGTTGCCATGTTATTTGTAGTTTAGATTAGTCAATTACTTCTAACATACCGCAAGAGAACGGATTGCGTACAATAACACCAGATTCCATTAACACTTGAACCGCAAGACCATCTAATGATGTTGATGCTACTTCGCTATCTGTTAAAGATTCCATACCATTAATCACTTTTCTTGTAAATGCACGATTTCCTTGTCCATTACCCAATGTAACCATTTCAACATTATTATCACCAGTGGATGTAATACCTGTATTTAATAGCAACATTCTGTAGCTTTCATTAGCACGTCCGGTTAAAGAATTTGGTTTAGATGGTAAATTTGGAGCGTCCATTGCACTACACTCCAACGGAATCAGACGAACACCATTTAGATAGTAAGCCATAAAGTCGGTACCTATTTCAAGACCTTTGCTGTTTCTTTTAGTAATAACAGAAGGCTCATATTTATAGATATTACGCATTGTTTTATGGAAAGCTGTTATAGCACCATTACCACCTGCAACAACCAATTCCAATACACCTTCATGATTAGCCATTATTTTAATGTCTTGCATCATATCTTCAAAGTAGTTTGGATCAATAGTTCCATCACTTTCTAAAGTGTATTTACGACGTAATGAATAATCCATTTGCTCGATAATGCCATCGCCGGAAACAATAGGCTTTCCATCTTCATCGTAAACAAATGTAGTATCGTTAACGTCGGTAGTAGCTTTACCATAGATTATATCATTTTCACGATATAAATGGGCTTTTCTCATTAGATTGGCTTCTTGGTGATTCCAATACATATACTTACCATTATGCTCAATCCAAAGTTTAGATTTAAACGCACTTCCTGAAATTGACGCTTTTAAACGCTGAATACACATACGGTTAGAATACCACTCAGGGTAGTTATGTGACTCATATCCGGTTAATGACAATTCAGGGAATTTAGTAGCCATACGACCTAATTGTTCGCCTTGCGCAAGTAATGATGCTGGAACTATATCAGTACTATTAGATAGGTTTAATACAAATTTGTAACGCCATTTTGTAGGAGTGATCATTGTGCCCTCACCCTTTATGAACAATTGCACTTGACGATTAGTCGTTGTGATAATGTCATTAGGATTAAAATAAGGAGAATCAATGTACAAATAGTACTCAGTGCCAGCAGCATACGAAGTAGGAACTGTTGCTCCATTTAGCTGTGTTGCAGATGCGGCTTGATACACAACGCGCTCAGGAAAGCCAATGATAGGCCACATCACTTTAGGATTGCCATATACATTGTCAATTTTGAACACATCAGTGTTAGTTACATCTTTTTTGGTTTTACCCATTGATGTTAAATAAGCAGTTAAAGAGCACGTATTTTTAAATAGCTCTACTACTTTAGTGGAGATTTCGGGGCGTGTCAGTAACGCATCTCCCAAAGACATTGTGGTTGCAGTGATTGATCCATCAAACTGCTTATTACCAGGAACGATTTTCATGTTTGTTGTTTGTTTTTTTAAATTAAAGATTTAGTCATCTAAAAATGCATCTAATGTCTCTTGCCTGTAATCTTTAACACTCGATGTACCACCTCCGGTATCGATCGCCGGTGCATTAAACAGCTTGTCTGTTGCGCTTTGTTTGGCACTTTCTTTAGCTTGATTAATTGTCCGTTTAAATGAATTATCTCCATTTCTTAAAAACCAAAACACTTTAACCAACGTTTCATCGCTTTGCAATTCATTCATTAGTGGTGACATTCCGGTTTGTGGATCTGGCATTATAGCATGAACAAAATCTTTTTCAAATGTATCTTTATCGGCTTTGCCTATAGGCACACCTGCGATTTCGTTTAAACTATTAAAATAAGATACTCCATTATTTATAGATTGTCGTAAATTATTTACGTATTCTTCTTGTTGTTTTTCGTATTCCTGCTGTTGAATTTGTTGTTCTCTTTCCATATTCATCCTTACAGCTATATCATAAACCTTTGCAGATTTTTCATATTCTATATCCAATAATTCCTTTTGCTTATATGCGTCTATTGTAGATGCAATTTTATTATCATCATATCCATATTGGTTTTTTAACGCCCATGCTACAACATTTTCTTTATTATTTCTAAAGCCCATATCTTGATCAACAAATTGTTTTACTTCATCCCACGATTTGCCTTTTGATAGCATATTTTGTGCTTGTAAAAATGATGGATGCACGTATTGCTGTAACACATCAGCCGGATCAGTTTGATACATCCCAGCTACAGACTCTACGAATTGATTTACCCAATTATCTTTATTTATTCCTTTAGCTAATTCTTCATCTAATTCTAAATTATTCATTTTAGCAAATTCTTTAAATGGCCTCATGTAAAAATCATCATCGCCGCCACTAGACTGAACATTTTGATTAACTTGTGTAGTTGCTTGATTTACAGACTGTTGTTGCGTTTGTTGTGTAGGTTCTTGCCTGTTTATTGGTATTGTAGGAATATCTATATAATCATCATCAAGAAATGATGGATCATTAAGGTCTTCCTTTGTTAAAAAAGCACTTGCTTGTTGTTCTGGTTGTGGTTGAACTGTTTCTGACATAATTATCTATTTTAAGCAAATTTATGATATTTTATTTATTAAAAAGACCTTTTACAGAATTTCTTGTTTTATTCAATAATTTACTGTCATTAAACATATAATCACCAGCTAATGCACTAGCACCTAACAAACCCAACCCTTTAGCCGTTGTTGATATTGGTTTTGTTCTCATATTATACATAAGTTTATTATTAAGCGACATAGAAGGGGGAGTGTATGTATATGCACCTTTATATTCTCTATTAACCTTACCTAAAAAATTTTTTTTATTTTCCGTAAAATCTTTAACTATCTGAAGCCTTTCGCTAGTTGTATTAGATTTCTTTAAATCTAGATTTAAATCTTTTACTTGGCGTCTTTCTTTAATAACCTTATCTAAATCTGTTTTTAAATTAGTTGATTTCCATGATTTTGGATTTAATAAATATGTTGATGGAAAAACATTTTTAAGATTAAAACCTCTAAACGATTCCATTGGCGATACAATTCTATTTTTACGGTTAAAACCATACATACTCTTATCCATAGACGTAAAACTACCCGTAGATTTATTATAGCCTATTGATTTATCTCCAGAGAAACCTGCCATTTTTTGAGTGCCAGTTGTAATTTTATTCCAAAAAGTATTAGGTTTGCCTCTAGGTATTTTGCTCATACCTGAAATTAAGGCTTTACCACCAATAGAACCAATACCCGGAGCAAGTAGCTGAGCAAGTCCTTGTCCATAATTGCCTTGATATATATCATAAACGCCACTACCTTGAACAGCGCCACTGGTAATATTAGATAGGTTTCTTACTAATCTATTAGGAAAAAGCCTTCCAAATCCAGATAAATATCCCAATGAGGTCATAATATTTGATCTTGATGTGTCATATGGACGATTAAGTTTATCTTTAGTACTAGGATTTATATCTCTATTATATCCATCAACAGCTTTTGTTGTATTAGGTAGCATTGTTGTTGCTAGCGATGTGCCAAGAACATAAGGATTAGTAAGATAAGTTTTTCCAAAATTTTTACCAAATTTTAGCGCGTTTAATGCAGCAGTTTTAGCTAGTTGCCTTGCGCCTAATGTAGACAAAGAATAACCACCTGTATACGCCGATAAACCAAGAGCTAATGCAACGTCAGGATTTTCTGCTAAATAATTTTCTCCTATGACACCTAAACTATTAACAGCTCCAGATGCAGGTGTTCCATATAAGGAACCAACATATTTACTACTATCTTCTGCAAGTATTTTTTGCATTACCGATTCTTGCTTTTTTGCTTCCGGTTTAGACTGAGATTTAGGCTTTGTTGCAGTAATCACCGGTCTATTAGCTATAGCATTATTGTATGCTAATTCATTTCCAGTTGGAAGTATTTGTATTTTATTTGTTGTATTATCATTAACTGCTGTATAATTTCCATATAGATTAGGCGGTGCAGGAATCTTACCTTGTGGAATAGAACTTGGCGTACCTGTAACTGGAGGATCGCCACCCATGACCATACCATTCTGGCCATACATCTTGCCACCACATTTATAACATGCGCCCATCTTCATTCCTTTTGCTGCATGCATTTTACCGCCACATTTGTAGCAACCACCCATTGTGCCGCCTTTTTTATACGTTAGTTTCATGATTATTTATTTTTAATTTTACGTTCTTGTTCTAACATTTGTTTTGTAGGCTTTTTACCTGAACCTTTATTTGCTCTAATGTTATCCCATAAACCCCTTTGAGAATATGAGCCATCTGCACGTTTAATCATTTTTCCACCTTTTTTCTTAAATAATCCTCCTTTGCCATACTCTTGTTTGTTTTGTTGTAATGCTCCTGCACCTAATGCTCCCGCCCAGTTGTATATTGGGCCCCCTTGTTTATAAGACATATCTTCAAACAAAGGTCCTTTTGTTTCATCTTTTATCCATTGCATGTAATATACAGGGTCATAAATATTCCCAGGATTTACATCATATATGTCAAATACCCCTTTATTTTTATTAAATTGAATATTGTCCATATTGCCAATATCTAATTTAATTCCTTTATCTCTTAATTGTCTTGCTTGTTTAAGAAAATACGCATATCTATCTCTTTTATTCAAATTTAAATTTTCAGCAGCTACTTGATTTAAATTAGGCATAGTTATAACTTCTTTTGTTTCTGGGTACAAAGAAGGTATTTTAAAATATTCCACTCGTTCTGGAATAGCAATATTTGCATTTTGTTTTACAGACTTTAATTTTTCTATAAGTTCAGGTGTCCACCGATTTCCATATGGTTCTCCTAATTTTACAGCAATAGTTGGTTTATTTGCTACTTCTAGTACTTCTGCATAATTACCATTACCTAAACTTTGTCCAAGACCTAAACTTTTTTGTAATGCTTTTGCATATTGGTCTGTTAATTCTTTATATTCCTTATAGTTAATTTTTTTAAAATGAAGTAATTCACCTATTTCTTTTTGTTTATTTGCTATTTTAGCAAAATATTCTTTTCCCCAGTCTATTTCTGAATCATAAGGTTTAACTTGAAAATCTTCAATTTCTTTTAAAAATAGGTTTTTATCATACTGAATATTTGGTTTTAACCTTTTTAATTTATCATCTACAGAAGAACTTGCAGATGTAGGTCTAAAAATATTCTTAAAAGTTGCTTTACCTAAACCCTTACCTAAACTAGGCAAATTAAATAAAGCATTATCTGCTGCTATTCCTAACGATGTAGGTAGGCTATATCCTAAACCATAAGCACCCGCACCAAAAGTAGCTGCCATAGTAATAGGATCCATATAATCAGGTTCTATTTTACCACTTGCTTTAGGTTGTGTAGGGTCCCACTTTATTACAGGTTCTCCAAACTGATTGAATGTTACTTTACTTTGTCCTAATGTTTGAGCTTCTATTTCTTTTTCCAAAACTTTTTGCTCAAATGGCGTTAATTTAACAGGCTTAGGCGCACTTTTATCTTGTTTAGGAATATCTGGCTTTTTATTGTTTATTGCGTTTAATTCTTGTTTTGTAAAATTCTTTTCAGCTAAACTTTTGTAAACAGGATTATATTCGACAGGTTTATTAGCTGTAGTATTATTAGGTGTTCTATATATACTATTAGATGTAGCAAATACATTAACACCAGATGGAACGGGAGATGGAGTAGGATTTACCGGAGGATCTTTAAATATACCACCGGTTCGATAACTTGATTTAGGTGCAGTATATTCTTTATAAATCTCCATAGCTTTCTTTTTAGTTAATCCGCCATACGATGCTGAAGCTTGCGTTTTAGCCTGATTTGAACTAGATGAGCTAAAAAACCTGCCTGCATTTTGCAATGCATCATTAAATTCTTTATATGTGCCCCAATCATCAAAATTAATTATCTCTTGACTGGTTCTTGTAGATTGATTAGGGTCTTTAAATTGAATATATAGGTTTTTATTAGGACTTGTAGGTTTTATTGCAGGTCTTTTAAATTTACTCGGATCTAGTGGAGGTGGCGAGTATGTTGTGTTGTATTTTACTGGTATTGAAGATATATTTATTTTTTTTCTAGTCGGTGGTTGGGGTTCAGGTTGGGGTGGATCTGGAGGAGTTGTGTCGTATATTACTTCTTGAGGTTTTGGGAAAGCTGCCTCTTCAGGATTTAACCCAACAGAATTAAAATACCCTTGGCCGGAAGGTGATGCGATTGGGGGATGATGATAATATAAAAACCAATCATTAAAAAAATCAACCGTATGATTATAGGGATTTAAATTATTAGTTAATCTATATTTACGTGCTAGTGCATCTTGATCATTCTTAAATTTATTTTTAGCTTTTTCTGCATCATTTTTTGATGAATAGCCATAACTTGAAAACATACCCGTTGTGTAATATGGATCATGAGTGCGCGAAGCACCATCTGCAAGATTCTGATCTATTAAATTACGTAAATCTCTATTATATAGCTGAGCGTTGTTATATGTAACTAGACTATCCTGATAGGATTGATATCTTTGTCTTCCAGCAGGATCATTAGGATTTACAATTATTGGTTTGCCATATCCATCCGGATTATTTATTGGATGATATGGTTTTGTCGGATCTCTTAAAACACCGCCACTCTTAAATAAATATTGATTTTGTTTATTCACTCTTAAATTGTCTAATGGTAGAGAATAATTATAATTAGGCGATATATTATATGGTGATGTGTATTTTGAACTTTCATTATTCGAATTGTCTAGCATGTTTTCGATAACATTCTTAGTCCAATTATTTCTTTCTATAAGTGGTTTTGTTACGCCATTTTTGTCTTTATAATACCTTTTATACTCATTAAGCATTGTTTCTTTATTATTTTCTAGAGTACCCTTAGTAAATAAGGGAAATCCACTTAACTGCACTCCATTAAAAACGTAATCTGTTAATAGCATTTGACGATCTTGAGATAAACTATCAAATTTTCCTTTGCCATATATAGCATCTATATATTCTTTAGCTAGTTTTTGGTGCTCTATTATATCTTTTTCTAATAATTGTGTTGCCTGAGGTTCAGTGATGCCTTTATAAAAATCAATACCTTCTTTACCAGTTATCTTATGTCCATATGCAGTAGTATCATTGCCACCTTCCAAGCTATCATATGGATACCATTTACCCTTATTAAACCCCTTTTTTTGACTATTTTCTAGTATTTTTAGAGACTCAATATATTTTTTTATTGTTTCTGGAGTTAAATCAGATTTCATATTAGTTTCCGATTTGTTGTGTGTTTGATTTCTTTTTTAAATCAGCCTTTATTTTCTTTTCATCAGTGTCTTTGTTCATTGCCAACTCTGCCTGCGATATAGCAAATTCCATATCTGCTTGACGTTTTTCTTCTTCTAAGTACGCAGCTTCCATAATACGCTCTGTATCAACATCTTGTTTAGATACTGCTAAATTACCTGTTTGTATTTGCCTGTCTAATTCTAATCGCATACGCGCTATCTCGTCTTGTTGCTGATAATGCTGTTGTGTCACTTGTATATTCTTATCTTGTAATTGCAATCCTAATTCTTGTATTTTTCTATTCTGCTCCTGAAGTATTTGTTGCATTTGCTCTCTCTTTTGTTCTATTTGTTGCTGTATTTGAAGTTTTCGTTCTTCATTTGCCTGAGCCGCTTCTTCGTTAAGTTTAGACATATGATCTAATGCAGATTCTAGTTCTGGTATTGTATCATAACGATAGGATTTAACTACATCTCTAAAATTAAGATTTCCTGTTTTTAATCCAACAGCAGCCATTTGTTTTAATTCTTCAAACTTATTAGCTTCATGAATGCTATCGGTAAGAAAAACATCAAAATCAGATAAACTCATTTCTTCTGGTTTTAAACTTAATAGCTCCTGACCTTCTGCGCCTAATATAGACATACCGTAATATCCTTTTTTATATGTACGCCATGCTAAGTTTATCATGTGCGTAAGCACTTGTTTTTTAATAATATCGTGCTCATAAAACTTGTAATCGGTTACTAAAGAAGATTGCACATTAGACATTTTAGATGTGCCAACTGGATCTTCAGGATTTAATGCACCCAATCGTTGTCTAGGTACACCTATAGCATTGCCTAACATTTCCTCAATTTTTGTTTTAACTACATGTAAGTACTGTATACTTGGACTTAATGATTCATCATATTGCTGAAACTGATTAAATAAGGGTTTCATGCCATTATAATATTGAGCAGAGTTTATGTACATATTGCCCTTTACTTTCTTTTGATACTCCCATTCATCCATAGACATATCAGTTGGGATTTGCGCCTTATCCATAATCATTCCTCTACGTCCGGCTGTAGCTAGCATTAGTTCTTCGTGATAATGGACAAGATTGTACAATATTTGCAAATCTTTAGTCGCCCAAACTACAGAATACGGTCTTCTAATTATTGAATTGTAAGCATGTCCAAAAACAGGAAGTACTGCTTGTCCCGGATTGTCAACGCTACGATACACGTAAGGTAATTTACCGCAACGATATATATTACCGGCTATACGCACACCAAAATATATATCTTCTACATATTTATGCTGAATTAATGATTTATCTGTTTTTGCTGCTTCTTCATCATCTATAATATGCGTGAATGTTACTGTCGGATCGTCTTTTTTAACTGATCGTTTAATATTTATCCTGCGCTGAGAACGCCATAATGTAAAATGCACTGTTCTTTGATAGTTGCTTCTGGATAAATCGCTATATAAAGTTCGATACCCATAATCATTCATATCAAACTGTTGCTCTTGTCTTAATCCACTAAATTGATAAGTGTTATTAATTGATGCATCAAATAATGACGAACTGGATTCGTGCAATGCTTTTAATTCTTCTGCACTCCAATATGGACCAAACCGATCTATGATTTGTGATATTGTCATATCTACATTCCACGTAAACCATTGACATTGATGAATATATCGAGCATTTTCTTCAGGAGAATGCGCGGAACGTATGGGATTTATTTTATCTAATGATATAGGTACATTTAAATCTTTGGCATAAACAAAATATCGTTCTTTGCCGGTTATCCAACTATCTGCAAATCCTTCCGCAAATTTAGAATGCGCATCTGACGCTTCAATTAAATTATTTAATAGTTTTTGAGATTTAATTTCAATATTCATCTTAAAATTGCGCTTATTATTCAACTCTTTTGCCTTTAGCTCTTCATTTATTTTATTAGCTAACTGCTGAGTGGACATGCTTTGTAATTGCAACTGCATCATAGCATTTACAATTTGCGCATTTAAAGACGATTGCGTGGCTGGATCTAATTGACTTTGCTGTTGTTGCAACTGCTGTCTTGCCGTATCAATTTGTTGTTGCATAGCACTTACCTGCATTTGATTAGCAGCTACAACACCATAAGCTGTCTGCATAATCATTTCCAATTGCATGTCTTCTTTTATTTTAATATTGTCTCTGTTTGTGGTATATGTTCTAAAGTTTTTTAATGGTCTGCGGATTTCTTGTCCTATAAGTAAATCAATACGAGGCCTTTGTAGTGGTATGTGTCTAATATATGCCGGAAATTCATAATCTTCCACTTTTCTTAAATAATCAAACATCTCTTTAGGCCATACCCCATTATATATGTTATAGCAAAATAAATCCTGATATCGCTCATATTCATTAACCGTACCTAATGTAATTATAGCGTCAATGCATTGTTTCATCCATGAGGAATCTTTATTTGCTTCAGGTATATTCTGTGATGGAAATGAATACAACATTATTTGTAAGTATTTTTTAGAACGCCATTAATTTTTTTAACTACAATTGATTTATGATTATATGTTGGTTTATTTTCATTATCAACCTTAATCCTCACTGTATCTAAATTATGAACTATACATAACATTGTAGATATTGTTCTGTCATGGTTAGTTTCTCTTGTAAATTTAATCAAATCTTGAATTTGATCCTTAAAAAATAAATTTTCATATAATTTATCAATCCATTTCTTGGTTTCCCGTATACAATATTCCTTAACATGTATTGGCATTTGCAGACCATACGTGTAATTAGCCTTAGAATCCTTAATATCAGAATACGCCACTTGTGGCTTTTCCTTTAAATATTGCACCATATTATTATTAATATACCATGTTTTTATACCTAAATTAGTAGCTTCAAATAGCATTCTAGCTTTATAATACCAATTTAACTTAGCTGTACCTTCATAAAACTCATCAGCATCAGGTCGTCCGGTATATTGCGCTACAAATAAATCGCCGGTTGCTCCGGGATGGATAAATCGCTTATAGATAAAAATAGAGCCTTCTGAGTCGGTAGTGGACGAATCGGCATCGTAAGAGTCGCATCCGGATATATAGACATTCCACCCATTATTCTTATTTACATTTAATTTTCGCTGATTTTCCGGCAAAGTCCATTCGGGGTGCTCAATAATCTGAAACGGTCCGTTGATATTAGGAATCCACTCTACATCAATAATATTCCCCTTGCTATCTCTAATCCATTCTAAATTACCCTTTTGTACCATATTATTAAGGCTATCTGTTCTTACTATATCAGATAAACGCTTATTTAAAAGACGAATATTAAATATATCCTCACCAGGAATCCAAAAAGACTGCTCAATATTTACAGGCTCTTGCGATATCCTTGTAGCATATTCTACCGGATCATCTTCATATTTCTTTTGATTGGCTTTAATGATTTCAATACTTTTATCATACATAGAATTGCCTTGATCGTCCATAATTAATCCACGCCAAGCCGGAATAAAAAAACCTACCTTTTTCTTTGAATTAGGCAAATATTCGCCATGCTCCCCCCAATCTTCATTAAATCCGTGATAGTCATACTTATCAGGCGCATATATAGAGTTTTTTAATCCATATGATCCTCCTTTAGTCATTTCACCACCTGTACCAAAATCAAGTATAAATCCGGTAGATTGACCTTCTGACACAATCTGATCTCGCATATAATTATACTGCGCATCGTAATTATTAA
>Ga0214917_10004372_pt1 | contig 15737 bp, 12 predicted proteins | sample LL_1208_BB_MetaG_FD_177983 | JGI IMG/M metagenome (GOLD analysis project Ga0214917, IMG submission 177983) | Freshwater microbial communities from Lake Lanier, Atlanta, Georgia, United States - LL_1208_BB | ecosystem: Environmental > Aquatic > Freshwater > Lake | place: USA: Georgia | collected... | reverse complement strand
TCGATAATCTGGGTAACAACCCCAGCACCAACGGTCCGACCACCTTCGCGGATAGCGAATCGTAGCCGTTCTTCACAAGCAACTGGTACGATCAATTCGACGTCCAACGAGATGTTGTCGCCAGGCATAACCATCTCAACACCATCTGGCAACTTGATAGATCCAGTTACGTCCGTTGTCCGGATGTAAAACTGAGGACGATATCCATCAAAAAATGCAGTGTGCCGACCGCCTTCTTCTTTTTTCAAAACATAAACTTCCGCTTTGAACTTGCGGTGTGGCTTAATTGAACCTGGTTTTGCCAATACCATCCCACGTTTCAAATCGTCTTTTTCAACCCCGCGAACTAGCGCGCCTAAGTTATCCCCCGCCTGACCTTCATCCAACAACTTGCGGAACATTTCGATACCCGTAACAGTGGTCTTCTTAACTTCGTCAGACATCCCAACGATTTCAACTTCTTCGCCCACTTTTACTCGGCCACGCTCAACACGACCAGTACCCACCGTTCCACGGCCAGTGATACTAAATACGTCTTCAACTGGCATCAAGAATGGCTTATCAACATCCCGCTCTGGCAATGGAATGTACGCATCAATCGCATCCATCAATTCCCAAATGCATTTTGCATCCGCATTCTCACGGCTAGAATCAGCTGTTTCTAACGCCTTTAATGCCGAGCCTTTGACAAACGGAATGTCGTCGCCAGGGAAATCATACTTGCTCAACAATTCCCGAAGTTCCATCTCAACAAGATCCACTAATTCAGGATCATCAACCATATCGATCTTGTTCATAAATACAACGATATATGGAACGTTAACCTGACGTGCCAACAAAATATGCTCGCGAGTTTGCGGCATCGGACCATCCGCTGCACTCACAACCAATATCCCACCGTCCATCTGAGCGGCACCCGTGATCATGTTTTTTACGTAATCCGCGTGACCAGGACAATCAACGTGCGCATAGTGACGAGTTTCTGTCTCGTACTCTACGTGCGCGGTTGCAATTGTAATTCCGCGGGCCTTCTCTTCGGGGGCAGAGTCAATCTGATCGTACCCTTTGAATTCCGCTTTCCCAACGGTAGACAATACTTTTGTAATCGCTGCAGTTAATGTCGTTTTTCCGTGGTCTACGTGACCAATTGTCCCGACGTTAACGTGCGGCTTCGAACGCTCGAACTTCTCTTTAGCCATTTGGCTTCCTCCTATAAATTATGACTTGGATCTATCAGCGATGAGTGCGTCGAAGATTAATTTGGGGACCTCACTATACATAAAGAACTGCATAGAGTAAATACCGCGACCTTGGGTCAAGGACCTTAATGCCGTTGAGTATCCAAACATTTCCGACAAGGGAACAAGGGCTTTAATTTGTTGAATATTGTTCTTGGTCGCTTCAATTTTTTCAATTTTGCCGCGACGACTGTTTAAGTCAGAAATGGTATCACCCATGTTAACTTCAGGAACTTCAACTTCTACATCCATGATGGGCTCAAGAATTACCGGACTGCCGGATTTAAATGCATCTTTTACCGCGTAAGAGGCTGCAATTTGGAACGCGATATCTGAAGAATCCACTGGGTGGAAAGACCCATCTAGCACAGCAACTTTTACATCCACAACAGGATACCCAGCCATAATCCCAGTTGAAAACGCCTCTTTGACACCCTTTTCAATTGACGGAATATATTCCCGAGGAATACGACCACCCACAACACGAGTTTCAAACGAAAAGCCTTCGCCCCGGTTTACCGGTTCGATTTCCAAAATACAATGACCATATTGACCACGACCACCGGTTTGCCGAATAAACTTGCCTTCCGCAGTTGCTTTCGCCTTAATCGATTCACGGTACGCAACTTGTGGTTTCCCAACATTCGCCTGAACATTAAATTCACGCATCAACCGGTCACAAATGATCTCAAGGTGCAACTCGCCCATCCCCGAAATAATTGTCTGAGATGTTTCTTGATCGGTACGATACTGGAATGTCGGATCTTCGTCTGACAATTTCTCCAGCGATGACGACAATTTTTCCTGATCGGATTTCGTTTTTGGCTCAATTGCAACAAAAATAACGGGCTCAGGGAAGTCAATATTTTCCAAAACCACGGCCTTATCTTCATTACACAAGGTATCCCCGGTCTTGGTGTATTTCAATCCGATAGCCCCAACAATATCGCCGGCTGAAGCACCATCTAAATCGCTGCGTGAATTCGCATGCATCTGCATGATACGACCAATGCGTTCCCGCTTATCTTTGGTTGAATTCAGCACATAACTACCAGGCAACAATTTCCCCGAATAAATACGAAGATAGGTTAACTTGCCCACAAAAGGATCCGTTTGAACCTTAAACGCCAACGCCGCTAACGGGTCTTCAGTCGTCGGATGAAGCATAATTTCTTCGCCTGTTTTCGGATCAGTTCCTGCGACTGCACCAACATCAATTGGAGAAGGCAAGAAATTCACAACCGCATCCAGCAATTGTTGAACCCCTTTATTTTTAAAGGCAGATCCACACAAAACCGGAACACGCTTCCCTTCAACTGTTAATTTACGCAATGCCGCGAGAATTTCTTCTTTGGTCAAATCACCAGTTTCTAAATACTTTTCGATTAAAGCGTCATCCGCTTCGCTTGCTGCCTCTAATAATTTTTCACGAAGCTCGGCAGCTTTTTCAGCGCGTTCCGGAGCAATGGGCCGCACTTCAGACTTTGTCCCTTGGTCATCCAAAAAATGAATTTCTTGATTGGTAACCAAATCAATAACGCCCCGATATTGATCTTCCGCACCAATAGGATAATTAACCATGATCGGCTTTGCATGAAGATTATCAACCATCATTTGCACAACACGATCATAGTCAGATCCGACACGATCCATCTTGTTGACAAACGCAATCCGGGGAACGTGATATTTCTCAGCTTGGCGCCATACCGTTTCACTTTGTGGCTGAACACCACCAACCGAACAAAATACAGCTACCATTCCATCTAAAACACGCAAAGACCGCTCGACTTCAACCGTGAAGTCAACGTGTCCAGGGGTATCGATAATATTAATATTGGTGTCACCCCAAAAACAGGTGGTTGCCGCTGACGTGATCGTAATACCACGCTCCTGCTCTTGTACCATCCAGTCCATGGTCGCATTACCGTCATGAACCTCACCAATTTTATGCGACTTTCCAGTATAAAATAAAATACGCTCTGTAAGCGTGGTCTTTCCGGCATCAATATGGGCAGCAATCCCAATATTCCGAAGTTTATCTAAAATAATTTGCCGTTCCATGTTTACCACCTAAAATGCGAAAACGCTTTGTTGGCCTCTGCCATCTTATGCGTTTCTTCCCGTTTCTTAATCGTACTACCTACCTTGTTGTAGGTATCGATCAATTCGTCAGCTAAGCGCTTAACAAAGGGCTTGCCTGAGCGGCCACGAGAACTAGAGATAATCCAACGAAGCGCTAGCGTAAATCCACGATCTGCTTTTACTTCAATTGGAACCTGATACGTCGATCCACCAACCCGCCGTGATTTCACTTCCATCAATGGAGACGCATTCTTAATTACTTTCTCAAATGCGGCTACCGGAGATTCGTTAACCGACGCCGATAAAAGATCCAAAGCACCATAAACGAGCCTCTGTGCGACGGTCTTTTTACCACCGTACATTACCTTGTTAATAAACTTGGAAATTTTTACGCTCCCATGAATTGGATCGGGAATCTGGGGACGTTGAAAGTTCCGTTTTTTCCGAGTCATCTATTTCTTAACCTCCTTCTTCGCACGTTTTGCTCCATACAGTGAACGCGACCGTTTCCGGTTATTTACACCTTGCAAATCACCACGACCACGCTCTGTGTGGTAACGAACCCCAGGAAGGTCCTTAACCCGTCCACCCCGAATATAAATAACGGAGTGCTCCTGTAAGTTATGCCCCTCTCCTGGGATGTATGAAGTTACTTCATATCCATTCGATAACCGGACCCGCGCTACCTTACGAAGCGCGGAATTCGGTTTCTTAGGGGTTGTCGTGTAAACGCGGGTACAAATACCTCGACGCTGTGGACAAGCCATCAGCGCGGGGGACTTTGTTCGCCGCTTTTTCGGTTTTCGACTGGCCCGAACCAGCTGATTAAACGTTGGCAATGTAGTTACTCCTTGAACTCAAAAAAAAATCGTAATCGACCATTTTATCGATGACCTCGAAATTGTGTCAAACCGTTGTGTTTCATTCGACCTCTTCCACCTCTAGCTCCAACTCTTCGATTGCTTCGGATTTGACAGGAGCCGGCTCATATTCGACGTTCGAAAATCCAACACGGTTGTACACGGACATCCCAGTACCAGCAGGAATAAGCTTTCCAATGATAACGTTCTCTTTCAATCCATACATTGGGTCGGACTGACCTTCGATCGCTGCCTTAGTCAACACACTCGCTGTTTGCTGGAACGATGATGCAGAAATAAAACTTTCCGTATTCAATGATGCCCGGGTTATTCCTAACAATACCCGTTCCCCAATACAAGGTTCTTTTCCTTCATTGATCAATCGAATGTTGGTCGCTTCAAATGACCGGATATCGATCAACTCATTCGGTAAGAATGGGCCATCGCCCATCGACACAATATTCACCTTACGTGTCATCTGACGAACGATTACTTCCACGTGCTTCGAGTTAATTTGCACCCCTTGCGACGTGTATACCTTTTGGACTTCATCTCCAAGATAAGACTGTACCGCAAAAACACCCTTTGTTTCCAAGATGTCATGTGGGTTGATAACCCCATCCGTTAACTGATCCCCGCGCCGGACCTTTTTACCCGAAAAGACCTTCAACCGGATTCCGAATGGAATCTTGTACTCTTTACGAGTCCCGGTTTCGGAGGTGATGCTAACCGATCGATATCCTTCAGAATCGGAAATTTCGACAGTCCCATCCAATTCACTAATAAACGCGGAATCTTTCGGACGTCGACCTTCAAACAATTCTTCAACACGAGGTAACCCCTGAACGATATCTTTCGTCTTTGAGGCGTCTGAGTCGCTAATCCGCTCACGTGCCAGAATTTCGCCAACACGAACCTTCGTTCCTTCGTTCACAAAGAAGCTTGCGCCAGATAGAACCGGATACGACTCTCCAGGACTAATGACCAACCGGAAAGATTCTCTGGTCTTACTTTCCTTACCGGTCTCAACTTTCGCAAGACTTACGACAATACCACCAGACTGCAATCTCACTCCTGGGGCAAGGTCGCCTTCCAACTTGATCCGATCCCCTGCGTTATAGAGCACCGCGACCCGTTTTGGGATGACATATTCATGTACGACATCAGGATTGTACACAAAAATTTCGCCATCTTTAGTTCCAACGTTATCCACGACTGTACCCGATTCGTCTTTACGTTCCTGCAAGTTACCGCCAAATATCTTGATTATCCCTTCACTTTCAGCGACAACATACTCGTATCCTGGATCGTATTCGGCAATCACATCACCAACGTTAACCGGCTTTTTCTGATCTGCAACAATCGTACTCCCTCGAGGGATTAAATACGATCGTTTTTGGTTCTCGCCAATCAAAACGTTTAAGACCCCTTCGCCAGTCGTAACCCAATAGGATTTACCACCGAGCTCTTTAACCCGACTGGTCATCAATTCTTTAGGAATATCCAAGGTCCCGGCATGCTTTGCCTTAATTTCCACCTTAGACGACTTACGTAAGTCAACCCCGCCGGTGTGGAAGGTACGCATGGTCAACTGGGTACCTGGCTCACCAATCGACTGAGCAGCAATAATCCCCACCGCTTCGCCTATGTTAATCAATTTACCTGACGACAAATCGATCCCGTAACATTTTTGGCAAATACCTCGCTCAGATTTGCACTTATAAATGCTCCGAACTCGAACAGAATCACGCCCCGTCTCATGGACTGCCTGGGCCTGAACATCGCTAATCAAATCGCCAACCGATACCAACATATCTCCGTTCGCTGATTGAATGCTTTCAAGGGCATAACGGCCTGCGATCAACTCAACAAGCGGAACAATAATATTAATACCATCTTTTACGGCCTGAATATCAACGCCATCTTCCGTACCACAATCATTTTCAACAATCATAACGTCTTGCGCAACATCCACTAAACGCCGAGTCAGGTATCCTGAGTCAGCAGTCCGCAGCGCCGTATCAACCAATCCTTTTCGCGCCCCATAGGACGAAATAAAGTATTCGGTCAACGATAGACCTTCTTTAAAGTTGGAGGTAATCGGAATGTCGACAATCCGACCTTGCGCGTCAGACATCAACCCCCGCATCCCAGCCAACTGGCGTACCTGGTCCATATTTCCACGCGCTCCGGAGTTCGCCATAATGTACAGGTTGTTTAAGCGCCCTAATGAATTTTCTAGAGATTGGGATACCAACTGCGTCGTTTCACGCCAAATATCGTTGCTACGCAACTGACGTTCCCGTGCAGACACGCTACCCAACTGGCGCAACCGATCTAATTTCTCGATTTCTTTTTCCGCATTAGCTAGCAATTTTGCCTTATCTTTCGGAACATGAAGGTCGTCGATCGAGATGGAAATTCCAGACAAAGTTGAATATCGGAAGCCCATGGTCTTCAACCGATCAAGCAACTCAACGATGACATCGTTTCCATATTTATGGAACCAACGGAAAACCAATTCACTAAGTTTCTTTTTACCGACTATTTCGTTTACGAATTCGTCAGCAACCAATCCATGTCGAGATAAAATTTCAGATACCGCCGTATTCAATATAATACGTCCCAAGGTCGTCGTATGACGGACGCCATTTATCCGAACAACAATTTCGGACTGGAGCCCAATAACCCGAGCATCCCATGCCCGCAAGGCCTCGTCCGGATTAGCAAACGATTTCCCCTTGCCTAACATGCTTTCTGGATTATCTGCCGTTAAAAAATATACCCCCAACACCATATCCTGAGTCGGCGTTACAATGGCCTTCCCACTCGACGGCGACAAAATATTATTAACCGCCATAATCAACAATCGGGTCTCGGCCTGTGCTTCCAACGACAATGGAACGTGTACCGCCATTTGGTCTCCATCGAAGTCGGCGTTAAACGCAGTACATACTAACGGATGAATTTGAATCGCGGACCCTTCAACCAAGATCGGTTCGAAGGCTTGAATTCCCAAACGGTGGAGTGTCGGGGCACGGTTCAATAAGACTGGCTGTCCTTTAATGACTTCTTCAAGAACATCCCATACAACAACATCTCGTTTTTCAATTTTCCGCTTTGCGCTCTTTACATTCGATACATGGCCGTATTCAACCAATTTCCGAATGACAAACGGCTTGAACAACTCCAACGCCATTTCTTTAGGCAATCCACATTGATGGAACTTCAAATGAGGTCCAACAACAATTACCGAACGGGCTGAATAATCAACACGCTTTCCAAGCAAGTTTTGACGAAATCGGCCTTGCTTTCCTTCAATAATATTGCCAAGTGATTTCAATGGACGACCATTTGATCCCGTTACCGACCGACCACGTTTACCATTAGAAATCAACACGTCTACCGCTTCTTGAAGCATCCGCTTTTCGTTCCGAACGATCATTTCAGGCGCACCAATATCGATCAACCGCTTCAAGCGATTATTGCGGTTCACAACGCGACGATATAGATCGTTTAAATCTGACGTCGCAAAACGTCCACCTTCGAGCTGTACCATCGGCCGCAAATCTGGGGGCATCACTGGGATAACTTCGAGAATCATCCACTCAGGACGATTACCGGACTTCAGTAATGACTCCACAACTCGAAGTCGCTTCGTAAACTTAAGACGTTTTTGGCCTCTAACATCTGCCAACCCTTCGCGCAATTGATTCGCCGCGTCCTTAAGATCCATGGCAGCCAACAGCTTTTTAATCGCGGATGCCCCCATTTCAGCTTTGAACTGATTGCCATATTTTTCACGAAGTTCTACATACTCGTTACTAGATAACGTTTGTTTTAACTGAAGTACCGCCTCGATGTCCTGACTGACCTCTGTAACGATATATGAATCGTAATAAATGACTTCTTCAAGTTGACGAGATGAAATATCCAACAATAGCCCGATGTAGCTCGGAATACCTTTCAAAAACCAAATATGGCAAACGTCAGCGGCCAATTCGATATGGCCCATCCGCTCACGACGAACTTTTGAATGGGTTACCTCAACACCACAACGCTCACATACAATACCTCGGTATCGAACTCGACGGTATTTGCCACACGAGCATTCCCAGTCCTTAACCGGACCAAAAATCTTCTCGCAAAACAATCCCCGCCGTTCCGGTTTAAAGGTACGGTAGTTAATAGTTTCAGGCTTTTCGACTTCCCCGTAGGACCAAAATCGAATTCGATCCGGAGACGCCAACCCAATTTCTAAATAATCGAAATCACTTGAGTTGCTAACCAACATGTTTACAAATCTCCTTTAGCGAGTATCAATCTCGGTACCATCGTTCGATTTAATTCGAACATCCAACGCAATCGACCGGAGCTCGCGAAGTAGAACTCGGAACGACTCCGGAGTCCCAGGACGCGACAAGCTTTTCCCCTTAATAATGGCTTCGTAGGCCTTAGCACGCCCCGTAAGATCGTCTGACTTAATTGTCAACATTTCTTGTAGGGTATGCGCAGCGCCGTACGCCTCCAACGCCCATACTTCCATTTCCCCGAACCGCTGACCCCCATAGTGGGCCTTTCCACCCAAAGGCTGCTGTGTGACTAATGAGTACGGGCCAGTTGATCGAGCATGAATTTTATCTTCAACCAAGTGAATCAATTTGAGCATATACATGCACCCAACCGTCACATCACGTTCAAACAGCATCCCGGTACGGCCATCCCGCAACGGAATTTTGCCGGTAGGTGTTATCCAAGACAATCCAGGCAACTTTGATGCCTCAACTAATTTCTCTTCAACCTTCTTAACCGATGCCATCTCCTCAAAAATTTCGTCAAACAATTGAGACTCAAAGTTGGTTCCCAAGTAGTGTGACGCCATTCCGAGCAATGTTTCGAACAACTGACCAACGTTCATCCGTGACGGTACCCCAAGAGGGTTCAAGATCACGTCGACCGGTGTACCATCGGGTAAAAATGGCATATCTTCAACCGGAAGGATGGTTGAAATAACCCCTTTATTCCCGTGACGCCCCGCCATCTTATCTCCAATCGAGATTTTACGAAGTTGTGCGACATAAACCCGAACGATACAGTTAACCCCAGGGGGCAAATTGTCCTTGGATTCTTTAGAAAAGACACGAACCCCAATGACTTTTCCAGATCCGCCAGATGATACGCGCAAGCTTGTATCCCGCATATCACGGGCTTTGTCACCAAAAATGGCGCGCAACAATTTTTCCTCGGCTGGAGGTTCAGTTTCACCTTTTGGAGTTACTTTACCGACCAAGATATCGCCAGCTTTAACCAATGCCCCAACACGAATAATACCGTTCTCATCGAGATTTTTTATCGCTTCCTCAGAAACGTTTGGGATTTCCCAGGTAATTTCTTCTGGACCCAACTTGGTCGTACGAACATCAATTTCATATTTATGAATATGAATCGACGAAAACACATCCTCTTTCACAAGACGTTCAGAGATAATAATCGCGTCTTCGAAGTTGTAGCCTTCCCATGGAATAAAGGCAACCAATACGTTACGGCCTAATGCTAATTCCCCAGAGTGGGTCGAAGTGCCATCCGCCAACACTTGACCTTTTTTAATCTTATCACCAACCCGAACGATAGGTTTTTGATTGCGGCAGGTATTTTGATTGGATCGGGCGTACTTCTGGAGCAAATACACATCTTCCTCACCAGAGGTTCGCTTAACCAAAACTTCTTCACCAGTAACCTGAGTGACCGCGCCATCGTATTTTGCAATCACCATCGCGCACGAATCTCTCGCAACGGTCTTTTCAAGACCAGTTCCGACGTAAGCGTTGTCGGGATATACCAACGGAACTGCCTGACGCTGCATGTTCGCACCCATCAACGCCCGGTTCGCGTCATCGTGCTCCAAGAAAGGAATCAATCCGCAAGATACTCCAACCAATTGCTTCGGAGAAACCCCAATATATTGAATTTCTTCAGCGGTAACAATTTTCAACTCGCGACTATGACGTGCAACAACGGTCGGACCAACCAATTTGCCATCTTCAGATGCCGGCGTGTCCCACGGAGCAATGAAGTATTTATCTTCGATATCCGCGGTAAAAAACTCGACATCTTTTGTCAAAACACCTTTCGATACTTTGACATAAGGCGTTTCAATAAATCCATACTCATTAATCCGTGCAAACGTCGCTAATGGACCAATCAACCCCGCATTCGGACCTTCAGGCGTTTCAATCGGACAAATTCTACCGTAATGAGAAGGATGGATGTCCCGAACTTCGAACCCTGCACGTTCTTTGGTTAAACCACCTGGGCCTAGGGCGCTCAACCGGCGTTTATGGGCGATTTCAGCTAATGGGTTTGTTTGATCCATAAACTGAGACAACTGAGAGCTCCCAAAAAATTCTCTCATAACAGCAACCAACGGACGGATATTAATCAAATGCTGAGGAACAATTTTCTCGTTCCCTTTAACGGCCAACTGCTCTTTTATTAACCGTTCAAGACGCGCCAACCCAATCCGGAATTGCTTTTGAAGCTGCTCACCCACACTCCGAACGCGACGGTTACCAAGGTGATCAATATCATCAATCATCCCTTTCCCGGCAACAAGCTCAGCAACGTGAACAACTACACTGAGAATGTCCTCTTTGGTTAAGACCAATTTGGACATATCAACGTCTAATTCCAATCGCTTATTAATTCGATAGCGTCCCACGTCACCCAAATCAAACTTAGTGGGCTCAAAAAACAAATTATGAAGTAGCAATTTTGCGCCTTCAAGGGTAACTGGGTCACCAGGCCGCAACTTGCGATATATATCAATCAAGGCGTCATTCATAGGGGGAACAGGATGTTTATCCAATGTCCGCTCAATAACTTCTTTTTCAGCAACCGCAGCTAACACATCTTCTTCCGTGTACCCCAACGCGCCCAATAATGTAGTAACAGGTACTTTTTTAATCTTATTGATATTTGCGTAAAGGATATTGTTTGAATCTGTTTCAACTTCCAGCCAAGCACCCCGGCTCGGAATAACTGTCGCTCTAAAGTTAAATCGATCAGGAGACAGCCCAACTTTTTTTCGGAAGTACACACCCGGTGACCGAATAAACTGACTCACGACAACCCGCTCAGTGCCATTAACCAAGAAAGTGCCGGTCTCAGACATCACGGGAATATCGCTCATAAACACTTCTTGTTCAGTAACTTCCCCTGTTTCACGATTAATTAATCGAACCGGCACACGCAACGATGCACTATATGTGATTTCACGATGCTGGCATTCTTCGAATGAATACTCGGGCTCATCTAACCGGTATCCTTCTAAAAATTCCAACTCGTATTTTCCCCCATATGCAACAATAGGAGAAATATTTTTAAACTCTTCCTTTAATCCTTGATCTAGAAACTTATCAAACGATCGGGTTTGAATATCAATCAGATTCGGAATATCAACCAGTTCGGGTTTGGACTGGGCATGGAGAGAAACCCTGGGTCTTGATTTTACGGCTGTCACTCACTTCACCTCGTGGCCAAGAAAAGACAAATTGAGTTAGCCTTTCGGCTAACTCAATTCTTTGTCTTGGTTTAAATTATTGGACCAACAATTACTTAATTTCGACTTTCGCGCCCTGTTCTTCTAACAGCTTTTTAACGTTAGCCGCTTCTTCTTTGGTGACGCCTTCTTTAACTGGCTTAGGAACTGCATCAACTAGGTCCTTAGCTTCTTTCAAGCCTAGGCCTGTGATTTCACGAACCACTTTTAAAACCTGAATCTTTTTGTCGCCGCAATCTGCAAGAATTACAGATACAGAATCAGATGACGAATCATCCGCATCACCAGCACCACCTGCAGCAGCCGGAGCAACACCCATAACCATAGGCGCCGCTGCAACCACTCCAAATTTATCTTCCAATGCTTTAACCAAATCAGCAAGTTCTAAAACTGTTAGGTTGCTGACCGTATCGATAACCAATTGCGCTTCTTTAGAAAGCTGTTTTTCTTCAACTGTAGTTGACATTTTATTTACCTCCAGATTTTTGATCTTTTATAGCAGAAACGACATAGACGAGTCCACGAAGCGGACCATTCAATACACTTACGAAGTTGGACAACGGCGCCTGAATAGACCCAACCAAACGAGCGAGCAACTCTTCTCTCGATGGCAATTTAGACAACGCATCAACTTCAGATTCGGTTAGGAGAGCGCGTTGAAACAACCCACCCTTTACTTTCAACTTGTCATTATCCGACGCAAACTTCACAACGGCTTTAGCAAGCTGAACCGCATCTGTGTTTGAATAAATAATTGCAGACGGGCCCTCAAATGTTTTGGAATCAAATTCGATCCCCAATTCTTGAAGCGCTCGAACTGCGAACGTATTTTTAATAACTTCTAGGCGACCACCATCCTTTTTTAATGCTTTTCGCAAACCCGTTAACGACGACACATTAAGACCCCGATAATCCGCAAACAACACAACTGACGACGCATCAAACGTCGCTTTAATTCCCTCTACAGCCTTAACCTTCTCCTGGCGTACCGTGACGGCCATCTTACACTTCCTTTCTGCGCAACCGAGCATTTTCAACGAAAAGTCCCGGTCCCATTGTCGAACTTAACGAAACTGACTTCAAATAAATCCCTTTAGACTTGGATGGCTTGGCCTTAGCGATTGTATCGTAAATCGCATTGTAATTATCAACCAACTGCTCTGCAGTGAATGACACCTTTCCAATGCCCAAGTGAATCAATCCTGTCTTGTCATTACGATATTCAACCTTACCCGCTTTAAATTCCTTAACTGCCGATTTGATATCCGTCGTAACCGTTCCACTTTTCGGATTTGGCATCAACCCTTTAGCCCCAAGCACCTTACCCAAACGGCCCAGCTTCGCCATCATATCCGGTGTCGCTATCACAAGATCAAAGTCTAACCAACCACCCTGAATCTGCTCGATAATATCTTCTGACCCAACAAAATCGGCACCCGCCTCTTTTGCCTCTATGAGTTTTTCGCCAGTTGTAACGACGCAAACACGAATAGTCCGCCCTGTTCCATGTGGCAACACCAAAGTTCCACGAATTTGCTGATCCGCCTGCCGCGGGTCAATCCCTAAATTAAAATGGATCTCTAAGGTTTCATCAAATTTACGAATCGGATTTGACTTTATCAAGTCAATCGCTTCCCGAGCAACATATACCTTCTCACGATTTACCGATTTGGCTAATTCGGTATATTTTTTTCCACGTTTCATGACTCTACCTTCACTCCAATACTTCGTGCTGACCCCGACACAATTGTCATCGCCGCTTCCAAATCAAGCGTATTCAAGTCCTCCAACTTTTTCTTTGCAATATCTTCAACCTGAGTCCGAGTCAACGTTCCGATGATTTTGGTGTTTGGATTAGCAGATCCCTTATCGAGGCCCAACGCCTGAAGAATCAAAACAGTCGTCGGTGGCGTTTTCAAAACGAAGGTGAATGATTTATCTTGATACACTGAAATTTCGACCGGAATAACGGTGTTGCCCTTATCCTTAGTGGCATCATTATAAGCTTTACAAAACTCCATAATATTAACGCCAGCTTGCCCCAATGCAGGACCAATTGGCGGCGCTGGAGTCGCCTTTCCTGCCGGAATTTGAAGCTTAATCTGTTTTACTACTACCTTTTTACCCTTGGCCGATTTTGGTGCCATATATTTTCCGTCCTTACGCTAAATTATTACTCAACTGACTTTTCAACCTGATCAAAATCAAGCTGAACTGGCGTTTCGCGACCAAAGATTGAGATCAATGCTTTTAAGCTACCTTTTTCGACATTGATTTCAGAAATCGGACCAGTGTATCCACGGAACGGCCCAGCGACAACCTTAATCACTTCACCCTCTTCGAAGTCGACATCTATCTTACGCGTCTTATCGCCCACCTTCCGAAGAATCTTTAACATTTCATCTTCGGTAACAGGAACGGGAGTGTTCTTGGAACCAACAAACCCAGAAACACCTAAAATGCTGCGCAATTCATAATAAATATCATTATCGTATACAAGCTGCACAAACACATACCCGGGGTAAATCTTAGCGGTCTTTTCAACCCGCTTATTGTTCTTAATTTCAATCGTCTCTTCTTCAGGAACCAAGACACGAAAGATCCGATTCTGATACCCCTTATCTTCTACCAATTTTTCGATACGGGCTTTAACCTTATATTCTTGAGCAGAGAAACATTGAATGATGTACCATTGACGCCCATCCTCAACCTCACCATCTGACTGAGAACCCGCAACTTCCAGTTCTTGATCTTCTACATTGATATCTTGCTCAATCATCATTTTCCCTCAGTAGACCCCTTAAAGCTCTCGACGCCCTTAAAGGACCCGATTCAATCCAACCAAAACAACCGTTAAAATATAATCAACAACACCCACAACAACCGACATCCCGACACACAATGCAATAACAATTGCAGAGGCCCGAACAATGTGCGCCCGGTCTGGCCAACTGACATTTCCAAGTTCCGCCCGAACCGATTTAATATAATCGGTCAATCGGAATGATGCGGGCGACTCAATATGTCCAATAGAATTAGGTTGAATTTCGGTCATGATTAACTTTTGCTCATAAATGGCAGGCCCGGTCGGATTCGAACCGACAACAATCGGTTTTGGAGACCGACGCTCTACCAATTGGAGCTACAGGCCTATATGATATTATTTTGTTTCTTTAAAAACGACGGTTTTCCGACATGCCTTGCAGTACTTTTTCAATTGGATACGCTGTGTCGTAGTCCGCTTGTTTTTTGTCGTACTGTAAGTACTTCGGCCGCAGTTTTCAATGTCACATCGAAGCGTTATTTTTACTCTCACTGTAGCACCTTCCCAAAAAAATGCAGGGAGATACTCTAACATCATATAAATACATGTGTCAACGAACCGAATTTTGGGAACTGTTGCGTCTGACAATATCGTCATGTACGATTTCGCCCCATGACACATCCAATACTCTTTATTGCATCGGACCACGGTGGATTAGGACTTAAAGAAGCCATTGTCCAACGATTATCCGGACATATTAAGTTTGTAAATTTGGGAACTCAGACTGATCAATCGGTCGATTACCCTGATTTTGCAGACATCCTCTGTAATAAGGTTCTTGCAACCGATAATGGGCGTGGGATCCTGATTTGCGGTACCGGTATTGGGATCTCAATTAGGGCCAATCGTCACCCCGGAATTCGGGCCGCATTGGTTGCCTCTGAGTTTATGGCAGAGATGGCGAAAGCGCATAACAATGCCAACGTCCTATGCCTTGGCGGTCGCACAACTGACGAAGATTCGGCAACCCGCTATATTGAAAGATGGCTAAAAACAGAATTTGAAGGGGGACGACATCAACGTCGAGTCGAGCAATTGGATCGCCCCCTTTAATTTAATCTAGGCTAAACGTTAGACGTACTTGTAGCCAGGACGAATAATTCGCTTTCCGGTCAGTATTTCTTCGATACGATGCGCACACCATCCAGTTGCCCGGGCGAGTCCAAAAATCGGAG
>Ga0214917_10004371_pt1 | contig 15738 bp, 8 predicted proteins | sample LL_1208_BB_MetaG_FD_177983 | JGI IMG/M metagenome (GOLD analysis project Ga0214917, IMG submission 177983) | Freshwater microbial communities from Lake Lanier, Atlanta, Georgia, United States - LL_1208_BB | ecosystem: Environmental > Aquatic > Freshwater > Lake | place: USA: Georgia | collected... | reverse complement strand
GAATCACATCCTGGATGTTCGCATCGCTTATGTTTCACATCCACCATTTCCGCCGTCTTGTGTGTTACACAGAACCGACCTTTGCCTCCTTTGATATCAAAGGTAGGACGAGAATCGCATCCTGGATGTTCGCATCGCTTATGTTTCACATCCACCATTTCCGCCGTCTTGTGTGTTACACAGAACCGACCTTTGCCTCCTTTGATATCAAAGACAGGTTGAGAATCGCATCCTGGATGTTCGCATCGCTTATTTTTTACATCCACCATTTCCGCCGTCTTGTGTGATACACAGAACCGACCTTTGCCTCCTTTGATATCAAAGGTAGGACGAGAATCGCATCCATCGTGTAGACACTTCATAGGCATATTGTTATAATATAAAAGGAGAATAATCCATATTCATTTTTTTTATTATAAAGACCTAACGAAAAACTGATTCGTTTCAAAACGAATGTAAAAAGTCTTAGCCTAAATAGAAGATGTCGCTTGAACTCAAAAATACCGAAGTCACAGCGATCGACCAATTGTGGACAACATGGGCTTCCAGTACTGATTCAGAACTGGAAGCGACATTTCCTCGTTTGGATTATACAAAGTTTCTCAACACTATAAAGTATCTTCGTTCGCTGGGACTCACAGAATCGCCGCAGCCTCCGAAACTCAACATCATCGTACCCGGTGGTCTACGATTCACACTTGTGGGTGCCGGTGTGATTGAAGCGTACTGTGGAGACAATACGCTGAAGGGGAAACCGTTTCATGTAATATTGAAAGAGAAGAAGGCCGCAGTAGGCGGTCTGAGCGAAATTGACCTCCCGGATTACGATGTCCGTATCAAAGTACGTCGTGAAATCACGCTACCCGTCACGGATACGCGTGTCGCAGAAGCGTTGGGCAAGTGGGCCTCACTCCCCAAGGCGTTTCGCTACATTCGTCGTTATTCATTCACATCCACACATCACGGTGGAATTCAATTTGACTTGTCGTTTGTTCACGAGAATGCCAAAGACAAACGTGGACAGTATATTCAGAGCACATCGTTCATGGGCGCCGAAATTCACAAGCAGCCCACACATTACGAGGTGGAGGTGGAGGCGCTCCGTGGTGCGACCAAAAAGTCCCTTTTAGTGGGTGTCGCCGTGGTGCTCCGAGGAATTCAGCGCTCTTATGTGCTCGTACGCGAAAGTGTGCGAAAGAGCGTCCTTGAGTTGATGGCGGTTCAAACATCCGCCGGTCGTGGTTTCCCTGGTTCACAGCCTGTTACGCTCCGCAAGGAGCATATCGGCATTGAACCGGAACCTGATACTCCAAACATTCGTACCGGTGATTATAATGTGACCGACAAAGCGGATGGTCTGCGATGCCTCTTGGTGGTCGCACGAAACGGTCGTATCTATCTCGTTGACCGCAACTTGAATGTGTACGGAACGGACCGCCGTCTCAATGATACCGAGACCGCCGAATGGGGTGGATGCGTTCTGGATGGTGAGTGGGTGACGCAAGATGCGGATAGTAAACCTGTTTCCCGCTACTATGCGTTTGATATCTTCAATGGTCGTCGCGGTGAAGATGTCGCCGGTCGCCCCTTTATGGTCCGGTCCGAAACTGCCGTGAGTCGTCTCGCGGCTATGACTGAGGCCATCTCCGTTCTCACGAATGCCGGTCGCACCGTTGCGGATATTCCCGCAAAACACAGCCTCGCCATCGCAATGAAGACATTCTATATGCCCACCGACCCATCGGACCCCGTTGCGATTTTCCGAAATGCCGCCGAAGTGTTGGACCGCGTCGCACGTGAGAAACCCTATCACACCGATGGCCTTATCTTTACTCCAAACAATAAGGCTCTAGCCAAAAATGTACGCACTTGGCCGCTCCAGTTCAAGTGGAAGCCCGCCTCCATGAACTCGGTTGACTTTCTCGTGACGGTTGAGAAGGAGCGGGACACGGAGAAACGCTCCACCGGTGCGGACCTCGTCAGCACCAAGGTGCGCGATGATACGCAACAAATTGTGCGATTTAAGACATTGCGACTCTTTGTAGGAAGTTCAACAGATGCAGCGTTCACCAATCCCAAGGCGACGATTTTGGAGAAACGCCCCTATCCTGCTTCGGTGGACCGTGAGAGTGGCGAGTATCGTCCCGTAGAATTCGCACCGCAACCACCGGACCCGATGGCGAGCGTTTGCTACGTTGCGCTCAATGCGGGTGCGACACATCCCGCGGGAGCTGCGCCAGAATCGCAGGCGCTTGCGGCGGCCGACGACAATATCTACACCGAAGAGGGAGACGTCATTACGAATCGCTCCGTTGTGGAGATGGTGTACGACCCAAAACGCCCCGCGGGCTGGCGATGGTCCCCTATGCGCGTTCGTTGGGACAAGACGGAGCAATTTCAACGCGGCATCGTCGGTGGTGCTCTGAACTCTGAAAAAGTTGCGAACGACGTATGGTCCAGTATTCACGACCCTATTACAGAGCGTATGATTCGCACAGGCGCACTCAGCGAGGAGTCTGAAATGGTCGGCACCGCAGCAGGCGCTGTCGCATACTATCAGCGTCGTGCGTCGCAACGCGACCTCTACAAGATTCGTGGACTCCTTGACTTTCACAATCGGTATATCAAAGACGAGTTGTTGTTGTCGCGCGTTTTGCGTGCGGGCGGTGCGGTGCTTGATTTGGCCGTTGGACAGGCCGGTGATATCCACAAATGGATTCGTGGTCGTGCGGGTTGGGTGCTCGGTGTGGATATCGCTCTCGCCGGTTTGGTAGACAACAAAAACGGTGCCTATGCGCGTTATCTTGACCAACTGATTCTGAAGAAGGGCGCAGTTCCACCCATGTTATTCTTACAAGCCGATTCATCCAAACGTCTCTCAGATGGCTCCGCGGGTATGACTCTGGAAGACCGCAACGCATTGCGTACCCTTTGGGGCGAGAATGTGGAGGGTATTCCACCCGCCGTCATGGATTTGCGGGGTGCCGGTTCCAGTGGGTTTGATACGGTCGCGTGTATGTTTGCGATTCACTATTTCTTCAAAGACAAGGTGGCTCTGGATGGATTCCTACGAAATTTGGCGGACACAGTGAAAGTGGGTGGCTTCTTTGTCGGTTGCTGCTTTGATGGACACACTGTTGATACATTGTTGCGAGATACTGCCGTAAATGGAGTGAAGCGCGGAACAGAGGATGCGACGGACCTGTGGACTATTACGAAACGCTACGAGGAGCCGCTCAGTGATAACGAGAGCGGTCTAGGAAGAGCGATTGATGTAGGATTCATCAGTATCGGTGAGTCGTATACCGAGTATCTCGTATCGTTTCCCTATCTGGTCTCACGAATGGCGAAGATTGGTCTGGAACTTCTCACACCAGAAGAGCTCGTGGAAATGCGTTTAGTGAATAGCACAAATATGTTCTCAGAATCGTTCTCTATGGCTGTGAGTGGCGGTCGTAATTTCCCAATGAGCACCGTTGTGAAAAACTTCTCCTTCTTGAACCGCTGGTTCATCTTCCGTCGTCGCACAACGGGTGTGGGTATTGCGCCCTCTGAAGCGCCTGTGGTACTGCCTGTGAACGCTGCGCCCGTGTTGGAAATTGTAGAGGCGCCTGCGACTACAGAAACAGAAACAGAAGCAGAAGCAGAAGCAGAAGCGGAAGCAGAATCAGTACCCGTTGTTCCCGCGGGGGCCGAAGGAACAGCGGAGGGCGCGCCCAATGCCGGCCTAGTGGTTGCAGAAGGTCCCGCTTTCCAATTCTACCATAAATCGGCTGCGAAGGACGAACTGAAGATTGGTGATAAACATTGGCGTCGGTATATTAGCACATACACACCTTTCCCATTCCGTGACGCGGCGAATCCTGCAATCATCTATCCATCGTTTGAGGCGGCACTCGGTGCCGCGAAATTCTCTGTGGCTTCCAACAAGCCTGAATTAGCCACTGCTATATTCAGTGAGACGGGCTCTATTCATCAACGGTTGTTGGCGAAGCGCAATGAGCTCACGGGCACAGAAGGCGCTGCTAGAGAGCTCACAGCAGAGGAGGCATTCACGTTGTCTGAAGAGGAAGGGAACGCATTCCGTGATGCGGCGAAACCGGCGGCATTCCGAAAGGTCGGCGCAAAGTTCAATGAAGAGGCGTGGTCCGCCGCGGAAGACCGTGTGCTCAATGACCTGTTACGACAGCGCTACGAGAGCGACGCACATTTCCGTGAAATTCTGGACGTAGTGGGCGCGAAGAGCGGTCGTCTCTTCTTCTATGCATCTGGCTCTCTAGGTGGTTCTCTCAAGGCGGACGGTACAATAGAGGGAGAGAATAAATATGGACGTGCGTTGATGCGTTTAGTTGGGTTAAAACTTTGAGATAAATAATGTATAAGATGACTTTTTCTGTTGTGGTAACTTCTGATAACACAACAGAAAAGAAGGAGTTCTCTTCATGGGAAGAAGCTTTACAGGGTGCGAGAGATATATGTGAACAGATTTCACAGGAAACGGGAGAAAAGGGATTGTCTCTAATTAGACCAACGAACATTTCAAACGGGCATTTTATGCCCGTTTGAAAGTGTTGTGTTGTGTCTAGGGGCCGAGAATATTCAAAACCGGCATCCTGAAAGGAGCCGGTTTTGAATGTTCATCGGTCTAATACATTGTCCAAGGAATTGTGTGAAAAATCACACAATCATGTTCCTATATGGAAGTTTCCATCATACTCAATTTATGTTATCAGCACCTAAACAAATCAAATATATATAAATTACCTGTAAATGCATTATATTCGGCTCTTTAATAGCGTATCCGATAATGAAGAGCATATTGCCGATACCAAGTGGGCCTTTTTCTGTGTTATTATTCTTTTTGTAGGCCTGATTACAATAAGTTTATTCTCTTGGTTGTTCCTTTATCGGCTTTGAAGAGTAGCCAAGGAGACGCCTTGAATCTCTTTCACTTCTAACGCATCTTCTGAATCTGGTCGGCGGCAGATGGCCACCCCTTCTACCGCCGCCCAACCCAGCAAATATCCACGCGGACCATGAATCACCAGGTCCAAATACTTTCCATTGTCGTATCCAATACAAATGAAGGTGATACAGTGTGCCGCAGCACCACTGTGTGATTCATCGCCGTCCGTTTCACAGCGAACAACACGACCTGTTGCGATGAGCCCACAGAATCGCACCTCATATTCAGGTATATCCGTACCCACCATTGTATTCTTGGTCTTTCGCAGTTTCCGCTGTTTCACTGGCGCAACATCCTTGTAACATCCTGGAAAGAACTTACTAGACAACCAATATCCGTGTTGCTTCATATCACGATACATTTGTTGTGGGTCGTCGTCTTTCGCAAAGATGAGCTGCTCCCCTTTCGCCGAAATCATAATCGGTTCACCCGCCTTGTTCACGCCCAACTTATACGGTGGTGTACCACGTGTGAGTTTGAGACCCGATGTACGCGCCTCACGCCAATGGACCCAACGACGATATTCACTATTACAATGATTCAGCGCGGCTACCCAGAAACGGTGCGGATGATGAACCTTTTCGTACGCCAGCGCCCACACGAGTTGCGCATAACTCAGCGCGTGACTTTTACAGAAACTATAATGTTGAAGTTGGTCCAAATCATCAATCAATTGTTTGATAATCGGCTCTGGAACCTCTTGCGCACGACAGATATCACGGAACTGAAGACATTCACCCATTCGCTGTTTGGCGAACGCTTTACGAAATCGGTCCGCGAGCGCATCCACCGTCTCTTTTGGGAATGAAGATGCCCCCTTATAATGAAAGACGGCGCGAATGCGCGCTAACGCATCGTCATCGTACACAATCGGTCGCTCCATCTCTGAAGTCGGTGAGACGCCCGCACGATGCGCGGCCAGAAACGCAGACTTGCGACCACCTGCGGCGGCTGCGGGACGAATCAACGCCAACGCAATCGCAATATCCTCCACACTCGTCGGCATAAGTTGTTTATATATATTCCGTTGGCCGCGAGATTCACCGAATGTAATACCAATAGTATCGCCTGTGGAGAATAGCCGCACAATCCCTTCGTCGTATTTCGGATACTCCAATAGCGATTTAGTGCCGCCGCTCGCCTCCCACCATTGCGCCATACCGCGATTGCTCAGCACATCAATCTTGATAAATCCAGCGTCCTCTGTTTCGTCCTTGTTGAGGCGAATCTGCGGAAGTTTCCCCTCTTCCTCTTTCAGCAATAAATCGGCGGGGACGCATCCCTCTTTATCAAATATCACAATACCGCCGCAATGTAGTGATTCGGTGCGTAGAGTTCCGATTGTTTCGTGAACACATTCGCGAATCTTTGCCGCCACCTCTGGATCTCTCACAAGTTGCTCAATCGGTGTATTTTTCTTGTAGGAAATTTTGGGAGCATGAACACGCATCGCCTCTTGAAGTGCCGATTTGTACTTATATAATACATGATTGGAGATACGAGCGACCTGATTCGGCCACTTTGCGCCAATCGCTGCATACAGTTCATCCCGCCGATTGTATGGAACATCAATATCTATATCAGGCATATCTGTGCGCCCATGATTCATAAATCGTGTAAGGTCCATATTGTACGCCAGCGGATCGGTATGACTAATACCCATCAGATAACATATGAGACTTGAACCGGCACTTCCACGAATAATATGTGGAATCTGTAATCTCTTACAAATGCGCATAATCTCCTGTACTTGAAGGAAGACGCGCGTAAAATTGTTGCGGTCAATTAACGCAAACTCCTCGCATACCCGCTCTTCGTATGCTGGATTCTTTGGAATAGGACGTATAAAGGCGGGTCTTAGCGCCTCCTCTGCTTTGATTGGGACTGTTTCCATACGATTCTGTTTTCTGTAGAAATCAACAATTGAGTTCATTGTTAATCAATTTTAGCGGATGGGAGTTTAGACCGGCGAACATTTTAGGCGTCGGTTCTGCTCTACTAATCGTGTATCCTCTATATCATTTATATCAGAGTCAATAAATCTTTGGAGGTTACGTTGAAGGTTATTGTGATCAAACCAATTATTTATATCTCCGCGAGTCGCTTTCACCTGAAGATAAAACTCTCGTGATTGTGTGCTATAATGGTTGATTACGAGCATTTTTGGTTCCGTCTCAGAATAATACAGATGATGCGATGGTCCATTCACATGTTGAAAGTGAATATTGAACGCTTGAAGTTTATCGGGTCGAAAGAAACATTTATGACTGTACCATGGACAGGCACGACTGTACGCTGCGCGTCGTGTAAAACCCTCAATCACTGATTTTGGTTGCTGGATGTGTCCATTGCTCCCAAAATGGAGCCAATCTATCTTCACCTCCGCTGCGTCTTTGAACGATTCAAGAACATCCAATATGGAATGATTTGTGGGACTGTAAACAAACTCATCTAAATCAAATATACCTACCCATCTTGCGTTACGAATAATGGGGCCAAAGAATTTGTTATAAATTTGTATCTGCTTTCCAACATCTTTGGTAATTATGTCGTTTTCATACAAAGTCACAGTCTCTTTGTATTTGTTTATTATAGACTTGTAATCATCCTTACTAAAATCGTTTACAAGATAAATATGTTGAAATCCTCTTGATAAATAGTGTTGTATCCATTCATCAAGAATATGCGATTCGTTTTTGAACACTCCGCAGACGATAAGGTCGTACATTATTTATAAATAATATGAAAAGTTTAGACCTTTACCCTCGACTACATACAATAAACCTCACCGTTATCATCTCTTGCGCAACCAATGGGGAGCAACCAATCACCATTTCGGCCATTTGTGATTATAGACCAACGAACATTTCAAACGGGCATAAAATGCCCGTTTGAAAGTGTTGTGTTGTGTCTAGGGGCCGAGAATATTCTAAACCGGCATCCTGAAAGGTGCCGGTTTTGAATGTTCAACGGTCTAAAACTCAAGTAAATTGGTAAATATACTATTGACGGCCCTACTATAACGAACATGATAGCGGTTGAAACAATTGCGACTGGGATACTCAGAAAAGCAAAAAATAAGACTTCAAGAGAGAACAGAAGAAATAATGTGAGTGCTGATTTGAGCGTTGTTGAACCAAGTAGTTTGTCGAAAAAAGTCCAAGAATACATTATTAGACCAACGAACATTTCAAACGGGCATTTTATGCCCGTTTGAAAGTGTTGTGTTGTGTCTAGGGGCCGAGAATATTCAAAACCGGCATCCTGAAAGGTGCCGGTTTTGAATGTTCATCGGTCTAACAAAAAATTGAAGTATATTGCTTCTATTTCACGTCTTTTAGATCCGTGCGGATTTTAAATAAGCGTTTTTTGAAGAAATCGCCTACAAAAAAGATTTTATCCCAATTATGAATCTACTCAATTTGGATAGCATCTTGCCTTAAAAGCGTCCATATTTTCAGTCCCCATTGAGAGATTACAAGAGCCACATACAGGTCTTAGATTAATTGCCGTATCTGTTCCATTGTTTGAATGTGATACAATATGACCTGCGTGCCAGTCATCAAATACATCTAACTCCTTTTTACAACAGAAGCAAGAACCCTTTGTAGATTCACCAAACTGGATTTTCCAAGCCTCTCCGCGAATCTTCTTAGGGATTGCCTTGCGTGGCTCTGAGTTTGCATCCTTGATTGCTACAGCAATATTCTTTATCGGTACGCCTTTTGCTTTAACAATCTCCTGGAATGATACGCAACTATCGTGGTTTGACATCATATGCCACAGATAATGTTCCTTGAAAGCCTTATTATCAGACCAACTATTTACCTGGTATGCCTCTTGAATAGACGCATAACACGCCGAAGCCATTGGATCTACCGAAATCTGTTGCATCAGCCAGTTCTTAATCGGCTCAAGAATCTTATGCCTATCATCTCTGTTGTGGGCACAAATCATCTTCTTGAACTTGTAAGATGGAGTATTCATTTTGCTAAGTGCTATTTACCACGGGAAATCGTCAATTTTTACTTGCTTGTATATCATCATACGTTCATAAAATATATGAATATATGATATAAGTTATAGAGTGATTATATGCGTCTTACTTTACGTGTAAATCTGCGTGGTTTTCCACCGCCCTCAGCATCAGAATCCCCAGCCTCTTCTTTTTCTCCCTTTAGTTGAGCACAAGTAATCTCCTTAAATTTGTATTCACGCTTAGGATATTCTGTCGCATTTATAGCCTCACGCTCTTCTTTTGTGAAACCAAAATAGTCCGCTAAGGTTTCATCATTGATTTTTTCTAGAGGGAGTGTGCGGACATCTGGGTAGTATTTTGGCTCTATTTTTTCTTGTGTAAATTTAATATAATTCAATAGAACTGCTGATAGTTTTGTCTCAAAATAATCATTTACTTTATCTAAATTTTCTCCAATTATAATGAAGTTTGTTCCATCTTTTGAAAATTTACCATATTCACCGGTTTTATCATAGTAATACCGAGGGAATGTATACCCATTTATTATTATCTTTGGTGTTTGTCTTAAAGGGTGTTTTTCATTCGTCTTTACATATTTTATAAAACCATCATTATAGATACCTATAATTTGTTTATTTGAACCAGAGTCGCATTTTTTTACTGCTGTAGATTTTATTGAATCTGTTTTTAAGAATAGTTTAGATTTATCACAGACTTTATCATATATGGAATTATATGCTAGAATTATAATACTATCTGGGTTTAATTTAATTGTATCTCGACGATTTAGCATATCAATAATTTGTGTAGATTTAGTTTGTTCTTTATTTTGAATTAAATAATATGCAGTAGCTAATTTACCACTTCCACCAAACTTTTTCTGAGAATCATATAAACTATATATTTTAATAAAATCAATCTGTTTAGAAAGAAAAATATCACGTACACCAGAAACTTCAGGATGAAACCAATTTATAGGTGTAATAAATAGTAAATAGCCGTTCTTCTTTATTATATTTTTATTAAATATCTTCAAAACGAATTGCGTCCATAAAGACTCACGTTTTGTATTTTCAAGCCCCATTTCTTTTATGTTTGCCCGCACCTTTCGTGTATGCTTGCGTAATATAGTACCCTTATTATAAGGCGGATTCCCCATAACAATATCAAACTCTCCAACAGTTCCATTAGGAAACTTCATTTCAACATCTGCTAAAAACCCATTTGTCCTGTGCATCTGTATAATATTCGGCTCAACGCCAGGTGCTAATTTCTTAAAGAGCGTTTTTGAAATAGCAATATTTTTAGAGTTTAACTCAACCATATATAACATATCTTTCACGATATGTTTGCGTCGTAAATCTTCATTTGGGATAACTTTAGTTAGACCGGGATTGTAATCTCCATCTCCTTCATTAGTAATACCCACATATTTATCTGATTTAGTTCTAAACCCATAGAATAAGCGTAAAAATACTCCTATAGGAAAATTACCCATACCATTTGCAGGATCTAACCATTTTAGTGTTTTGTTAGTCCATACTTCAGAAGGAAGTGTGTCTAACATTTCATTAACTAATGACATAGGCGTGAAGACTTCCCCATATTTATGTCTTTCCGCAGACTTTGGAGTTAAATGTTCCTTAATATAATCCAGAACCTTTTCAACGTGTACTGGATATTTTTCTTCATCCTCTATGGATTCCTTCATCTTATAGTAAGATGAGTTTCTACCTTCTTCAATCATTTTAATTAATCCTGGGCGAATCATAACGTCAATGATAAATTTTCTTTGTAAATCAGCATTCACTTTATCTTCTTGAATTGCACCACGCTTAATAAGAGTATCATACAGCGTTTGTCTAAGTTCTTCATCCGTAGATAGTTTTTCCTCAAGTGCTTTTACATCATTTGAGTTTGTTCCAAACGCGCCAAGTTTTAGCGTAGTTTTGAATATGTCAATATATGCTTCCTTTCTTTGTTTTTCTGTAGCACCTTCTCTAAATATTTTTGGCTCAGGATATGAAGGCTCTTTATCACCTTCATCAGGCTCTTCATTATGTTCTGCCCGTGCGACATTTTTTCCTTCAGCCCTTAGTTGTTTTTGTTTCAATTCCTCTTCCTTTAGTAATCCAAGAAATTCATCATATAAAGGCTTGTAACCCTTTTCCATTACAGTTTTTATGTTTGTATTCAAAGCAGAACCTGCATCTTCCAACATTATACTATCACCTGTCCTTTTACCAGTTTCAATAAGTTTCTGTAGTTCAGGTAATGTCTCTTTTACAATATCCGCGCGAAGAATATGTTTATCATCATCAATAGAAAATATATCAAGGACTTTATTGAATAGTTTTGGTATATCACCAGCATACACATGTTTCTTACCTTTACGCATTTTTTCAGCAGTTATTTGATAGTTCATAATCGCAGTGACTGTTCTAAAATAATTCATATCAATAATATATCCACCCTTCTTATTTGTGGATTCAGTTAATGCTCTATACATTTTTTGAATACGCTCATCTACTTTTTCACCTACATCAAGTAATACAACTATATCAACACAAGGCAATGATATTCCAAGATGCAACATATTTTGTGCTAAAATAATTAGTCCCTTACCTTTTCTTCTTGCGACTGCCTCCTGGTCTAATAAACATTGTTTTAGGGACTTATCTCCTGTAGGACACGCCCAAGAAAATGTACCACAAGAATCCGATCCATCAGATGCCTTCACTAAAATACTATTTTGTTCTGAGCCAGGTATATTCCATTTAACTGATGAAGATACGCCTATAATATGAAAGTATTTTCTAAACCAACTACTTTGGAATATAGCACCTGCCAGAGCACACATACGCTTATATAATGGGTTCTTTTGCATATGAGGTAAGAACCAGAGTTGTGAATGTGCTACAAATTCGCTTGTAAAATAGCCAAGTCTATCGCCTATACGTTGTGCGATACTATCTACAGATTTCAACACACTTGGAATAGGCTCTACAGCAACACCATCAATCGTTTCTAATTGTTGTGTCGGCGGTGCTAGATAGTTTAATAAACGTATCATACCCTTAGGATTTGTAAATCCTGTGTGCCATCTTTCTGGAGGAGTAGTTTCAGGGTTAAAATCAACTCTAACTTCAAATAGATGTGATATAGTGGGAAACCCACCCTTAGTTTGTTTTAGAAAGGCTGATTTTGCATCTGGTGTAAATTGTGTAGTTAATAAATATAATTCTGGAAACTTTTGATATTGTTGCTGGATAGTTTCATAAGTTTGCCCGTATGAAATACATGTTTCTAATGCTCTATCATATAATTCACCAAAGTTCTCTTTGAAATATTCCTCATTAGTCGATAGTTCTTTTGCTTGTTGAATATCTTGATAGTCCCAAATAACTACATTTTCATCTGGTATATTAAATGCTTTTAGAGGTTTTATGTATGTTCCTGTCATATAAACAACTGGTACATCGGCATGTATTTGTTTATCAAGTTCTTTCAACTGTGATTCTTCAGCCTCTTCTGATACATCCTCTTCCTCTTCATCTTTCACTGCTACTGTTCCTTTCTCCATTTGCTTTACTGCCCTAGCAGTAGTTTGTTTCAAATGTGCTTCATCACATATGAACAGATCCGCACGATTTGCACCCCCTTTTAGTTCTTGTAATAGTCTTCTTGTGCCGTCGGCTTGTTTATAAAGTTCAACACTCATAATAAAAATATATTTATTAGAAGGCTCTATCGCCATATCAGTAGTATTGACAACATCTATGCATTCATATTCCTTGAAATTTTGAAACTCTTCAAATAAATCGTTTTTGAACTGAGAAAGGGTTTCAGATTTAGCACCTAATAATACTACCACACGCTTAGGATTTAATTTATCTATAATACCTCCTGCTATAAATGTTTTACCTCCTCTTGGAACTATACCTACAAGAAATTTATTATTAACCTTTGTTGTTGCAAAGTGTTTTATAGCGTCGCATATTTTATATGTGGCTAAGTATTGATGTAATCGTAACCGTAGAATAGGTTTTGGAGGAGATTCCAACTTCAGTATGCTATTAAGCATTTCAACGGTAAGTTTTTCTGCTGAATTATGTTTGCTCTGTATATAATCATAAAGAGTCGTCAATGAGGCAAATAAGTCATCCATTCCGTACACATAACTTGCCTCTTCAGAAATGTATTTACGAATAGCCTTTCTTAACTTCTCTTCTACAGCCCCTTTATCTTTTACAAGTAATATGATTTTTCTATCATACTCTTGGTCTAATGATTTTGCAGCAGTGTATATATTCTGTATATCGAACTTATCTACACCCTTAGAGGCATCCCTATTGAAATACTTACTTGAGCAGAAAAAGAATTGGGGAGTTTCTTTTGCTAATGCTTTCGCCGGTATAGGAGTTTTTTTACAACTCTGTAAAACTTTTATAGTTGTATCTGAAGAGCATAGGTCAATATCTAAGTCAGATTTATTTTTCTTATAAACGAATGTAATGTCTGATGCACCACTTTTACTACCTTCATTAACTTTCTTTGATTGTAAATATGTTAATGGGTTATTACTAAACCCTTCGCCATCAATATTTATCAGAGTTTCTATTTTTCCGTTAAACATATAAAAATCATTAGTTATAGGAAATTTATCAATAAGTCCTAATGTAAAAACTATATCCCAATATGATTCATAGAGTTGCCCGTTATTATTATATTGAAGTAGTTTTTCATTTGGTTTTTCACCACGATTAAGTATAAATAATAATAAATCCAATCTATTTTTTATATCATCAGGAAAAGCAACTTTATCTGATGCCTCAAGCAAGAGTTGTTTCTTAATATCTCTCACACGTCTTTCTAAAATATCAATATTACCATTTTCAATAGGCTCTCTTGTGCACGGGTCAAATAATTCATTACAACCCCTTTCAATTTGAATAACCGCTTTATTTGGTCTAACATTTTCTCCTGCTGGTAATTCTTCGTCACTATTATCATTATCGCCTTCTTCCTGATGTTCCAAAGGAGCAAGTATAGGTCCTTGCTGTGCTATAGGTTCTTGTTGTCCCAAAGGCGCAAGAACAGGTGCATCTTCGGGAGCCGATTCATTATTATCAGCATTATTACCTTCAGCCCCTGCATTATTGGCATTTTCTACATTTGTTTCATCTTCCATTATAGGCAATAAAGCATCAATCTTCGCTATTTTGGCTCTATCGCCTTTTACTTGCCTTGATTTATCTTTTGCCAGTTTCTTTGTAAGCCGTACCTTCGTTTTCTCAAGGAAAGCACGATTGCGATTTCTTGTCGCTCTATTTGTCCGGTAAATACCTGACCGAATTTTACTTTCTATATCAGGATATGCCTTGCTTCTTCTGACACTCTGTAAAGTAGCCTCTATCAGGGCTTGTTTAGCAGGGTCACGCCCAACAACTTCCATCTATTTATCAATCTTTATATATTTTGGGTTTTCTTTTCAGTGTTGAGTTATGCGTATAAATCTTCTTAACAGAATCTTTATCAAATGCGTATAAGAAATAGTTCCTATAGTTCTTCTCCTGTATTTTACCTATTGATTTTTCAACTACCTTCTTAATATCAGCGTAAAAGGTTGGTGCATCCTTTTTGATATTGTATTTCATCTGACTAAAAAAGTTCTCAATGGGGTTGGATCGTGGGTAATAGGGGACTGTGTAGATAAAGTTATTCTTCTTATGTATCTCTTGCTTTACATCTTGTGTCTTGTGAAACCCAGCATTATCCATAATAACTATGTTATCTTCAAATTTCTCAGTAATATTATCTCTTATAAACTCTGTTAGGCGGTCAGAATTGACTGCTCCTTCTTCATATAGTTTCCATCCTACAACCCCTTTAGTGTTTATAGCAATCAATAGGGAGTATTTCTTGAATACCTTATTATCAGTAGTCTTATAAGCACACCTTTTACCCAATTCACAACGACCATACGTGCCGTGCAAAGACGCGTAAATTCCGGTTTCATCAAGGGCTATAATTTTGTTAATATCATACGTCTTCATTTTCGTTAAATAGTCGGAAATCTCCTTTTTATGGTCTCTTTCTTTACCTCTATAAGTTAATGGTTCGTGTATGTGCCTTAGTCGTTTCCTGGTTCTATTATTATCTCTAATGATTTCTCCAAGATGTTGCCTTGATATAGAAATATCAGGAAACTTCTTCTTAGACCAACGAACATTTCAAACGGGCATAAAATGCCCGTTTGAAAGTGTTGTGTTGTGTCTAGGGGCCGAGAATATTCTAAACCGGCATCCTGAAAGGTGCCGGTTTTGAATGTTCATCGGTCTAATTTCGTCAAGTAAGTCCTTTATAAAAATATCAGGATGTTCCTTGATTCGCTTATTAGCAAAACTCACTAACTCATTATTAACTTTATAGGCTCCTGCTTTCCTGGTTTTACGAGTTATAGGCATTCTTTTAGAGTATTTGTTATGCCATCTTTTTAGTGTTTGTCGCTTACAGTCAAATACGGCACAGGTTTCAGTATAGTTTCCAGTCTTTTTATAATGGTTTATGGCACTTAATATATAATCGGAAGAGTGTTGTTTTCCTACCATTCCTAAATAGGATGAATTCTATTTTAACGCCTAAAAATGCTGAAAACGCTCATTTTAAATCCGCACGGGTCTAAAATGCCTCGTTGTTCCGCAAAAACACTGACTGGTCGTCGCTGTAAGCATTCTGCTGGAGAATCGGGACTCTGTTTTACACATGGTCCTATTTCTGCTGAGGCCACTCT
>Ga0214917_10004370_pt1 | contig 15739 bp, 11 predicted proteins | sample LL_1208_BB_MetaG_FD_177983 | JGI IMG/M metagenome (GOLD analysis project Ga0214917, IMG submission 177983) | Freshwater microbial communities from Lake Lanier, Atlanta, Georgia, United States - LL_1208_BB | ecosystem: Environmental > Aquatic > Freshwater > Lake | place: USA: Georgia | collected... | reverse complement strand
CTCTTGCCTGTTCACCACGGCCTTGTGATTGCCGCAACCGGGCAAGCGCGATCCGACCGACGCCGCTGTCCGGGTCCAGACCTAGTAGTTGATCGAGCAGTGGCTCCGTGGTGTGCTGTGCAGCCAAGAACGCCGTGATCGCTTGGCGATAAAGGTCTGCTGCGGCATCGCTGGCGGCGGTAAACTCAAGGCCGTACTGGTCATAGTGCATCATGTGGGTGCCGATCTGTTGATCCGATTGCCTGAGCTTAAGTCCAGTTGCATCAAACACCTCCACATTAAAGGCTAAGGTCGCCTTTTTCTATGGAGTAGAAAGATCAGGCGTCCCATCACCCTTGATGCCCCGTCACCGCAGCACTGAGACCGCCAGGGTAAAAAACGAGCGGATAGCGTCTTGAGTGGCTGGAATTCGATTTAGACTAGGCTCGCGTGTTGAGCCTGGTTGGCCCTAATGATCTGTCACGATAACTGTTGCGAGGCATCGCATGTACTTCTTACTTACTTACTTAAGACCAGGATTAAGTGAAGTAGCTTCCGGTTGCCGGACGTTTGGCGGAGCGGCTTGTTCTATGGCACGCGACAGACAAGAAAGCTAGATTCATTCAAGATTTCTATCAAATTTTCCCGCAAGTCCGTCTGAAGATTTGATCCTACAAACAGACCTTACTTACACATGAGCTCGTTAACAATCGGCACTATTTATAGATACTCAAGCTCAAATCCTGTTGATGTAGCAGTCATTGATGAGCTTCCGAATCTTCTGTATCACACCAATACGGTCGGTGAAAACAAGGCTCTTCTTGAAGCAGGAATCAATATGATTCGTGCTGTGAAAACTTCTGAAGGCTTGAGGACTCCTGCGATCTTGATTTCCAGTAGCACTCATAAACAGGGATCGAAAGACACCCCGTGGCAAGATGAGTTCGATGTTGACAATGGATATATCAGGTATTACGGGGATAACAAATCGATCGGCGATCCATCAAAAGCACCAGGAAATTCTAAAATACTTGAGCAGTTTCCACTTCAAAAAAGCAACACATTTGAAGACCGACTAAAGGCAGTACCTTTTATTTTTTTTAAGAGTGTAAAAGTTGGCGATCGTGTTAAAGGTAATCGTATCTTTCAAGGCATCGGTCTCATTAGAACCGCAGAGCTCGTAACTCAATACCAAAAAGATATTGGCTACTTCACAAACTATGTCTTTGAATTCGACGTACTTGATATGCGCAAGGATTTCGATATCTTCTCGTGGGAATGGATATCAGCACGTAGAAATCCGAATCTGAATAGCGTAGAGTGTTTGAAATTTGCGCCTAAAAGCTGGAAAGCATGGGTAACAGAGGGCGAGATATCTAGAGATAAACTGATTCGCCGCGTCCACAAAATAACATCAATAAATAAGCAAGATCAACTTCCGGTTAAAGGTAGCCGTGAAGAGAAATGTTTGGCTGAAATATACAATTTCTTTGAGGGGAAAAAACACCACTTTGAACTGCTGGCGTCTAAGGTAGTAGCTAACATCATCCGCAAAGGCGGAGGGTCATACAAGGAAGGCTGGATAACACAGGGCTCTGGTGATGGTGGTATTGATTTCGTCGGCCGCATTGATATAGGATCTGGATTTTCCAAAGTAGAGATCATAGTGCTCGGGCAGGCAAAGTGCGAGGCATATTCAACACCGACAAATGGTGTTCATTTAGCAAGAACTGTGGCCAGATTAAAGCGTGGATGGATTGGGGCATACGTCACAACGTCATTCTTTTCCGAAAGATGCCAACAAGAGATTAGCGAGGATAGCTATCCGTTAATCACAGTTAATGGACTGGAATTAGCTTGTGAAACATTGAAACTTATCGAACTGACTGGCTCTTCGTCGGTCACAGAATTTTTGCAAAATCTAGATAGAACATATCCTCACTACGTCGAAAAAAAACGGCCAGAGGATGTTCTCGATCGGTGATGGTTTGTTAACCTCTTGCTACGCACCTATTTACTATTCTATCTACCTCCCTCGGCTCAAGAACTTCAAGAAGTTTAGTGCCGCCCTGTAAGTTCAATTCTTTCATCATTCCTCTGAACCTCTCGCGTTCGTACAAACCTTTGTCTCCCTCATATGAATCGCCAAGTTTCTGTAATACCGAGGACAAAACGTTGATATTTTGCGCTGTAGTAGGCCGCTCAACTATATTCGCCCGAACGTCTGTTTGATGTAAAAATACCTTGAGCGCTCTTTCTAGGGGCATTGTGCGTACCCTGCTACAAATTAATGCCATCCACCACAATCTTGATACAGCGTTATCTCGTTCTATTCCACGAGCCCCGGCCGCAAAAAAATGTTTCTTGATATGCGATACGGCTCTGTTATCGTCATCAGGTATCGGCCAGCGAGCACGCGAGTAGTCTAAAAAAATTGTGTGTGTCAAACAGACCCAAAGACGCTCATCTCTTGCCAAATATGGAGTTAAGGTCGGGAACGCATTGAAAGCAGCGAGTGTACATGCGACTTCATTTTGATCGACTGGAGTACAGGTAATCTTCTCAGCAGCAGCTAAATCGATCTTATGCGGGACCTCGAAAAAATTAGTGGTGTCAGACATTAAAAACTTGAAATCACCAGATCTGTACTTTCCAATATTCTCGACGATTGTCTCTTTAAGATGTCGAACTGTACGCTCACGAAATAGCAATAAACTATCTGTGTTCATTCGGATCCCTTTAAAACATAATGATTAAGCGCAGCAAGAGGAAACTTCATTAAGCGTTGTGCTAATACATATGAATCAGCTGTGTAAAGATCTAAACCCATGTTGTGTAGTTGCCTAAAGATTACCCGACTCCATTTTCTGGCTTCATATTCGTCTGACATCTCTTTTAGACGTTGAATAACATGGACAACCGCCGAAAAGTAAATTGAATTAAGTAGGACCACCCTGTGGTGATTGTTATTTCGAGCCCCGTCGATAGATTCTTTCAAGCTCGGGGACACCTGAATTTGAACGTGATCCTCATCTGTTCCTACGCTCCACTCCCCAGGAGCAAGAGACTCTTTACTTACAAGATCAAAGACTGAAGTTACCGGTTTAAACAAGTCTTTATCGATAAAGAACACGGTTGTTTCGACCTGCGCTAACACATCGCCAGGTGTGTATTGAAACGAGTCTTTACCGAATTCTGGATTAATATCCGAGCTTCTAAATTCGTTGATTTTCTTTAACGCTACGATATATCCATCGACACGAATTTCACCCCTTAGCTGACCATCTCCAAACCGAATGCTAAATTTGCTTTCTGATGATGTAACGACTTCGCGGTGGTATGTTTCACGACACGCAATAGTCGCAACGAAGCCAGCATTACCGATTTTTACTTCCTCTAATAGCTCATCGCAAGATACTCTAAAGATAATACCTACTTCCACGTCGGTACCGTCACTTTCCATCTCAACAGCAACTTGAAACTCACTTTCTAGATAGTCATCGCTGAAAGGCCTGAGAACTGGGTATGGGAAAACTTTATTTCGGTCAAACTTCATGGGCCACCACCTTTAGAGCACCGTCAAATGCCGATCTGAAAGCTATATCTACGGAAATTCGCTCCCCTCTCTCTACATCTAATAAAACACGTCCCGCCTTTATTTCTCCGACTGAACACTCGCGAACTGCTAGTGGATAATCACTGTCCGCACCAGCCTCAAACACAGTAATAGCAATTACTCCGCCATGGTCGGGTGTGAATGAAATCCTTCTGGACTTGGAAGAAGTGGGAACTGCTCGAAGTCCGACAAGGCTAACGCCAGGACGAGAAGCTCCAGACCCTAAGCCAGCGGCTGCCGTCCCAACACCCCCACTTTCAGTCCCTCCGCCGCCTTCACCTTCCCCTCCACCACCTCCTTCCCCTGTTTCAGGGTTCTGGCCTAAGTCTGGTCCAGCAGTGGGAACAGGGCTCGGACGCGGGGTTCTTGGTGGTATTGGCTTGGCACGAATAACTATCTTTCCCTGCGGGTTTGCTTCTTCCTGCCCTGTACTCTCACTACTGTGGTCTGAGTCGTCAGCAAAAAAGTCTTTTAACTCATCAAGTTGGGTCACCTCTGTAACCGGATCTTTCGCATGCTTTTTGAGCATTTCGCGAATCCACTTCGCTACCTCAGCCAAAGCACTCTTTCCTTTTTTCTGATCCTCCTTGGTAGCCAATCGAGCGTACTGAAAGTCATCGTGTCTGGGTGGCTCCATGGCTCTTAACAGCTCAATCCCGGCAGGATCGATACATTCAAAAACCGCTACAAATTCTTTAAAATCACTAAAGCTTTTTAACCCAGCGAGTGGAAGCTGATCAGAGATAAACATGCCACTTCGAAGAAAGCAGACCTTTTTTGGGAGGCCCTCACCGATCACTATTCTTAGACGGCATAAACCTAAATGGGTCGTCTGACTTTCTTCAACAATTGAGTCAGCAGCTGATGTCAAACACCTCCAATAGTTTCGAGAGTTAAAAAAGAGGTCAGGCTCTCGCTCTTCATTACTTATAACCGCCAAAACCTTTTCGTTTTCGAAAAACTCACCTATTGTCTCCTTAGCTAATACATATCGATCCTTATCGATCTCAACACGGAGAAGGCCATTAGCTATAGAACCAAAGAAATTTTCGGCTACAGACGCCGCTATCCTTTCCTGCCAGCCGGTTGACGGATCAAAGCCGACAATAGATAGTGAAGTGCCGATGTCAGTAGAGGTAAATGGCTGACCGCCACGTGCTATCCAGGCTGGTAAAAAAGAGTCTCGGTTTTCAACTGGCTGACACTTTTCCTTTACGCCCCAAAATCCCATTCCACGGCGGCGATGTCCAATTTCATCATCATGGGACATAAAGATTGACTTACCTTGCGTAAGTCTTACTAACCCTTCCTTGGAATCTTCGTAAACAGTGGAAACAAAAACTGTCCTAAGATTTGACACCGCATATGGCGCAAACTTTCCGATACCAAATGAGCCAAGTTCTGTGGCGCTACTCTTTTTACTCTGACCATGCGCCTTCATAAACGCGAAAAATGGAGTTCCGTTTCTACAAGGACCACTCATTCCCTTCGTATTGTGATCGGAGATGGTGAGGACTGAAATGCTTCGTTCAGCTAAAAGATCCTGAGCCCGCTTAAAGAACAATCTCGCCTTTTCGCTCTCGTTTTCTGCCGCCGCCTGACATAGTTGTACTGTGTTTTTAAGTTCTTCCAGATTTGGAATGGAATCGGTCTCGACAGAACTTCTGTTAAATCTGACTACCACTTGCCCACTAACTCTAGAATCAAACGAGTTTTGATTCACCTCACGGGCAAGATGAGGAATTGGATTGCCAGCAAAATGTTCAATTCCGGAGTCATTAAACCCATCCCATTGATCAGATTCGTCGATTGGGTGGTTCCATCCAAATTGGCTACTCATTCATATCTCTCCGTCTGAATCTTTTCGATGACAATTTTTCCGAGAATTTCAACGACAGCAGGTACTACTGAATTACCAATCTGCTGATAGCGCCTTGTTGTTATTACTTCATTTGGAAATTCGAACCAATCTGGGAAGCCTTGTAGCTTAAGACACTCATATTCAGTCAGTTTTCTTAAACCTTTGTTATCAAATACAAATGGTACGTTGTGGCCGCCTAGGCCCATGTTGGCAGTAAGCGTAGGACATTCGTTTGGTTCTTTTACACGGACCATGTACTTCCTAAGTTGATATAATCTTTGATTATCAATAAATCTTTCAGAAATCATTTTGTAATATCTGTTTTCTGGACTCAAATAATATTCATCACCAATTTTTCCACTGTAATCAATGAAATGAGATAAATTTTTCTCGCTTGTTACCTCCGGGAAGATTGGCTTGAATCTACCGTTCTTAAACTTATTATAATTGAAAGCCAACATAAAGAGTCGGTTTCTTTTTTGTGGAAGATTTGTATAGCGGTAAGAATCAATTTCAATAGCGTTATTATTACCAAACCAATACCCAGCCTTCTTTAATTCCTTCGATATCTCCAAGAACCATTCTCCGCCTTCTCCAAGACGAAGAAAGGGGGAGTTCTCCAAAATAATTACCGACGGCCTTAATTTTCCGAATTCATTGACGATTCTGATAATTTCGTAGAACAACTTTCCTCTTGGGTCAGCAAACCCTTTTCTTTCTCCAGCACCAGAGAAGCTTTGGCAGGGGAAACCTGCGTGTAGGATATCTACGGGCTCCAATTCGTCCTTTGTAACACCAACTTCAGTGACGCTTTTGGGTCCATTGCTGTCACTGACAATCCTGATAGTTGGAAAATTCTTTTTATACGTGGCAACTGCTGCTTGGTCGTTTTCCACAGCCCAAGCTGTCTCAATCCCAAGATGTTTAAGACCGAGACAAAAGCCCCCGATGCCCGCAAACAGCGAGCCTGCTTTAAGGTTCATATACAAGTTAAATTTCAAATTTTCTTTTTGATAATTCAGTCTCAACTTTAAAACAGTTTCTGACTCTTTCAAGTTCCACCTGAAGCGACCGGATGATCTTCTTTGCCTCCTCATCCGTGTAGTCATAGTTACGCCGATTGCTTAAGTTTCCAACCAGAGCAAGTTCCTTGATTGCTCGGTTGACGCGTTTGTTCGCTAGCGAAAGAAACCTTTCGCGTTTGTCTCGCTGCTGAGTAGGGCTCAAGTTTTGTCCAATTAGTTCTATATATACGAAATGTAGCATACTTTTGCATAATATTGAAATTCGCGAAGTTGGTGGTGTACATTGGGATAGCCAAGTTAGGTAGCTTAGTTAGCATTTATTTTCTTGAAATTCCTTTGGTTGGCAAATTGGAGATTGGTTTGGCGATGTCTCAATGAGTTAGATCTGACGTGGGCGAGGCAGAGCTGGACAGATTTTTCGAGCTTGGGTTGATCATTGTTAGTAGTTTTCTCAATCAAACGGCGATGCGCCAAGAAGAACGGAATCGACGCCTTCCACCATGTGTGATCCGGAGGCATTTGCCAACTTCTTACCGGGCAGGGCCGTTTGGAAGTTGGAAGGAGGCTTAAGGTGCTTGCGTCATCGATAGCTGTGGTGGTGGCCAGTTGTATCCTGACCCAGTTTGGTGAGGCTCTAATTGCAAACAGGTCAGACGGTGATTAGCCAAGGCTAGATTCCAATTTGAGTTGGAGTCTTTCGGCAGAATAAGGCGCGGGCCACAGGATTACATCAGTGCCAGCAGGTACAAGCCTCAAGTGCATGCCGGGTATGGAGTTGCAATGTATCTGTTCCAACATGCCTATAACGACGTTAGCAACCTGAGACTTGACCAGAGAAGTGCGACGGACGATCGCGAAGAACTTTTTTTGGTCGGACGTCGAGTCAAAGTGGTGATGACCTCTCTAAAGATGCTAGGACGCAGGCTGACCAGATTGAAACTCAACCGGACTAGATTATTCAAAAGGCGTAAACACGTTCTCATGCATATGACCGAGCATTTCGATAGATAAAGTGACAAAAGGTCCCTGCCAAGTTGTAGTAGCTCAGCCCTGAGCTCGCTGAGCAAAGCGAGTTTTCTGGGACTCTTAAAACTCAAGCATTGTGGTACGCCAACCCAAACCTTCTGGGCCTTTCCAATGCCGGCTGCTACTTTGATATCAATGTCTTCAATCATGGCCCTGAGCGCAATTATGAAAAGTATCGCTTCCCTCGTGGAAAGCTGATGATTGGTGGGTTGAACGCTAGCGTATAGGATTTCAGCATTAAGGCTCGCTGGAGTCATAACTCGACAGGAAATTGGTATACATTCTAGTCTGCTTGTTAGATGACCCGTAGCAGATTCCATTCGACGCCGGATAGTCAATGCAAACAATCGAAGTGATCCCTGATCCAGTCTCGCTAATGGAGTCTATGCGCGCCGTAGGTTACTCCCTTGAGACTGCGATTGCGGACCTAATCGATAACAGCATTTCTGCAAGTGCGGCAAACGTATGGGTAGAGTGGAGTGGTGTAGAAGACCCATATGTCGCAATCCTAGACGATGGAACGGGGATGTCTGAAGACGCCCTCACGAACGCGATGAGGCATGGGAGCAGAAATCCGGCACATTCTGAACGAATTGGAGAAACTGACCTTGGTAGATTTGGCCTTGGATTGAAAACTGCCAGTCTCTCTCAAGCTCGGCAGCTTACTGTAATTAGTAAAAGTGATGACGTCCTTTCAATTCGGCAATGGGACATGGACCTTGTCGCCCTTACGAGGAAATGGACCGTATCCATACCGGATTTATCCCTACAAAACCTAGATCTTGCCAAGAAACTTGCAGGTCAAAACTCAGGCACTCTCGTCATTTGGCGAAAACTGGATAGGCTAATTGCCGGGGCGTCAAATGCGCAAATTGAGATCACAGAAAAATTCGCGCCATTAAGAGACCACCTATCTCTTGTCTTTCATCGGTTCACATCACCTGAGTCTGATGAAATCATAAACAGAGTCAATATATTTTTGAATGACAAGAAGCTGGTAGCTAAAGATCCATTCTTGAGGCGGGCAAGCCAGGTTCAACGATTGGAATCTCAGCAGATTAGCCACGATCTCGGAATTATTGATGTGCAACCCTGGATCTTGCCGCCGATCTCAAGACTTACAAGGGATCAGATTGAGGAATGCGGGGGTAGTGAAGGATTAAGAAGTAGCCAAGGGTTCTACATCTATCGAGCAAAGCGACTGGTGATCTGGGGGACATGGTTTCGGTTAGCTGGCCAGGATGAGTTTTATAAGCTTGCGCGTGTTCAGGTAGATATCCCGAATTCATTCGATTCCCTGTGGTCGCTCGATATAAAAAAATCTGTTGCCGTACCTCCTGACGTGATTCGGGCCAGGCTAAGAACGCTTGTCGGGAATTTCACAGGACGAAGCAGGGTAGTCCTGACTTACCCAGGGCGCGTCCAGGTTAAGTATGGTGAGAGGCCATATCTGTGGCAAAGAATGGAGCTCCCAGATGGGGGGGCAAGATACATAATTAATCCCGAGCACGAATCACTTAAAAAGTTGAGTGAAGCGTTACCGCCTCAGGCTACTAGGCAATTGAACGGAATTCTCGAATTGCTGTCCTACACATTGCCTACACAGGCAATTTACGCGGATATGGCTACACGAGATCATCGGTCTCTGGAAAGCCACCAAGACGTTGATACGCTGGTGAAAATCGCCAGTGCTATGACCCAAGCAACGGGACTTTCTTACGAAGAGGTTCTCCATATCGAGCCATTGGCTAGCAACTTCCAGATGCACAACGAGATTCTTAGGATTCTTAAACGAGCAGGCAAATGAACTATTTTGTAATTGCGCAGGGTCTTCTTTCCAGAGAGGAGATCGGATCCATACCCACAGATCAGGATGTAAACGCAGTGCTCGAGAAATTAAGATATCTCGGTGCCAGTGAGACTGATTTAGAAGCGGTCCGTAGTCAAATAGAATTCAATAGAGGAATCATCCATGTCAAGGGTACTGGGCTGGCAAGTGTGGAGAATTACCCATGGCTTGAGGACTACCGCAGCAAGATTACCTGGACGAACTGGAACGCATACAAAAGTTTTTTACTTTATGAGGGCTGGCCACACAGCTCACTTCAATCACTCGGTCAAGATACGGACGAAATTCTAGATCGTTGCGGTAACCCCATGGATGACAATGAGTGGAAAGTTCGTGGCTTGGTGATGGGAGATGTCCAGTCGGGGAAAACCGCTAATTATGCGGGCTTGATTAATAAGGCGGTCGATGCCGGGTACAGGTACATAGTAGTGTTGACAGGCGTCATAGAGCAACTTCGAGCTCAAACTCAAGAGCGGTTAGACTTAACTTTTGTTGGTCTTAGTTCTCAGAATCAAGATAATGATGCCAGTGAGTTATCAGGGGTAGGTCGTTACAAACAGCCTGACGTTACTCGGCTTACAAGGGTCTCGAGCGATTTCAATCAGGCCTTAGTTGAGGGATGGATTGGTTTAAACGCAGGTGTCTTTTACAAACCCACACACCCATTTTTAATTGTTACAAAGAAAAATAAAAACAACTTGGTAAACATTCAGAGATTCTTAAAGCAAGTACTACAAGGAAAATCACATTTCTCGAGTCCTTTGCTTTTAATCGACGATGAAGCTGATAACGCAAGCGTGAATGTAAATTCAGAGGATAATCCCGCGACAATCAATCGTGAAATTAGAAGTGTTTTGCTTCTTTTCGAGAGGTATAGCTATGTTGCATATACCGCTACCCCTTTTGCAAACATCTTTATAAAGCCCGATCTTCAAGCTGAGTTCCCAGATCTCTTTCCGAGTGACTTTATCTACGGCATTAGACCTCCAAGCAATTACGTTGGCCCACATAATGTGTTTGGTGATGATTCAGAATCAGGCGATGGATACGCAAGCCAGCTTGTGTCAATTGATGACGCGGCGCAAATATTCCCTTCGAAACATAGCTCGTCACTAACAATAAATGTGTTACCAGAATCATTGATTAGCGCAGTTGATGTTTTTCTTGTTAGCTGCGCCATTCGGGATCTACGAAAAGAAAAGCTCCAGCATCGAACAATGTTGGTCAATGTTTCTAGATTTGTAAGGGTGCAAGAAGAAGTCAGAACGCGAATCGAAAGGGTAGTGGCCGATAGGCAATTAGTTATAGAACAATATGGATCTAGTGAAAGGTTCTGGAGCTCAGGGGGAGAGATTGCGGCGAGTATTAGAACTGCATGGGAAGAACACTACTCTGACTCTGGGATTTCTTGGGAGGCTGTTCGAAGTCAGCTGGCAGAATCAGTTGGAAGATTGAAGGTTGTTTGCGTAAATCAGCGATCCCTACAGCCACTTGCTTACTCACGATTTCCTGGAAAAAATGGACTTAGGGTAATCGCTGTAGGTGGACAAGCCCTTTCAAGAGGTCTTACATTGGAAGGGCTCTGTGTTAGCTACTTTTATAGGGATTCGAAGGCTTACGACACCCTACTGCAAATGGGTCGATGGTTTGGATATAGAAAAGGGTACGAGGACCTTTTCAGAATCTGGATTGACCCACAAGTCAACAAATGGTTTGAATTTATAGCTGACGTAGTTAAAGAACTCCGGATAGACCTCCATCGTATGTCCCTCGCGCGCAGTGCGCCGAAGGATTTTGGAATAAGGGTGAGGGATCATCCGGATACACTTATGATAACGGCTGCAAATAAAATGCGCGCCGCTCAAGAAATTACGGTCAGGGAATCTTTCAGCGGACGGCTCATCGAAACGGCTTACCTTTCGCCTGACGTACATGATAACGAACTAAATATTGACGAGATAAACAAGTTCCTTGGTGGTCTTGAACATTCTTCAAATTTAGATAGCCAATCGCTTACATGGAAAATAGATCATAGACGACTTGCCGATTTACTTAGTAAATTGGTTTTCCCTCTAAAAAATATAGAATTCATACCTTTAGGGGAAGGTCTTGAAGCACCAATGGTTGATTTTATACGACGCGCACCAGACCCAAGTTTAGAAACTTGGTTGCTTGCATTTCCTCAGGGAAGCAGCGAGAACCAATCTGTAAAACTAATTTTACCTGCCGACCAGGAGTATATAGTTAAGGCGCGTAAACGTCAGTTTGAGCCGATTACTTCTAAGTCCTTTGTCGAGCTAAATCGAAGAAGGGTCGGTGGTATGGATGATGTTTATATCGGAGCGTCCAAAGCAGAAAGCTCGAGGGTTAAGGCACTCCTTGAATCAAAAGACGAGTCCGTAAAGAGAAGACAAATATTAAGCGGCCTCAATAGACCTCCACTTGTTGTAGTCAGTTTCATTGAGCCGATTGCTGAGCCGCTACCAAAATTGGCGAGGCGGACCAAAACCCGGGGCCGGGCTGATCCTTCAGAGATTGGGCCCAAGCGTTTGGTAGCGCTGAGTATCTATTTCCCTTCCTATTCGGATGCAATCGGACCAGTAACCTACCAATTGAACCAAACAGCCCAAAGAGAGCTCGGTCTGATTGGGGGGCTTTGATGTCGACGATTAAAGATGCTTTTCGGACGGTGATGACGCAAGCGTTTCCTAAGCCGCTCGGAAAGGCAGATACTTTCCTTAAGCAACACAAGTTAATGAATGCCGGTGGCTTTCATATTGGAGTTAGTGCGTCGGGCAACCCGGTAATTGCGATTGCGCTCTCGGCCCGCCCTCCGACGATGCCAAAGTTGGGATCTTCAATGGCCGTGTCTAGAGAAGGAAGGGCTGGGGGAGGATGGTTCGTCATAATTGAATTAACAGACTTAAGCCTTTTCGACGTCTTTGTAACTCTAAGTGAGGACATACTAGACCACTGCTCTAAAGCTCTTACGCCAAACGATCTACATGAAGCTCTTGTATTTCGATTAGAGCGATGGAAGGCGCTGTTCTCGACTACTCCTAACGGGCGATTAAGTTACGAAGCATGCAAGGGTCTATTTGGGGAATTGATGTTCTTTAGACATGCTGTTAAAACAATGTGTGTCGACCTGTCTGTAATCACCTCGTCCTGGATAGGACCGCAAGGGGGTGCGCAGGATTTCTTGCTCCCCAATATGGCTGTGGAAGTTAAATCTGTATTACCAGATGCCGAATCTGTAAAAATCTCTTCGCTTCATCAACTGTCAAGTTCATTGCCAATTTACTTGTTTATCTATGATCTTGAGTTGGTTGATAAGTCGGTTGCTAAGGGTGAGTCGCTCAGGCGGCTTATTTATCAAATTCAGCAGCTTTACGAGTCAAAAGAACATTTGGATGCTTTTAATAGCAAATTGATGTCCGCGGGTTATGTTGACATTGATTACTATGATGAGATCTGCCTTGCGGCTTCGCGCCATCGTGCGTACAAGGTTGCTTCTGATTTCCCAAGACTTACTAGGCCAGATGTACCAAAGGAGATTGATGCCGTGTCCTACACGCTGAATCTACGTTCTATAGAGCGATTTATAGAAAAGGGGATTTAAGTTGGAGGCACAAGAATTTTATGGCGAGCTTTCCATGATGGTTGCCAGAAGGGGGGATGCTCTAGGACTGGTTGACACACTTGCGTTTATATCTGAGTTGGCTGAGCGGTTAGAGGAGGATCCTGCATTCGGCGAGGGTTTCCAGCTTGTCGACGGCTACGGCGAAATTGATGGTCGTGGTGCAAAAAAAATCCACGGATTTACCTCCATTGACCCTACTGATGCAAGCATGAGTTTTGTCATTGGAAAGTGGTCGAATCTTGCAACGCCTCCGACGCTTACTACTGCTGAGACTGGCCAATTATTCCGGGCTGTAGATAACTTTTGTGCCGATTCCATTTCGGGTCGAATCAAAGACGATATCGTTCAGTCAAATGCAGCCTATGAAGCTTTCTCTGTGCTGCACGATGAGAATCTTCGCCCTGGCAAAATTCGCATACACCTGTTTACTAATTCACAACTGAGTGGTCGCTATAACAAAGAGGTTGTCTCCAAGTTACCAAGTGGGATCTTAGTTGAGCATTTCATATGGGACTTGAATCGAATTCAAAGGCTGTATGAGTCAGTAAAAGAAAGAGAGGCTGTTGAAATAAAGCTGAGTGACTTTTCGGGAGTGGCTATACCATGCCTTAAGGCTACTGAGAGTGGTATTCTGCGGTCTTACCTCTGTACGATACCTGGGTCCCTTCTGGCTGATCTTTTTGAGCGCTATGGCAGCAGGTTGCTTGAGGGAAATGTTCGCTCGTTTTTGGGTACAAAGAATTCCGTTAATCAAGATATAAAGCGTACAATCCAGCGTTCACCTGAATATTTCTTTGCATATAACAACGGGATAGCTGCGACAGCGTCTAATGTCAAGATTCTGTCCGAACAAGCGGGTACATTTATTTCAGAGATAACGGATCTCCAGATCGTGAACGGTGGGCAAACAACCGCTACGATCTTGAGTGCAAAGAAGTCCGGGATTGAATTAGCAACAATCAATGTAGCGATGAAGCTCACTGAGATTTCCGACAGAGATGCGGCAGTCGTGATTCCCAAAATCGCTGAATATGCAAATACTCAGACGAAAATTCAGAAGGCAGACTTCTTTTCAAATCACCCCTTTCATCAAAAGATGGAAGAAATATCTCGGCGACTCACTACGCCGGCAACTGCTAACAGACGGGTATCTCCTAAGTGGTTCTATGAACGGAGCAGAGGTCAGTACCAAAACGAACGACTCTATCTAAGTAGGTCAAAGCTTGCTACGTTCGATTTGGAATATCCAACCGATCATGTCGTTAATAAAACAGACTTGGCTAAGTACGATTCCGTTCGCTCCTTGAAGCCTTATTGGGCTGCACTTGGTGCACAGTCAAATTTCTCGAAATTCGCTGATAAATTCACGGCAAAAAAACCTGGTCAAAGTGATGCGGAGCTTTGGGATGAATTAAGTCCTAGCTACGGGGATAGCTATTACCAGGATATGATTTCTATTGCAATCATATGGAAAAAATTGGAACGCCTCATTTCACAGGCGCAGCATGATTGGTATTTAGGAGACTACAGGGCTCAAATTGTTGTCTACACGGTATCAACATTATTCCGACTTTGTTCCCTAGCGAGTAGGCCATTAAATCTGTCAAAAGTCTGGAGTACTCAAGCCACAGATAGTGAGTTGGATGGGCTACTCGTAAACATTGCCAGGATCGTCCAGGACTCGATCCTCGCCCCACCTGCAGGGATAACGAATGTTGGGCAATGGTGTAAAAGAGAGGGGTGCTGGTTAGCTATTGAGTCGAACAAAAGCCTGTCTCGGATACAAATTCCGAATTCTTGGACGGTTTCTTCAGAAGAGGCGAAAAGTAAAAGAAAAGATGATCTTAAAATGGGGCTAATTGACGATGGAGTCAGCTTGCAGATCACTGTGATGAACCTTGCGCAAGCAGGCTACTGGAGACAGCTCTGTGACTGGACAGAAATAACTAGCATAGCTCCTGCCGATCAAATAGCTTTGCTGAGAAAAGCGGCAACCGTCCAGGGTGTCAATAGAATTGCACTACCAAGCCAGTGGAAGACATTAATGCGTATTAAAGAAGCTGCAGAAAAATCAGGTTTTGAAGCCAAATAATTAGTCGTCCCTGAAAAAACCGTTTTTATCAAGCAAATGCTCGGTCCATCTGAGTTCGGAGGCTTGAAAGCGGTTTTACGGTTGCCGATGTTTTAAAGAGTCGAAGGCATTTTGCCAATCCCAGTGACTGGAGGCGAAAAAAGCAGATGCCTTTTTGCGGATCATCTGTAAGCGTTCCGCCAACACACCTTGAATCTTGAGTTTCATCCGTCCCGTATCGCGTGGTTCTTGATACGGGGGAGCGATGGATATCACAGAGGTCAAATAGTCAGCAAGACAGTACCAATTGATTGCTAGCTACTGAATAACTGATCCTTCGTTCTCAAGGTCGTGAGTTGAGATTCCAGTGCGAGACTAAACAAAACTCCGCTAACTTCCGCCGACTTTTGTCGCCGTTAGCCATACATGGACGAATTCACCGACGCTTTGATGGTTGCGCTGCACGCTGGGGCCGATGACCCCGATCGCAGTGCGATGGGCGCGCGGATGAAAGTGCTGGTAGCCGAACTTACTAACCAGAAGTCGACGAAGGTAAAGAAGGACGCTGCTACGCGTGAGTTGGCCAAAGTGCGCGAGGCCTATCGAAGGGCGCTGCTGAGGGCTTAGTACAAAGGGGCAGGTTCAAACCTAAGCTTCGCGGGTGTCGGC
>Ga0214917_10004369_pt1 | contig 15740 bp, 13 predicted proteins | sample LL_1208_BB_MetaG_FD_177983 | JGI IMG/M metagenome (GOLD analysis project Ga0214917, IMG submission 177983) | Freshwater microbial communities from Lake Lanier, Atlanta, Georgia, United States - LL_1208_BB | ecosystem: Environmental > Aquatic > Freshwater > Lake | place: USA: Georgia | collected... | reverse complement strand
CGCGGACAAGATGATCATGGACTATGGAGTAATAATACTATCGGCGTCGCTCACAATCGACTCGCGATTTTAGACCGTTCGAGTCTCGCCAAACAACCGATGGTATCTGACGATGGTCGTTATATATTGATTTACAATGGGGAGATGTACAACTTCAGAGAACTTAGAGAAGAATTAAAAAAGTTGGGAAGAAAAATAGAATCTTCTGGAGATACGGAAGTTTTATTTGAAGCACTCTCATTCTGGGGAATTGAAGCAATTAAAAGATTTAATGGGATGTTTGCCTTTGCATTCTACGACTTAACATTACAGAAACTTTATTTGGGGAGAGATAGATACGGAGTGAAACCGCTTTATTATGCTTTTTTGGGAGAAACCTTAGTCTTTGCGTCTGAAGAAAAGGCTTTCAAGAATATAAGCTTCTTTTCAATGGGAATTGATACGGAAGCTCTAGTCGAATATTTCACTTTTCAGAATGTTATAACCGAAAAAACCTTTTACAGAGGTATATCTTTGGTACCCGCAGGATCATATTTAGAGTTGCAAGTGGATTCTAATGAATTTAGACATTCCATAAAAAAATACTGGGATTTTGATTTCTGTGAAAACAATGAATTATCGAATCAGAAGGACGTGGAAGACGAGACAGAGAGACTGCTAATTCAAGCCGTAAGAAGGAATCTGCTTAGTGACGTTGAAATAGCACAATACCTGAGTGGAGGTATTGATACTGGTTTGATAGCTTCAATCGCCACTCAAGAAACTGCAGGAATGAAATCATTTACAGTTGGTTTTGACGTTCATAATGTGCGTGGTCTTGAAATGGGATTCGATGAAAGAGTTCATGCGTTAGAAATTGCCAGAAGTTTAGGAATGGAATATTCAGATTACGTTGTAAAACCGGGAGATTTACAAGATGCTCTCGTACCCCTTACTTGGGCTATCGACACTCCTAGAGTTGGACAAAGTTATCCAAACTTTTACGCGGCTAAATTAGCAAGTAAGAAAGTGAAAATCGTACTATCTGGAACAGGAAGTGATGAAATATTTGCAGGATACCCCTGGCGATATTTTCTAGGAAAAGAATTTAAAAATTACAATGATTACGCAGAAAGCTATTATAACTATTGGCAGAGATTGATTAAAGATGAAGAAAAATCTAGTTTCTTCGAGCCGATATGGAAAGATATCAATCACGTAGAAACGAGTGTGATATTTAGAAATATACTGCGAGGGCATGGTAGTGATTTCCGGAAAAACCAAATAACTGTGAACAATTCACTGTATTTTGAAGCTAAAACATTTTTGGCAGGTCTCTTAAACATAGAAGATAAAATACACATGCATTTCGGAATAGAAAACAGGGTACCTTTTTTAGATAACGATCTCGTTGATTTCGTGATGAAATTACCTTTAAAATTCAAGTTAAACAACACCTTGCATCAATATAAATTGGATGAAAACACTATTGGCGATAAGAAAAGACTTGTTTCAACAGAAGCGAGCGGTAAATTAATTCTGCAAAGTATTTACAAAAAAAGACTTCCTGATCGTGGTGGGTGGCAAAAAAAGCAGGGCTTTGCAGCGCCCGATGAATCGTGGTTCAGGAATGCAAATTTTGGTCTAATAGAAAGGGAATTGAGAAATAAGAATAATGAAATCTATAACTTTGTCAGTTTTTCAGCAGTAAATGCAATGCTCGAGCGTCATATGAGTGGTCGAAGAAATATGAGGCTTTTGATATGGTCTTTGCTGACATTTAAGAAATGGATTGATATAAATTTATGAAAATTGCAATCCTTGGCAGCACGGGACTAATAGGAAACCGACTAACACAACGTTTAAACTCGAAATATACTGTTATCCCCATCTCACGAAAAGAATTAGATTTATCAAAAGAATTCATCAATGAAGGTATTTTGCAGCAATCTTCTTTGCTAGTATTCTGCGCGCAGTCATCTGATAAGAGAGATGAAAATATCGGCAAAACTCTCGAAGAATATTATCGAGAGAATGGTAAAATAATAGAGGAGATAGACAAGCATTGTCACTCGATTCGACATATAATTTTTTTGTCAACAGGTGGTTTATATGAAAAATCATCAAATCCGGTCGTGGAGACAAGTAAGTTGAAATCTGTAGAAATGATGGATAGATACTTTACTGCCAAATTTGAAACGGAAAAATATCTAAATCAAATAGTAGATAAGCGAGGAATAACAATCCTTAGATTATTTTCAGTTTATGGTAAAGAGTCCAAGCCAAATCGTCTATTTCCAAAGCTTCAGCATGCCATCTTAAACGAGAAGGCGATACGAATATCAAACAATGGTGGCGATTTTCTTCGTCCTACTAATGTCGAAGATGTAGTCAATAGTATTGAAGTGATAATCGACAAAAGTGTAGTAGGCACATTCAACATAGCTGGCCCGACTATTATGAACATGCGTAGTATCATCCTAAAAATGAGCGATAACCTAAATGGAAAAGCACATATTCTAGAAACAGATATTGATCCAATTTATATTGCGCCAGAAATTGACCTAATGCAGCAAAAAATATTTTCACCACGCTATGAATTTGACGGTAATTGGCAAATTTGACAACTATATTATTCCCATGGGTGTACTTCCAAGAAGAATTGATGACATCGGACAAACTGGAATCTTAGTAAGATATAATCGGAAACCTCCAGCAAACAGTTCTGAACACGCCAAATTTCTAAAAAATAGTGCTTTACAAACAATACTTTCTAGACACGGTGAAAAAGATATGGATTTTTTCCCGGATGCTGATTCCGAACAATACGCCCATACTAATTTGCGTGCTTATTTAGGTTTGATAAGTAGCAGAAATCAAGAAAATCAAAATGAAAATACAAGTAGTCCAAAATATAGAATCTATAAAGCAAGATTAAATAAGTTGATCAAGTATGCTTCTGGAATTACACTTGATGTCGGAGCAGATAATTGTCATGAACTGATAAAAATATTGCCGAATGGAGTGGAATATATAGGTCTCACGCCCGATGAAAGTATTCATGAGGAAAATGGTCATCATGGCTTACTACGAGGTTTAGGTGAATTTCTTCCCTTTAAAAATGAAACAATAGATACTGTAATGTTCAATACGAGTCTTGATCACATACTTGATGCCAATCTTGCTGTCTCTGAAGCTTATCGAGTTCTTAAAGAAGGCGGAAGATTGATAATTTGTTCATTGGTATGGCTGGAAAATTTCGAATTATGGAGGGACGACGTACATTTTCACCATTTCCGACCGTTCGAAATCGAGGGATTTCTTGAGAATTTTGAAATTGAATACCTTGAAACGTATAAATACGGTGAAGATACGCATCGTTATGGTGCTTTTTTGAGTGCAATGAAGTTAACATAACATGAATAGTGATAAATTTTCAGTCGAAGAATACAAAAAAAATATTGAGTTAATGAAAAATCGTGGCTTTAGATTTCATCTGACATCGAACTTCGAGGAAAAATCAATGTTAATGAGACATGACATAGATTTGAATTTAGAAATAAGTGTTCAAATGTCAGAAATTGAGAAAAACATGGGTGTTAGATCCATCTACTGTATAATGGTGAAGAATCCTTTGTACTCTATAGACACAGTGAAGGCTCTAAGTCATTTACACAAAATAATGGCGGGTGGCCATGAGATAGGATTGCACTATGATCCTGCAATTGAATCCGCGATGCCTTTCGAGAAGCAGTTGGCATTTCTTGAAATGAAGATTGGACGTTCGATTCGTTTTTTCTCGCAGCATCAGCCAATAAAACACCGATTACAAAAGAATATTTTTATGGAAAAATATGTAGATCTGTATGGCAAAATGTATACCAATGAATATAAATATATAAGTGACAGTTGCATGAAACCTCGCGAAGACATAAGAGATGCAGTAAAAAGCTACGATAGGGTGCAATATCTCACGCATCCAGAATTTTGGATTATTGGTGGAAAAAGTCTTGACGAGTTTAAATCAAAAATGGAAAAGAAAATCGAAGCAAATAAGATTCCAGTGTTGGCATCACTGGTGGAGGAAATGAAAGAATCAATAAATGAAAGAGGTTTGATTGACAGTGAAATTTTAGGTAATTGAAGATGGAAAGAAGAGTCCGATGTCTTCTCTTAGGCGATGAAATTGGAATCCCTGCCCTGGTAAAAATTGTAAAGACTTTGGATTGGCAAATAGCAGGTTATGATTTGTCTACGAAAACAAAAAACTGCAAATCGATAGAATTCCTGAAAGAATTAGGTCCAGCTATCGATATACGTAATATTAAAGAAGCGACACAATTCCTTATTACTTCAGGAGTTGAGCTAGTTCTGATGTTTTCGTTTGATAAAATTCTTCGTAAAGACATTTTGATAGACAAAAAAGTAAAATTTGTAAATATTCATGGCGGTAAAATTCCCGAGTACGCAGGTGCGAACGTCTCAAATTGGGCTATCCTCAACGGTGAAGTAGAGTTAGGCGTAACAGTACATGAAGTAATTGAAGCGGTAGACGCCGGCGCTCATATCGGAAAATGGACAATCTCTATAGATCCGCATGACGACGCGCTAACTGTTCGAGAAAATCTAATAAAATCAGTGCTCACACAATTACCAGCATTATTACAAGCATATATGCAGGGTTCCATCAAGCCAACTAAAATCGATTTTGAAAAGATTGTATATTGGCCAAGGAGATCTCCCCAAGATGGTATCTTTGATTTTGACAAAACGCATACTCAAATATTCAATTTGGTACGAGCCCTGGTAGACCCCTGGCCTGGGGCAAGATTTATTAATCCGAATGGCACCGAAATTATATTTAAACATTTTTTAACGTTAGAAAGCATTAAGAAAATACGCCTGCAATATCAAAAACACGGCTACATAGATCTGTCCGCATTATGAACTCAAAAAAAATCGTTTCAATTCATCAACCGAACTTTGTGCCCTGGATTGGCTATTTTCAAAAAATGGTAAATTCAAACATTTTCATCATCTTGGATGATGTTCAGCTACCTAAAACCGGGGGCAGTTGGGTTAATAGAAATCTGATTCTAAATAATGAAAAACGAGTTTGGGCAACAATTCCAATTCAAAAACCAAAAGGTCGCACTGAACTAATACAAAATGTCATGGTCAGCAATGAAAAACAATGGAAATTAGATTATTTAAATAAAATCAAAAATTTCTATAGGAAACATGAATACTTTCACGAAATATACGATTTTCTTGATGCAAACCTTGATGATAACGAGAAATCCATCATGAAGATTAATTTAAGAATTCTTGATTCTATTTGTCAGTCTCTAAACTTAAATTGGCCCGAAGTACTATTTTCCTCGAAATTCGAATTATTAGATTCAAAGAATGAACGTATCCTTAGCTTGGTCAAGTTAGCGACTGCATCGGTTTATTTATCTGGACTTGGAGCGAAGAATTATCTTGATGAATCAATTTTCACTAATGCTGGCATTGAAGTGATATATAGTGATCCCAGTAAAATAGAATACCCGCAAAAAGGAGTAGAGAAATTCGTTGAGGGACTTTCAATAGTGGACGCACTTATGAACATCGGATTTAAAGGAGTTGAATCTTTACTTGACTAGAAGAATGTTCAGAAAGAAAGAAAGTATTCTTTTTATTAATCCAGATTATCACTGTACTTTCTTTTACAAAGAGAAACTTATCAAAGCGGGTTGGCATGCGGATATAGTTGTTTTAGCGAATTACCCAAATCAATATCTTTATATACAAGATGAAATATTTCGAAACGTTAGAAAATATTCAAGTGAATTTGCAAGAAGAATAGCAGATATGGTGATCTTCCTGAAACTATTTTATAAATACAAATACCATTTTTATTACGGCCGACCACCACTTCTAAATTTTTGTTCAAGAATCGGGAAAATATTTCTGAGGAGAAAGAACTGGAATATTTTTTTGTTTCTTAGTAAGTTATCTAGATCAAAGATAATTTATTTACCTTCAGGGTGCCGAGATGAATTTACAAAGAAAACTTTTTCTTTGTTCGATAGTGGTAACGTTTGTCAAAATTGCGCTTTTTTCGAACTGTGTGATGATGACCAGAACCTACTTAATTTAGAAATAATGAAGCGGTATTGCGATCTAACCATTGGTGCTGGTTTTTTTGAATCTCCTTATTTAGAGATTTCTGCCATGAAATGGAAGTCATTAGACTTAAATACCTGGAACCCAAATTTGAAAGTTCCTGAGGAATTTCAGTTACCTAGAACTGATTCAATACGTGTATTGCATGCGTCGCCTACAGGACTACGCCAATCTAATGAGAAAAATATAAAAGGCTCACTTTTCATTGAACGAGCGATAGAAAATTTAAGATCAGAGGGTTATAAAATTGAATATCTGAATTTAACTAATATCCCAATTAACCAAATGAGATATTATCAGGTGCAGGCAGATATCATTGTAGATCAATTAATCTATGGACAATGGGGATCCATCGGTATCGAAAGTATGGCATTAGGTAAACCGACTGTTTGTTATTTACGAAATGAATGGCATAGGAATTTTCTAGAAATATTTACTGAATATGATGAATTGCCCATCGTTCAGGCAAATCAGCAAACTATCTATTTTGTTCTTAAAAACTTGATAGATAATTCTGATAAAAGATTAGAAATTGGAAAAAAATCGAGAGAATTTGCGGAACAACATTTTTCTATTGATACAAATTTTGAATTATTTATAGAAGTATTGGAAAAGTTACTTATTAGAAGAGATTGAGGTCCCTAATGCATAAATATCGCAGCCTAAAAAATGAGAAAAATATTTAAGACAAAATTTCCTGGAAATAAGTCTACTTAAAATAGGAACATGATGAAAATTATGTAATTTATAATTATATTTGACTTGGTCTCTATTGATAAACAATTTCCTAGAGCTGAACGCGGTGTATGGAGCCGCCTGGCCGGCGGAGTTTGAATCCGCCCTACCTCGCATTCCCTCATCAATTTCCTCAAATGTGTATCTAGTCTGAGAAGAGAAGCGTAATGTTTGGGAAAATTCCTTAAAAGATCTTAAAGGATGTAAAATAACCCGTCTAGGTTGAAATGCATAGTAAACCATAATAAGCAAGATACCATTTTCATTTAATAAGTTTTCTACTTTCTCGAGAGCTTGTTCAAGATCTCCTGTATGGTGTAAAGAACCTATTGCTATTACTATGTCGTACTTGAATTTTGTGTCAAAATCTAAAATACTTTGGTTGACACAGTGAACATTTTGGTTTCTTACGCTATTTGAAACAAATTCTAGAGCACCAGGAGCAATGTCTAGCAAAGTTAATGACTTTGAATTCTCACTCAAAAAGCGGGAGACTGTGCCATAACCTACGCCTATTTCTAGTACTGAAGACCGTGACAATGGAAGACTTTCTAAGTATTGAAACAAATATGGATAAAACTGTTTATACCAGGAATCAAACACCTCGAAATCCACAGGAGTTTGTAAATTTTTTGAGAGGTTTAGTGCAGCAGTAGTTCCACAAGGTTCATCCCAAAACCGAGCATTTTCTTGATCTAAGAAATCATTCACCATGGTAGAACTTTATCATATCGGCTTACACCGTATATGGAATAATTTCATATCCCGAACTCTCTTACCGGAAGTGAGAATACGGCTTTGACTTCGGATAAATACAAGTTTGATCTTTAAAAATAAATTTACTATTCATTTCAAATGCCATATAAATAAAACACAAAATTTAACAGTTCGAATACCGTTGTTGATTAACCATAATATTCCATTCATAATCTTTGTGGGGATAATCTTGATTAAAAAAACTAGTTTGAAGTTAATAGGATCAACAGAAACTCTAGATAAGTTTACAGGAAGGCGAAAAACGAATTCAGTATCTTGTTCAAGGTCTGAGCAGGCTTTGTCAAAATGTTGAGCTAAACTTTCGTAAGAAAAACATTTATTTTCGATTAGTTTTGATCGGGCTCGTTCAGTCATATCGAACCGAAGTAAATCATCATTCAAAATATCCATCAAGAATTGGACATTAGACATTTTTTCATCAAGCAGAAAGTAATCATGACCTGGCATAAACTCGTCAATTTCAATTAAATGGTCACTTATGATTAACGTTCCCCACTGTGCATACTCGAATAACTTCGGTGATGTCATGCTATTATTCAACTCAAGCGGTTCTCGAACATGAATTTGTGGCATATCTGGTTTAACCCATTTCTCCAAATAACGACCATCCATATCAATTATTGTCGTTCCTGACGGTGTGAGTAAACTTGATTTTGATAAATATAGAAAGTGATACCAAAAATTACCATAAATTCTTAAAGATTCTGCGCTTGAAATGTTTACCTTCAAATTCGCGAAATTTATATGTTCAATAAAGACAGACCCTACCTCGCTCTTTCTTTTTGCGTTTTCGCCCAACCAATTAGGGGATCTTCTTCCTCTATAAAAAACATCCCACTTTCTCCTGTTCCTGATATTTATGTCTCCGGAAATTCGAGTTGGCATCACGTAGGAAGTCATAATAGAAGAAACACGAAATGAACAGTCTCTTGTGGGATAAAGAATTGGGAGATTTCGGTTCGGCGATGGCGAAAAGAGATGATCTAGGCCGATTTCGTTAAAAAAGTCAATTCGATCTAAGAGTGCCCGCTGCTCATCTTGTACAAACGCCAATTTTATACCATTGAATTCCTTTAGACGAAGTCTAAATGAGTTAGAGAAAGGTCTCAAAACTCTCATTGGAAAAGCAATGGTCGAATAATGTAGACAAATACCATCGTATTCATTAATGTCAAATTCAAAATACCCGTCCGTATTAGGATTAATTTCATGCATTTCGCAGATGGAGTACTTTTTTATTCCATCAATAAATTCATTAACATTTTTCGCCGCAAATCTATTTCGAATAACCAAGAAAGCAACTTTCATAAATTGCTCGCATTATTCTTCATGTTTATTAATACAACTTTTGATCAGATCTAAATTACTTTTGAACCAGGTTACCGTCTTTTCAATGCCTTCATCAATTGATGTCGATGCAACAAATCCTATTTCTTTTTTAGATTTTTCGATATCAGCAATACGTCTCCCACTTCTATCCCAAGCTCTCGAATAAGATTCTTCATAGTGAGTGTCGCTGCCTACGGCTTCTATAATCTTTCTTGCTAGTTCTGAAATCATTATTTCTTTACCAGTTCCTAGGTTATATACAGACCCCGACTTGCCTTTTTCTTTTGCCAATGAGATTCCAAGAACCAGATCTTCAATAAATATGAAATCTCTCGAAGCGTGCGAATTCACAAAAAGTTTCTGATTTTCAAGAGCACGGTATATGAAGGTTGGTATGACATTACGCCAGATGGTACTTTCTGTACCTCGCCACTCTCCTGCTCCCAATATTTCTCGAGGACCATAAACATTCTGAAACCTTACTGTGATTACATCAATAGAATGCTGAAGAGCGTAGTAGGAACAGTACATCTCACCTGTAATTTTTGAAATCGAATAGGGACTGTCGTGAACTAAACTTGTAAAATTAGATTCAGTGGTTGCTACAGGTTTATCCCAAGTTTTTTCCGCAACAGCACATCCAGCTCCTGCATAAATAACTCGTGCACTTGGATGTTGCTGCCTTACCCATTCGAGAGTAACCAGAGTTGTTTTTAGGCCATATTCAAAATCATCCAAAGGTCTGGCGATTGAATTCTGATTTCCATGAAAACAAGAAAGTTGGTATACGTAATCAACACTACCTTCAATAGAATTTAGAACATTGATTTTAGAGGCAGAATCTTTAATAAAATTTACACGTGGATTATTCGAAACATTAATGTGTTCACTCGATAGAAGATTATCTACAATTGTTACATGGGCATTCGAATCTTTAAGAATTTCATCAACTACCCATGAGCCTACGAAACCAGCTCCTCCAATTACAACTGAATGACTCATGATCCTCCTAATGATGTAGCCTAACTTCGAAGTCCCCTCTAAATTTCAAATTTTCAAGAATTTTTTTTACTTCAAGTTCAAGAGTTAACTTCGGTTGCCATCCAGTCAATTCTTGAAACAAAGCGGAATTCAATAAAATCCTCTCTGGATCACTTGGTTTAGGATCAACAATCTCAAAATTAAGGTTTTTGCTATTGATATTCAAACCCGAAGCGACTTGTCGAAAAAGCTCCTCCGAGCTAATTTCAATTCCACTCCCAATTACAATTTCTGATAAATTCAAATCTTCAGCAATAATGATTTTAAGAGCATCGATGAAAGATTGAGGATTGAGGTAGTCGCGATAAGTTTTATTTATAATACTCGGCTGGTTATTTACAATATTTTTGACGAATGCTGGTATTGCTCCAATCGAAATAAGCGGGCTAAGGATACTAGAGAGAGTGATGGTGGTTTTTTTTCCTTGATAGGTGGAAAAAAGCAACTCACCCGCTAATTTCCAAGTAGCATATGAATTCCGCGCCACTTTCCCGGTTTGCTCATTTATTGGCTCGAAAGATTCACGAGTTAAAAAAGACTGAATGTATATTAAGTGTGGAAAATTGTTTACTGATGCCTCGGTAATTACGTTTTTAACACCTAGAATATTCGACTCAAGTGCACGATTTTCATCGTTCGATAATGACGTAGCAAGATAGATAACAACATCTGGACGAAACTTCAAAAAAACTTCTTTTATGGCCTGGCTATCTGCAACATTATTTTTTCTGTATTCACAAATTTTTGATAGATCAACTTCACTAAGTGTTGCATTTTTGAAATCATCAAGAACAAAAAAAACAAAATCTGGGAAGTGGGAAGAGAGAATATCCGAACCCAGAGTTCCGGCCCCACCAACCAACAGAATTCTCTTTTTTCTCCAAATATCGCTCATTTATACGAACAACTTTCTATGTCGCGCGACACATTCAACGAACATAAATCCCATCCTAATAGTAGTTTATTGCGTTTGGAACACAAGAATACAACAAAATGAACTCTAATTCCAAATACAATCATGAAATCTATTTCGAGATTTTTCGAGTAGTTCTCAATATTTCTAATTTTTACTTAAAGAGACAATTTTATCAAAATCTATTACTAAGGGTTTATTAACAATAGAGAAAATATTTATCATTCTTCAAAAATTCTTGGATAACCCCAGCATAATGAGCATGCCCTTCTTCTGAAAGATGCACTCCGTCCTCTAATAACATTAGTTTTCTCTTAGATTCCGGAATCATCGCCCATTTCAGTGAAATGTCATAACAGGAGATATCATGATCTTCGCATATTTGCCTTATGACGTCATCATAAAGCGATTTACTCTCTTCAAGTGAAAAGCTCATGTTGTTAACTAAAATCTTCTTGTCGAGCATGTGATTAGTTAACAACGCAATTTTAGAAATATTTTTCAACCGGGCTCGTGAAATCATTTCTACAATATTTGCGCGAAACGATTCGAGTGAAACTCTTGGATGCATCCCGCCTTCCGAGAGCCAATAATTTGAATCGTTTATTCCAAGTTGGATTACAAGGAAATCTATTTCATGTATTTGCAATTTTTCTGGAAGATAGAGTAAAGCTTGCCTCGTAGTTTGTCCACTTATGGCATCAACGTGAACAAAAACATTTCTTTCTCTAAAAAAATGGGACTTCTTTAGTAATTCGGTAAATTTCTTGTCTGAGTCTATATACTGACCAGCACTTATTGAGTCACCAAGAATATACATTTTTATATCTTTAGTTGGCACATAACAATCGTATCGCCCTAACTGTGGCAATGCAATTCTGATTTGGTTGCGATTAGTGAGAGATTTGATGGTATTTTTTGTGACATGACGTCGAAGAGGATTGCTTTTTTAGGACAAAAGCCAGTGGGGGTTCAGTGTTTGAAGATTTTGATAAACTTTTTTGGCGCCTCATCCATTCGTTTTGTTTTGACTAATTTGGATCCTACAGGCTGGTGGCAGAACTCTGAAGTTAGCGAAACCGCTAGATCTCATGGAATAGCCGTCCTCGACCAAGACACCACAACAGAAACGCAGTTAGTTGAGATGTTAGCTAAAAATAGTATAGAAACTTTGATTTCAGTCCAATATCCTAAAATTATAAGCAGAGCAGTTTTAGCTCAAGTAAATTTTAGGGCTTTTAATGTTCACTTAGCAAAATTACCAAGCTATCGAGGTTGGCATGCTGCTTCACATGCGATTTTAAATGGTGACAAAACATTTGGAGTGTCTATACACAAAATAGATTCGGGAATTGATTCAGGGGAAATTGTTTGTGAATCTATATTTGAGATTAGAAAGGATATAACAGTAGGTGAATTGTATTACTTAAGTGAAATTCATGGAATTAATTTGTTTAAGAAATTTTGTGAAAAATTAGCTTTGGGGGATATTCAAGGCGTACCACAAGTTGGCGTGGTTCAGTACTACTATAAGAATGAGTTAGAAACTCGATTACGCAGTGGCGTTGACGAGGAATTGGCTGCAAGAGCGTCGGATTTTTCATATAGACTCCGTATAAATTTGTGATTGGCTTTGATGTGCAATCGAAGATTTTATTAGAATAGTGGGTAGGGAGTTAGATTCTGTCTATGATTATTTTATTAAGAATTAAATTTAAATATAAATTTTTTAAAATTAATTCGTGATTCTAAAAGTCAATATAGACATCAATTTTTAATTTTTATTTCAGTATGTATTTTTTTGGTGCTATTTAAAGAAAGTGTAATATGAAATTATTAAAGGTAAAGGGTGGCTGAGTTTAACTCAATCGCTTCTCTTTTCAGTTTAATCTCCGTTAAATAAGTTTTTATTGTTAATGTATCACCTGGAGACTATATCGAACTTTTAGTTGGGTTTTAAAATTTAAATCTGGAATTAATTTGCAACAAAATTACTCAAGTGTGCCGAGATTCGTGGTCAGAACTTCCTTATTAAGGTTCGGCTGCCGCCGTGCAGTGGTAGCGTTCCTGGCAATCTTTATCATAATGTCTTTAAATGAGTTACTTCGCGAGTAACTCCAAATTGTCGGTAGTATTCAATGGCACCAGCGATTGTTTCTTCAATGGAATTTAATTTAGGAATATCAAAATCGCTATAAGTACGTGTTGGATCCAAGAGAATACTTGGTGGGCTGCCTGCTGAATTCTCTTGATATTCGTATTCTGGCATTCGATCCGGAGAAATTGCATTGACCACTTTTCTGTAGAGGTCAATGATTGATACATCTTTTCCGGATGAGAAGTGGTAGGCACCAGACCCCTTTCCGTCAACGGCTTGGAGTACGACGGGGGCCAGATTTCTTACATCAATGAAATCTCGTTTGGCATTTGCAATCGTGCATTTTTCACCGGCAGTTATTCTCTTATAGAAGATTGGCAGTGGACCTGAAAGGTTTCGAGGTCCAACAATGTTCGCTAATCTAAAGGTTACATAGTCGATGCCGCTTTGTTCAATATAGAACTCTCCAGCTGTTTTCGAAATTGCGTAACTTGATGCCATTGGTTGTCTTGGGTAGTCAAGCGGTACAGGTTGCTGTGTGGGATGAGGGCCATAACAAAGAGCAGTTTGAAAATAGATGAGACGACAGTTAAATGTCTGGGCTAGACGAGTGGCGAGAGCTGTACCTTGGATATTGGTGTTGATGTGATCTATCCAGTCGTTACCATTGGCGAACGAGGCAGCAGTATGAACAATTGCATCAAGATTTTTATGCTTTTTAGAAATTTCCTCGTAGAAAGCTTGGTTGCTGATTGAATCGATAATTTTTTCGGCTCGTGAAAGATTATTGAGGTGTTCTGGCCGCCCGGTTGCGAAGTTGTCGACGACAATTACTTCGTCGCCACGTGCTACTAGCAACTCGGCAACGTGTGAACCAACCATGCCAGCGCCACCAGTTACAAGAACTCTCATCAATTTCCCCCTAAGTGACCTTTAGTCTAGGGAACGAAGCCATGATTCAAGAAGTAAGCCGCCCCAGAGTTCACGAGCATCAATGTGTGATTCGCTACTGCGTTGGTGTTGGGCGTTAATTGCTACTCCTGGAATACTTCTCTCGGAGAGATTATTCAAGCTCTCACGAATGTGCAGGGGTAATCCAGCCTTATTCCAGGACACAAATGGCACGGGAAAGCCCATTTTGTCTTTCCTCTCTAGGATTTGTGCGGGTAAATCGCGGGCCATTGCTGCGCGGAGAAGGTCCTTAGGGCCTCCGCCCGACATGCGTATCTCGGCAGGAAGAGCAAGGAGGAATTCAAGAAGTTCGAGATCTAAGAGCGGCACCCGTGATTCGAGTCCGTGCGCCATGGTCATGCGATCTTCTACTTGGAGTAGTGAGGGAAGAAAACGACATATTTCATATCGGATAAGTGAATCGTGGATTTCCGTCAGACTCTCACCTCCAGATGGCGAGATAAATGCCCTCAACTCTGAGGCAATGGCAACTTGGCGATACTTTGGAATTGATAAGAGGGCAAGCGCAGTCGAATTGCGCTCGAGAGTGGCCATGAACCCTGAAATGGGTGATTCCCACCCGCCTCCCGTAATGAAACGTTGAAAGAGAGGTTCGTACCCTTGTGTATCTGGAGGCATTGTTATTGACGCACTGCTCCCAAATTTCTTCTTTTCACCTGCAGCCCATAACGGGAAACGATCGCGCGTGTACCCAAGAAATAGTTCGTCACCACCAGTACCAGCTAGAACTACTCGATGCGTTTTAGCGACTTCTTGTGCAACTAGGTAATGGCCTACAGAGCCTGGTCCGGCGGTGGGAAAATCTAGAGCTGATGCAACGTCCCTAAGCGCACCAAAGAAAGTCTCCTCGGTGATATCAATGGTATGTAAATTCAAATGTGCGTAGTCTGCAACTGCCCGTGCGTAGGGTGTTTCGTCAAATCCCACTTCTAGGTAACGCCCAACAAAGGCCTCTCGCACACCAGATTTGGCAGCGAGAACTGAGATAGTGGAACTATCCATACCACCAGAGGTAATTGTGGCAACTTCTACATCGGACATAAGGTGTCTTTGTGCTGATGCATGTAGAAGATCTCTGAGGTTATCTGAAGCTTGCTTAACAGAAATATTCTTACCGTTATTGCTAGAGAGGTGATCTTCAATGTTCCAGTATTGGCGCGATTTAATGATTCCATCTTTTATGGTTAATAGATGTCCAGGTTCAACCGAGTAAATTTCGTTGAAGAAAGTTCGATGTGATACCTGGAATTGATACTGCACCCACTCTGAAACTCCAACTTCATCTAATCCGCGGCGAAGCGCTTTAGCCAGAGGTTTTGCTTCCGAGCTAAACCAAATGTCCTCTCGATTTCGGGTGAAGTAGAGTGGTTTAATACCTAAGCGGTCTCTACCTAGCCAGATACTCGAATCGCCCGCGGGATAGAATGCGAAAGCAAACATTCCATCTAGCTTTGAGACGCCAGAAATGCCAAAAATCTCAAGAACAGCAAGCGCAACTTCAGAATCTGAAGTTGTAGTGAAATGGTATTTATCTTTTAATTGTTCTCGTAATTTATCTGCATTATAAATTTCACCATTGATGATGAGAATTGAGCCGGTTTTGGAAAAGAGAGGTTGATTAGCACGCTCATTTAAATCAACAATGGCAAGTCTGTGATGGCCTAAGAGCAAATTCTTATGAGGATGACCCGGAAACGAAAACTCAATTGACTTATGACCGTGCGG
>Ga0214917_10004368_pt1 | contig 15741 bp, 15 predicted proteins | sample LL_1208_BB_MetaG_FD_177983 | JGI IMG/M metagenome (GOLD analysis project Ga0214917, IMG submission 177983) | Freshwater microbial communities from Lake Lanier, Atlanta, Georgia, United States - LL_1208_BB | ecosystem: Environmental > Aquatic > Freshwater > Lake | place: USA: Georgia | collected... | reverse complement strand
GCGTTCTTGAACCAAAGTTACGACGCGATCAAGTGATTGGTGTCTTTGCGGGATTACGCCCACTTGTCTCGACTGATCCGGATTCACCCACCACAAAGCTCTCCCGCGAACATGTAGTGGATAGCCCAACACCAGGATTTGTCTCAATCGCCGGTGGTAAATACACCACCTATCGTGTGATGTCAGAAGATGCTGTGAATGAAGCTATCAATCATTTGCGTAAAATCGTGCCTGATTCTGTTACAGAGACTTTGGCGATTGTTGGTGCAGAAGGCTATTCAGTCCTTATGAATCAGATTCCGCGACTTGCAGCTCAGTTTTCGTTGAGCGAGGAGACAGTAGATCATCTTCTCAACCGATACGGTTCTATGATTGATGAAGTCCTTGATCCTGTGCCCGCTAATCCGAAATTACGGGAACGTCTCATTCCGAACTTGCCTTATCTCCAGGCAGAAATTCTTTACGCAGTGACCCACGAAGGTGCGCGCAGCATCGATGATGTTCTTTCTCGTCGAACAAGAATTAGTTTTGAAGCCGCAGATCAGGGATTATCGGCGCTTGAAATTGTCGCAGACCTCATCGCACCGATTCTTGGCTGGAACGCTGCAGCCAAGAAAGCCTCCATTAAGGAATACAAAGAATTGGTCGAGAGGCAGAATGAAATTCTTACAAATGCCAAGAAAACGAAGGCAAAAGTAAGTTAATTCCTAATCTGGTTCTTGCAGGAATCAACAGGAACTGGAACTCTGGTTGGTTTTGGTGTGGGAGTGGGTGTGACTTCTGGACCTTGCTCTAAATTGAATGACAAGTCTTGACGATTCTCAGAGTGGGTTGTGGTTTGATCAACATAGGCGACATAACCTTCAGTTAGTCCGGCTGGGAGTTTTCGCAAAGTTAATGTCCAGACTCCAGCAGCATCTCTCACAGGGGTCTGCTCTACCTTCTTTGGCGCTTCACCATTTGGTCCAGGATTCAAGCGAAAAGCCACAGTTCCAGTGATTACCGGCGTTCCGGTCGGGCGCTTAACTTCCACTTTGATTCGAACTGGCTTATCAGTGCTGATTGCAGAAACGCTGGTAATTAACATCGTTGTTGGTTCATTTACGGGGAGAAGATCAGCAGTTTGTGGAGTCCAAATTCCACGAGTGAGCTGTAGGAACGATGATGTATCGCCACGGAACACGTTGAGATCGATGCGACTCGAGGCAACGCCATATTTGTCGCCGTAGCCGCACGATGAATATTGCCAAATCTGCCAGAGCGAAGAGCAATCAGATGTGGACCAGGAGTGCACAAAGCAGCCAAAGATCTTCCGTCCAGGTTCGGCAGTTGGGTCTGCAGGATTGATTCCGTACTGGGCTTTCCATAATGGATATTCGCGTAGCTTTTCACTACGCACCATTGCTTGTTCCATGAAAGTTGGATAAGAGTAGAAGATCGGCTTACGACCAGTCTTTACATACATAGTCTCCAGCCAGGTTTCAGCCCACAAAGTCACGAGTGATCGCTGAGCGTATTTCGTGCACGTCCCACCAGAAGCTGAAACGCAGTCATTCTCCAGATCAAGTGCGTAGGGGAGATCTCGTTCGGTGTAACCGCCAAGACTTGAAAGGCGCCAGATCGCTTTCTGAGCTTGTGCTTGGGCATCTCGAATCACTGCTTCACGATCAGTTGTGTTCGGAAGAATTGTGTAGTGGTAGTAACCGGTATAGATACCCGCTGCTTGTGCAGCATTTCTATCCATCAAAAGGTATTTCAGTGCTAGCGCATCCGCGTCATCACGGGTATCAGAAGCTTTGATCATCACAAAACGAATTCCAGCGTTGTACATCTTCGCGAAATCAATTGGTTTATCTCCCGGGTGTTGCCAACGACTGACATCAGTGCCGTGAATACGCCCACCCGGCCCAGTTAAAGCGATGAGTTGTTCTGGTGCGGTCAACTCAGATGGCTGTTTGATATTCAGACTTCGCGATTTGGTCGTGATGACTTTCTTACCAATTGAAACTTGTGCCCGATAACTCGCTTCACTCTCTAACGCTGTGGCACGAACCGAGACTTTCCAAGCTCCGCTGGATGTGGAGCGCGCACGTAATTTTGTATCTACCCACTTATCATTAAGTCGGACATCAATCTTTACGATCGCATTCTTTATTTTCGGCTTGATTACTCCATGAAAAGTAACTTTGTATTCGGGAAATGAAGGAGTTTGAACAAGAAAGAAAGTGGAAGTTGGATTCGCTGCACTAGCAGGGGAAATCAGGGCGAGAAGAAGCGCGGCTGCAAAAGAGAGAATGAAAGAACGGCTGCGACTCACTCGATAATTATGGCGACCGAAATCCCAAATGTGCTCTTTATTGCCGCTTCAAGTGCGGCGCGGTGTGAGTCTTTCCTTACATATGAATAGTCATGCGCGCCGCTGAGTTTCTCAGCGTCTACAAAACTCAATTTAAGGTTGTTGTTATCAAGACTGACCAGCCTCGCATCGAAAAACGCTAACCAAGCTATCCGGTTCTCTCGCTCAAGCAAGTCCAAAACTTCATTCCATCGACTCTTGAGAGTAGATAAATCGAGTTGGTCCATACCCAGAGTTAATTAAGGATTGCGAAAATTGTCGCGGTAATTGCGACAAGCCACGCAAGAGACTTGCCAACTTTTCCAGAAAGCAATTTCTTACCTGGTTCAGAAAAAGTCAAAGCGAATAGCACTGCGCCAGTTCCGACGATAATGAAGGTTCTTACCGCAAGATTGTCCTCGCCTGATTGGTAGCGAAGATTGATGAGGCCAATTGCAAAAAGTGCATATGAAACGTACCGTAGATAGTTAATCGATGTCATAGAAGGTCCTTGTTCAAGTGGAGTGCCACGTGGCCAGCACAATAACAGGCAGGGCTGGAGATGTCTCGGTCCTTGAGCCTGAAATCGATCTATAACGAAAAAGAAACCCACCTGACTTCGCTTCAATTCTGGTGACGGGCTGCCATTTATATGCGAAACTGATGTTATGAATCGGCGGTCTGTGCGAAGCGTTGCTCTACTTTTCTTCGCTTTGGCTGTTTTCGCCCGCCAATCGACCGGTGCGCCAAATGTGCAGGTTTCTTTCACGGATATGGGGAAGATTCAGTATTCGAAATCAGTCGCAGCGCTCCAGCAAGTAGGACCTTCAATTCAAGAGCTTGATGAAAGTACCACCATCGATCCAACACAAGCTAGCCTCGATTCAAAAGAACAACATTACAAAAACTACAAAAAGTACGTTTCACCCGATCGAAATCTCGAATTTGGTTTTAAACTAAATCATAGCGCGCGCGAAACACTTGCTCGCGCTCCGACTGAAACTTGGCTTCTCTCTTCCCTACCTCAAGTACAGCGTGCCCAAGCCCCTCCTGTAGCCGATGTCTCTTTCACACACATCGGTACATCTTTCTTTAAAGGGGTATATAAATTTGAATCACATAATTCGCATCAACGTAGTGGGGGGTTCGGCCACAACGGCCTTCGCACTCCCTGACGAGAAGTGGGGTTGGCCCACTCTAGTAAAGGAACTCATACCAAAATCAGAACTGCACCATAGCGCTCAAGGTAATCTGACTTTGGTTCGATCAATCGATATCATCAATAATCTTCCTGAGAGCGATGTTCTGGTACTTCATTATGGAACTTCGGACGCGTGGCCCAGTCCGGTTGTGGATCTTGGACATAAATTTGGGATGGAGTTACATAATGAAGCTGCATTTCACCAACCACCGAAGCCGTATAGCGGACCACCTTCAGTAAAGATAAAAAAGAAAGTGCGTCCCCGGTTGAGGAATTTCATCAAATACTTACTTTTCTTTGTTGGAGCCTATAAACCAAAAGTCTCAATTCGCGAGATAGAAGATCAAGTCCGCGCGGTGCTGGCTATTGCCTCGAAGCACACTTCGAGAATAATCTGGGTCCAGCATCGATCTCTGCAAAGCATGCGCATTCTCGTCGAGCGGAAGATGTACAACCGCTATTACAAGCGATTCATCGCCGCCATTAAGGAAAATGCTCCTGACAATCTGACCTTGGTTGAATTAGGTCCGGATTTCTTGATTTCGGAGAATTACCTGATGGATGGTGTGCATCTTTCAGAACAAGGTCACTATGTATTGGCGCATCGCCTCGCCGACTTGATAAAGGAGCCTGGAGAAAAAAGGAGTCAGTAACATTTCTCCATGGCCGAGGCCCCGCGCGAAATACGTCGTAAACCGCATCGCTCAGTTGAGGATCTGGAGCGCATTTACGCAATTCTTGATGCGGGCTATGTAGCGCACCTAGGTTTCAATGACCCAGAAACAGGTGAAACAACTGTCATCCCGCTCGGATATGTGAGAGACGGTCATAGACTTCTATTTCATGGCTCGACTGGTTCGAGACTTTTCATGGCACTCAAGTCCGGCGTTCAAGTTTGTGCCACCGTTACTTTGCTGGATGGCTTAGTGTCAGCGCGAAGCGCTTTCAATTCATCAATGAATTACCGTTCCGTTATGGCATTTGGAGTTACCCAAGTTCTTCAAGAAGATGCTAAAAGTGATTCCATGAAAGCGCTCACTGAGAAACTAATCCCAGGTTTGTGGGATGCAGGTCGCCCCATGACGTCAAAAGAATTCGCCCAGACCATGATTGTCTCTCTTCCTCTTGATGATGTCACAGCGAAGCAAAGAAGCGGTGAAGCCCTCGATGATGAAGAGGATGTCACCCTCGATATTTGGGCTGGTCAGATTCCGATCACCACAAAATTCGGCGAGCCCATTACGAACCAGAATGCTTCGCATGTGCAGGTACCTGAATACATTAGACGGTTCGGAGAGCGGGGCAGGTAGGGCTCGAACCTACGACGACCGGATTATGAGTCCGGGGCTCTAACCAACTGAGCTAAGGGCCCTACTGCGTAACATGTTTGACTCCGTAATCTAACAAAGTTGGCAAGCATGCCAAGTTAAGTGAACTTATGCCAATTTCAGGGTCGTGGTGTGACAGAAATGTGACAAATGCTTGACCCCTCCGAACGCCACTTGTGGCGCCAGCAGAAGTAAGTTTTAAAATCTCGGCTTCAAATGCTCCCTACACTTAGATGCACTAGCGCAAATTGCTATAATTTGGTCAAAATGGACTTGAATCAAAATTTAAAAGGTTCACTCTTTTTCTCTTTCGATAGTGCGGGGTGCACTCTTTACAAAGAAGAAAAAATATGATTATTATTTTATGTGACTAAGCGCAAACTTTTCCTGGTTCTCTTAACTTTAGTTTGGACTTTACATACTCCTGTACCTGCTTATGCTGACCCTGCGATGGGATATGAATGGTCAACTTCGACATTTGTCGTCACCCCACAACTTCTTGGGATTGCAACAGACGGGAGCAAACGTGCTGGTGTAGATCAAGCAGCATTTATAGATGGTAAAGGAAACCTCAGGCTGATTTTTGCAAGTTATGATGAAAAAAAGCGCTCTGTAATTTCAACGGACGGTGGAAAGAGCTGGAGTGTAGATAGCGCATTTAAATGGGCAACTTTTTCAATAGATTCTGGTCAAGGTGCATATGTTGCAGTATCGGAAGCACCAGAGGGTGGATTCAGAGCATTTGTGTCATTTGGTGAGAAAGGAATTGCAAGTGCAAAATCTACCGATGGTCAAACATGGATTGGAGAAAGTGGAATAAGATTCAAGGGTAGTGACCTCGGTTTGCAAAAGGTCACAGCAAGTAACCCAATAAAGCTTTCAAATGGTACATATCGGATGTACGTTGGAGATGACTCTGACTATTTTAAAAGGTGTGCCTCAGATAAAAATGTGACAACAAAAATTTATAGTCTGACTTCGCGAGATCAATTGACATGGAATGTCGAGCCTGGATTCCGTATCGACTCAACTTATGATGATCGCTGTAAGTTACATCCTCAAGCGTTTGTAGATTCGGATGGAAAAATCGGAGTTATCTATCACGTCAATACGAGAATTGGTGATGATAATTTGACTAATGACAGTACTTGTACCGTCAATAAATCTGACGATGGATTAGTTTTCGGGGCACCCGTTAAATTACCAATCGGTCTGACAAAAGCGTGGGAAACTCAGACGCCACGAAAGCGATTGAATTGTGATGATGCATCATTTCTAGTAATGCCGGATGGAACTATCCGTGTCTTCTTTGCGGTTTTTGGGCCACCACCTGAGGGTGACCAAATTGGAATGAGTAGTGGTGTTAAAGAAGTAAAGACGCCGACCCCAACTCCGACCCCAACGTCGACCCCAACGTCGACCCCAACGTCGACCCCAACGTCGACCCCAACGTCGACCCCAACGTCGACCCCAACGTCGACCCCAACGCCGACGCCTTCTTCAATTAAATCCACGGTTGTAAAGAAGACCACGATCACTTGCATAAAGGGTAAGCTCACCAAAAAAGTCACAGCCGTAAATCCGAAATGTCCATCGGGTTATAAAAAGATGTAGTTCAAATGTGGCTCTACGAGTCCGACTGGGGGCACCAGCTCTTAGTGATTTCTAAGCATCTGAGCGTGCACTTACTTAGCCGTAACCCTTCACTAACCGTACGATTTTTGTGCACTGGTTAATCCAAGAGTGGGGCAGGTAGGGCTCGAACCTACGACGACCAGATTATGAGTCCGGGGCTCTAACCAACTGAGCTACTGCCCCTTGAGCTCGTCAAGCCCAAGGTCCACATCTCATCATATTTCGAATTGGGTGACCAAATGAGCGCTAGATGTGTCCAAGCGTCGAAACAGAGACGCCGTCGGTGTTTGTTTGACCGAATTAGTTCATAGATAAACGGGCTTCTCTTCTCGCTCGCTGTTCTATGGGATCAGGCACTGGCACGGCCGCAATTAGACGTTTGGTGTAATCCTCTTGAGGATTCTTCAATATTTGATCACGTGGACCTACTTCTACTATGCGACCATTTTGCATCACTGCAATTCGGTGCGAAAGGATGTCGACCACCGCAAGGTCATGGGTAATGAACAGGCAGGCGAACTTCAATTTATCTTGGAGATTTTGAAGTAGTTCGAGGAATCTTGCCTGAACCGATACGTCAAGAGCTGAAGTTGGTTCGTCCGCAATCAATAAATCGGGAGTCAAAGCGAGCGCTCGGGCGATACCAACTCTTTGACGTTGGCCACCAGAAAGCTCATGGGGGTATCTGTTTCGATAAGAGCGAGGAAGCTCGACTCTGTCGAGCAAATCTTCCACGCGGCTATCGAGTGCCGCGCCCTTCGCTTCTCCAGCGAGAAATATTGGTTCTCCAATACTTTCCCCAATCGGCAATCGAGGGTTCAACGAGCTAGCTGGGTCTTGGAAAACAATTCCAGTGTGTTTTCGAATTTCCCGCAGTTCGGTCAAGCTTGGTCTTGAAATATCTTTTCCGACCAATTCAATAGAACCTTCAACAACTGGGAGCAAACCAATTGCGGCCCGACCCAGGGTAGTCTTTCCGGAGCCAGATTCGCCAACAAGGCCAACGATTTCTCCTGGGAAAATCTCGAGAGAAAAATCTGTGACTGCGCGGAAGGCGGGCACACGCCCATTCTTTGGATATTCAATGGAAACGTTCTTGAGTTTGAGGACAGGAGGCAGGCCCGTCAACTCAGGAGAGAGTTTTCGGATTGCAGCAGAACCTAGTTTGGGCACTGCCGCAAGGAGTTCCTGGGTGTATGGATGCTTTGGATGGTGGAAAATTTGATCGGAGCTGCCATATTCGACGGTGATTCCATCTTTCATAACCAAAATGTCATCTGCAAGATCTGCAACTACGCCCATATCGTGAGTAATCAGCAGAATCGCAGAATTCAGTCTCGCTTGTAGATTTCGCATGAGGTCAAGAATCTCGGCTTGTACGGTCACATCAAGTGCGGTAGTAGGTTCATCGGCAACTAGCAAACCTGGATCACATGCAAGAGATTGGGCAATCATTGCGCGCTGGCGTTGCCCACCAGAGAGTTGGTGGGGATACTTATTGAATGAAGCTTCAGGATTTGGAATCTCAACCATTGTGATTAATTCAATGGCTCGCTCTTTCGCTTCTTGCGGCCCCATATCGAAGTGAGTGCGCAGCGTCTCAACAATTTGAAATCCAATGGTGTAAACGGGATTGAGCGCTGTCATGGGCTCTTGGAAAATATATGCAACTTCTCTACCACGAGCCTTACGAATAGCCGTCTTCTTCGCACCAATCATCTCTTGGCCTTTGACTTTCACACTTCCGGAGACTCGTGCATTTGAAGCGAGCAAGTCCATCAAACCCATCGCGGTAGTGGATTTTCCGGAGCCAGATTCGCCAACGATTGCAAGGACCTTTCCTGCCTGTAGCTCGAAATTCATATCAATCGCAGCGGGGTACCAGACTCCTTCGACCCAGAAGTCGATGTTGTAGTTGGATACTTGGAGGACAGTCTCGCTCATTTAGTTTCTCCTGCAATACTAGGGATGTGAATGAGATCTTTCGCCCCAGAGGCAACTATATTTGGGCGGGTACCTCGTTGATCTTGCTCTCTCTCTTTGCGGCCAATAGTTTGTTGGTTCTCACAAACGGTATTCAGACTTTCTTCGAACTTATGAGTTCTCTTGCTCTTGGAGGATGCGCTTACTTGCTTTGGATAAGACCAAAGCTTGTTTTGCGAGACGACGGTATCGAGGTCGTTAATCCCTTGAGAACGGAGCACATCGCTTACAACGAAATTCTTGAACTCGACACTAAGTGGGCGCTTACGATTATTCATCATCGAGGCAAAACCAGGGTGTGGGTTGCTCCAGCGAGTGGAAAACGAAAATGGATTGCTGATAGAACTTTTCGATGGTACGGAAGCAACGTCCCTCTCTCCGACGCGCGTTACACCGGTGCCGAAAGTATGAGTGCCAGCCTTGACAGTCTTAGCGGTCAGGCCGCATACATGATTCGAGAACGAATGAAGAGAATTCACTAGCTGCGCTGACTTTTGTGCTCGGCAGCTTTTAATCGATCCTTAACGGAAACATGGCGACGTTGCCGTGGATCGAATGCATCACGCAGACCATCGCCAATGAAGTTGACACAGAGAGCAATAGAAACAATGAGCGCACCTGGCCACCAGAAAAGCCATGGGCTGATGCTAAACGTGTCTTGGTATTGGCTAATTAAAAGTCCAAGTGAGACATCCGGTGGACGTACTCCGAATCCGAGGTAACTCAGGGCAGTCTCCGCAAGGATTGCGCCCGAGAGAAGCAAAGTTCCCGCGACAATAATGACGCCGATTGCATTAGGAAGAATGTGTTTGAAGATGATTCTTCTATCAGATGCTCCTGCAACGCGTGCGGCATCTACGAATTCTCTTTCGCGTAAGGTGAGGAACTCCGTCCTCACAAACCGCGCTAGACCCATCCAGGCGAAAAATCCCAGCAATATCGCCAGAGGAACAACGCCGAAATTGCCATATCTAAATCCAATGAGTGCGCCAATGATGATGGTCGGAGTTACCAAGAACATATCCGTGAGTCGCATCAAGACAGCATCGACCATTCCGCCAAAGTAACCTGCGATAGCGCCAATGGTGGTGCCGATCGTGACACCCAAGAGACCAACAATGAGCATTACTGTGATTGATTGTTGCGCTCCACGCATAACTAATGCGAAATAGTCGGTTCCGATAATGTCGGTGCCAAAAGGATGGTCTCCGAATCGAATCCCGTCCCCATCCATAAACGATGGCGCTAAATCAAGGGTCGGACATCCTGTAACGCCACCATTACATGAAGCCGCGATGGCGCCTTCAGGATCGATATCTGTGATGGAGAATTTCCACCAACCCGGAATCGATAGTCCGCCATTCTTGGGACCTAATCTTAATCCAGTCGCACTGAAGACAAAGATGACTATAAAAATAAGGGTGAAGAGAGAACCCATCGCCGCTTTGTGTTTAACAAAGCGATTGATGATGATTTGCCTTTGACTGCGACCGACAGTCTCACGATTGGCTATTTCATTTTCATCTTTCTCGATGATTCGTGTGTTGTCTGCGTTTTGAGAGCTCATGATTCAGCTACTTTCGGATTCTGATTCTTGGATCGACGACGCCGTACAGTAAATCTGCAATGAAGTTTGCAAAGACGGTTAGAAAGGCAGTAATGATGAAAACCCCCATAAAGAGATTGAGATCATAGTTTCTAATTGCTTCATTAAAAACGCTACCCATTCCTTTCCAAGCAAATACACCTTCAGTAATAATCGCTCCACCAATCAATCCAGCAAAATCGTTTACAAGAATCGTCGTAAGGGGGAGCATCGCATTTCGCATTCCATGACGAACAATCACAGTTCTCTCACTTAAGCCTTTGGCACGCGCAGTTCTGATGTAATCCATGTTCAATACTTCAAGCAGGCTGCCTCGAGAGAATCGTACGTATCCAGCAAAAGAAATTAAAGTGAGTGCAATTGTGGGAAGAACAAGATGAAGTGCGGTATCGAGACCAGAAATCCAGAAACTATCTAATTGTTCTGGAGACAATAAGTCATTTGCCTGCCCAAGAGTTGGGACTGGTCTATTGTTAACTGCATCAGAGACCATGTACGTAGAAAACTCACGCATGAATCGGTCAATGATGATAGGGAAAGTTGCGATAAAGGCGGTGAACAATCCGATACGCATGTACACCCGACGGTCAATCTTGCTTATGGCGATCCCGATTCCAATGCCGACCGTTATGTTGATTGAGAAGACTGCGATGACATTTAATGCCGATGCATCTGCTGCCATGAGCGCTTGTAAGGGGTAATAGAGAATGGCAATAGCAATTGCAGTTCCGAATCCCACTAGACGTCCCTTTTTGCTATCTAGGCCCGTGATGAGTTGGATAAAAATTATTGCGCTAACCAATGCTAGAAACGTAACTCCAAAGATGCCCAGAGCCGGTTTCAAAAACCATTGAGAAGCACTTATGTAACTCAGAGTCGTACCTGCAAAGAGCGCAGCGCCACCAATCACACTAAAGAATTGCGCTCTAGAACCGCCAGTAAACCCGGCAATAATAAATCCAAAGATCAAAGAGATAATCACAATAGTCCCAAATGAAATCCGGGGGTCAGCCAAGAAATCATTGAACTGGATGGCCATAAACTCCTTAAGAAGCACTGCCACCCAGAAAATTGGAAGGGAGAAGAGCAAGAAAGAAAAGAAAGTCATCACATAGTCAAAGCGACTGTACTGTCTAATAGCAGTAATCATTCCGACTGAAATACCAAAAATAATGGCAAGAAAAGTTGCAGTAATAACCAACTTGATTGTGACCGGAATTGCCATAGCAAGAATTTCCATCACAGGAGGGCCTGAGCGTGATAAGCCCATGTCAAGATTTCCCCACAAGCCAGCGACGATGCCGCGTAACCATGAGAAATAGCGAATGGGAGGTGGGACATCGAGTTGTAGATCTCGGATCAATGCCGCTATCAGATAATCCTTATTTTTCTCCGTGCTCTCTCCGTAGGCAGATAAAGGATTAGACGAATAAGCCTGGAGATTGTAGGCAAGAAAACTTGCGCCGAATACGATAACTAACATCATTCCCAGACGTCGTGAAATATACGCTAGCAAAAGATTATCCTATTCATCTTTGAACTGTGCACTATTTCCGAATTCACTCGCAAACCTCTCGTAAGTCTAACATCGGAAAAAACTGGGACGCCCCGAGAGGCATCCCAGTTTTTCTAGTCCTTATTACCTAGGACTTACTAACTCTTAATAAGACCACTCCCAGAAGTTCCAAGTGATGTTATTTCCGATAGGGGCTGGATCAATTCCCTTGAGGTCCTTGTTCCAAGCAGAAATCGTGGGGTTGAAGTACAAAGGTAGACCCCATGAGTTATCAATGAAGATCTTGTCGGCCGCGGTGCGCTTCGCAACTATCTGCTGCGGAGTTAGAACGTCGTTCTCAAGGCTCAACATGAGTTCATCCATTTTCTTATCGCTCCAACCGAAGACGTTGTTTGCACCGTCAGTCTTATAGATGCCGGCTCCATTGGCTTGGCTAAGCGAACCTAAGCCAAAACCGTACATAGCTACATCATAGGTTGCACTTGCGTTGGCTGGCGGTGTTCCGGCGAAGAGGTCAGCTTGAGGGAATGTCTCCACATCAAAGCCAGCCTTCTTTACCTCAGCTTTAATCAGTGCAGCAAGAGCGTTACGAACTGCAGTGTTCGCGTGAACGAACTTGATCTTCACTACGGGATTATCAGCCGAGGCAGTTGGGTAGTACTTCTTTACTAGCTCCAAAGCTTTAGCTGTGCGCTCTGCTTGGGTACCGGTGTTATAGATCGCATTTGCGCCGGAACCTTCAGTTATGGCCTTGTATGAAGTGCTTCCTGGGAAGTCGAGCCAGGAGTTAGCTGCAACCGCATCTTTATTAACTGGCTTTACAACAGTATCAACCAATTGTTGACGTGGCACCGCCAGAAGGAACGCTCTACGAAGGTCTTGTGCTTGCTTTCCATTTCCAGCAAACGGACCAGTGTAGGTCTGCTTAACGGCATAAGCGGCATCAACTCTGAGATCCAAGTGTGAATAATTTCCGCCAGTCTTGGATACGACGTTCACGTTTGGCATCGCTTCAAGAGCTAGTCGGTCGTTACCAGTAGGAAGAGTATTGAAGTAGACATCAATATCCCCATTACGCAGCGCTTGAACCGAAGCAGTGTTGACCTTGATGATCTTAAGGACCACAGTCTCAATTGGATTCACGGTCTTCATCGCAGGGCCTGATGTATAAAGGGGATTGCGGACCAATGTCATCGAGTTGCCTGCAGTGAACTTGGAGACGATGAAACCGCCGTTACTAATAAGTAGTAATGGATTTGTTGAATCATCGACCTTAGTGATGTCATAACCTGAAGTCCAAATCGCGCCCATCTTCTTCAAGCGTACGGTGTTCTTGGTGTTGAAGTCAGTGAGGAACTTACGCTTCGCAAGAGTATTGGTTGCAGATGGTGCAAGTCTCTTCTTGCCATCGACGAGAAGTTCAAGTGAGTGAACAGGAAACGCACCAGGTGCCAACAACTCCCAATCTGGAAGTGGCTTCTTGAACTTGACAGTCAATGTCATGTTCTTGTTGCTGAGTACGGGTTCGCCAACAACATTCTGACCGTAAGTGCTGTTGTAGCAACGAGAGTTAAATGCAGGTGCTACTTCCTGATTTGGATCACCCAATCCAGCGGCCTTTGAATAGTTATCCGAGCAGATAACGTGACTCAAAAGAAGGTCAACTGCATCGATTGGCGTTCCATCAGACCACTGTTGACCTGGAGTAATTGTGTACTCGATTTGGAAATCGTTAGCAGCCTGCTTAACGATTTTCATCGTTCCAAATTTGGTGTTCATGACCAACTTAGGATCGGAGTCATAATATGTGAAGCCCATTCCTGTCAACGATGCAGGAATGTTGTTATATGAAGTACCTCTGTCCTTGGCACCCGGGTTTAGCGAAGTAATGTCAGCGGACACAAGAATTGTGACTGTCGACTTAGTGGCCGCTTGAGCAGTAGCAATGAATCCCGCAGAGAGGCCAGTGACAACTAACGCAGAGGATGCGAGAGCAGCCATTGCGCGTAATGCCAGTTTTGATTTCATTTCTTTTTGTTCTCCTAGTAGTAGTTTGACCTCGACCGGCGGCGCTACTTTCTTCCGTAGAATCTAGCGGTTACTCAAATCAGGCCTTGAATGCGAAAGCGTAAAGCATCCCCTGAGAGTTAACCACCTCGATAAGCCTTCTTGAGGCGTCTTGATATCAAATTGTTACGTAGTTCAATAACCCTTGCCTCCTATTGAGGATGCGCCACTCGTCAATCTTCTCTTTTATTGGCGTTTGCAGAGACTGTGGGGCAGGTAGGGCTTGAACCTACGACGACCAGATTATGAGTCCGGGGCTCTAACCAACTGAGCTACTGCCCCCATGTCTGCGGAGCATAGTTTCCCACATACTCATCACTGCAAGAATCATGGCGAATCCGAAGATCAGGTCTTCAATCGGTGCCCCTGCAAGACGTATGCCAATGATTGCGTCAGGGTTATAGACCACTATCTCTCGCGACGTTAACCACCAATTTGTGATGAGCTGGAAAGGCACGATGATTGCGTAGCTCAACCAGAATCGAAGAGTGGAAAGTAGTGAATTCTTTGTTACGAACATGTCAAAGAATATTGTGATGATCAGTGCGTAGACGGTGATTTGAGTGTAAGAAAGTTCAAATCTCATCGCTTGACCTTTTCCATTACAACTTTTACGCCTTCTAGAGTCAGGACTGCCGCCATTGGAATAATCAAGAAAAACAGATATTCCTCAAGCGGAATATTGAGCGGCCCAAAAATTCCCAAGATTTGTTCGCTGTCAAAGGTCCAGTGGTTCTGATTGATGGCGAATGCATCCCACATCAAGAAGAAGATTGAAACGGGCACGATTGCGGTCACCAAAATCCGCGGTCGACGTAGCACCCTCAGCTTGAATGCGAACTCGAGCCACCAGGAACCCACGATCACAAAGAGAAGCATTGCTACGTAAGACCAGTTTGAGAGCTCTACTTCGAGCGACATCTCGTTAGTTTCTCACAATACTTATTATGATTTTGATACTGTCCTCATATGTCGTCCGCGCAAGCGAAGATTTTCGACAACACACGCCGCATTTCTAGCATTGCTGTTGCCTCAGTGGTGGTTCTCTCATTAGTCCTGGGAAGCTACATCGACAATTCCAGCATGACGTGGCAAGTCATTATTGCGCTAGTGGCGCTTGCTGTAGGAATACCTCACGGAGCTTTAGACCATCTTGTGACGTTACCGCGCGCATCATTTTCCAGGATGGCCATCTTCATCTTGATTTATATAGCAATTGCTGCGATTGCAGTGTGGGCGATACTCACATGGAATGTGATTGGTTTTATAGGCGTAGTCATCATGAGCGCTCTGCATTTCGGGATAGGTGATGCAGCTTTCATTACAGAGGGCGATCGGGCGAACAATTCCAATCATTTAAGTCCGATAGCTCAACTTCTTTACGCGCTCTCAGCTGGTTCGCTACCCGTGATAATTCCTCTGACCAATGAGCGAAGTACGAGTGCTCTGTCTGCTGTGAATAAGGACCTCGTAAATTGGCATGGGGGATTGGATTCAGAATTGATGGTAGCCGTTCTTTTCATTACATCCCTTGCAACATTGGTCTTGGCATTTTCTAAACGTTGGCGTGATATCGCCGATCTTTTGATTCTCTCTGCTCTTGCTCTATTGACTCCGCCGTTGGTTGCTTTTGGTGCCTACTTTGGGATGTGGCACGCGATGCGCCATACGGCTCGTCTCACTCTTAACTTGAAGAGTTCTCAGAAATTCATTTCTGAGAATCGTCCAGCACGCGCCTTTTGCCAGGCCGTGATTCCTGGACTTCCTGCACTTGTGGGGACATTCATAGTGTCGCTGCTGATAGGAATACAAACACCTGGAAAACTCAGCGATGAATATCTCTGGCTGTCACTCGTTGTCGTATGGGCACTCACAGTGCCGCACATGATGGTGACTGCGAAATTAGATAAGGCGGCTTTACGATGAAGAAATACTTGCTTGCATGCATTTTGTTGCTTTCGAGCCTGCCAGCAGCACAGGCCGCACCGATTTATGTATTTCCGGTAGCAAATTGCGCTGCAACGTATGGAAAGTATCATCATGACTATCCCGCCACAGATATTCAGGCGA
>Ga0214917_10004367_pt1 | contig 15751 bp, 13 predicted proteins | sample LL_1208_BB_MetaG_FD_177983 | JGI IMG/M metagenome (GOLD analysis project Ga0214917, IMG submission 177983) | Freshwater microbial communities from Lake Lanier, Atlanta, Georgia, United States - LL_1208_BB | ecosystem: Environmental > Aquatic > Freshwater > Lake | place: USA: Georgia | collected... | reverse complement strand
TTTACATACTTCTAGCCCATAGGTCTTCGTTCCAGGTCCATCTTTTAATTTGCGGTCATATACTAGCGCATCTTTTTCACGGTCATATATAACAGACATATGGTTTAATGATAATTTGTTCATCATCTTGATTTCATCATAGTTTATAATTTCGTGAAAATGTGTCGCAAATATAAAAGAAGCGTCTTTGTCGTGTAAATCCATCAACCCCGCAACAAATATACTTAGCGCACTTTCGGTTTCTGTTCCGGAACATAATTCATCGCCCAATATTAAACTTCGTTTATCCGCCATCTTTAATATGATTCGTAATTCAGACATTTCAACCGCAAAGGTAGACAACCCTTTAAAAATATTATCATTTCCCAAGATACGCGAAAAGATAGCGGTATATGGTTTAAATTGAAAACGGGAACAAGGAACATACATACCTGATTGAGCCATAATAATTGAAATACCCAATGCTCGTATAAAACTAGTTTTTCCTACTGCGTTTGTTCCATACAATAACATTCCGCTTTTTTCATTTCCCAAACATATATCGTTTGCCACATAAATTTCATTTTGTTGAATGTGTTCAATTAAACAGTGTCGTAATTCTTGTGCAGATACGAACGATTTTTCACTCTTTACGATTTCCGGCTTACAATATTTATAATTTTTTGCGATATAGGTTTTACATTGTAAAATATCCACATTCGCAACATAATTCGCCAATTGTTCTAAGGAAGGAAGCCATTTATCCTCAATCTTTTTTAATATTTCTAGATACGTTTCTCGGATTACCACATCGATTTCATCTTTAATGGTAATTAATTCTTTACATATTTTTTGTAATATGGGAATATGTATTTCCTCATTTGCCGATGATGCTACGCCGAATTTAATATCCTTTAAATAGAATGAAAATTGTAATTCCTTATTATGAAATGAATAGTCCGCATCTTTTTCCAATTTCGCTTTGATATAATTTTTCAATATATTTGCGCGTGTTTTTGTAATTTGTAAAAATAAACCCGACTTTTCGGTTTCGTGTGTTTTTATAAATTCTATATCACGATTTTGTCCATTGGAATACATAAATTCATTCAATTGTTTTTTCACAAATTCAAATATCGCAATTTTTTCATAATGATGTTTGATTAAATCATCCAACGGTTGTGAAATACCTTTTTTAATAATATTATTTTCGAACGACGTTAACGATTGAATATTTTTACAATCATCCAATACAAAATGATTCTCTAAAAACTCATTGATTTGAAGACATAAATCGTTAATATAGTGATATGAATTGATTTGTTCTTTACTTATATCTTTACATAAATAATCCGTTATTTTCTTATTTTCAGCCAAACAAATATGTAAATTGTGAATGACGCCAATCGTTTTATACAATTGATATATGGATGATGGATATACTTTTAATACTAGCAACTGCCTACAAATTTTTTCTATATCTCGTATTTGGGAAAGTTGTTTGCGAAACATATCAATAAAATATATATTCTCTGATTGTAGCATATATTCAATCATATCATACTCTTGTTGTAGCCATGTTTCATTCGTAGATGGATTCAGCAACATCATTTTAAAATTTCGTTTACCAATGGGAGAACAACATTTATTTAATAAAGACAATACTGATGATAAATTACCTGTTTTTTTACCATCGATACTAGAATCATCAATGATATTCAATTGTTTTAATGTATGATTGGCTAATAACAATCTATCGGATGTATTATTGAATTCCGGAATGGAAATTTTACGAACAATATTTTTATCGTGTTCTTGAATATAATTCAATAAATAGCAAAACGCTTGCGTCGCCATGGTATTCATTTGAAATTCTCGGCATACATTCATCGCTTCTTCGCCGAAAAAGGTAGACAACATATGTTGAACATATACTTGTTTTGAACAAGCGATAATCGTTTTATTTTCCATATCTCTACTATCATAGATATGAATACTCGGGCACTTTACACCAATATATTGTAAAATCGTTCGATTGATTTCTTTCTCTAAGGAAGATATAAATAATATTTCACTTGGAGAGAACACGGATACATATCGTTCCAATTCATCAAAAGTGGTTGGATTTAAAATAAACGGTGTTTGGTATTCAAACATACTTGATTTCCCGGTAAAGATATTGATTGTCGAAACACCATAGACAATAGTATCTCTTGTTTTTGATACAGTAGATACATTTCTATCCATTGGTTTGAATGTATCTAGCCATATACACATTATATTATTGGTCATTACAGGAGAACTATCCGTTTCACACGATAAATAAGTAGATTGAGAACATACACTATGTAAAACGCGTTTAATATTTTTCCCATCTTTTTCTTGAACATATACAACTGCTGTATAGCCCGCCTCTATTATTTTGGGAATGTTTTTATCCAACATATATTCTCGGAAACCAGCCATAATCACTTGTTTTGAATTATACATGAGTTTTTTATCAGCATAGTTCAGTTGACAAATGATACATATGTCTTCTATTTGACTTTCTAAAATCGTTCCTTTATCATCACGTAAACCATACAATTCAAAGAAAGCACCTACCTGTAATAATACGATCGTTTTTTCACCATATATTTTCGTATATTGTTTTGTTAAATCTAAATATTCCTTCATAATTTTATTAGTTTCCACGGGTTCGACATCTTCTTTTTTACTCATATTTAGCGTATTATCACTTATAAATATTTCCATTTATGTTTATATTATTTTCAATTGTAAATAAAGTGATAAAATTGAATTCTTTTTTTCAAAAATTATATACAGATAATTTAATTACAACAACAATAACAAACAAAAATGGTTAACTTTCAAGATAATAACTATGAATATGGTTATTACTGCGACACTGATACTAGTAATAATCAATTAGAATTACCATCGATTAAAGAGAAAAATTATAATAATATTATTCATAAAATTCGTAGAATCAATACTGATTATTACCATACTCATTATTCTGAAGTAGATAAATACCTAGAAGAGGAAAATTATTTACATGAGTATCATCAGAATGATTATATGAAAGAATTTAAAAATGTAATGATAAAAAAATATGCGGGCAATGTTCATACATTTATGACTGCGTTAACAATAACAACCAGCGGATTGTTATTATATATGTTATTAGTGTAATCGCAAAAATAAAAAAGTAAATGAGGGCATAGTGGATGTGTTCTCATTTACTTTTTTATTGAATGAAACCTGTTTACAATTCAAATACAGTAAAAATTATATGAAAATAATATTGTATTTTTATATAATGTCTAATTATTTATTACATAAAAATAGGGGTAGTTCAATATCATCAGAAACATCTAAATACTATATAAAATGTGATGCGATTGCTACTGCTAATAGAATAAAAATTGTGAAATTATTACAGAAACAAAGAGATGAAGATAGCAGAGTATTATTAGCTTATTTAGAAAAGAATGATAGTAAAATGAATATAGTAGTCAAAATGGCTAGAGAGAACACTACCATAAGAAAAGAATATTTTATTTCAGAGAACGAATGGAATTTACTGTATTACGCCTTCCAAAAATTATGGTATATGATTCAAATAATATTTAACCGCAATAAACAAAAAATGCTCACATTTCTTCTTTTCCATTCAAGAAATTGTGTAATAAATTTTCAGGGTTATGATTTTGAACTTCTCCACAAATCATTACACAACTCTCATACATTTTACGCAACACATCGTTAGGCGCGGATGTTCCTACTTTAATTAAACCTCGTTTGATTAAATATTTTTTTATATCGGCGATAGAATCTTGCTTTAACAATTGGCATTTCGTAGTAGTATTATTTCTTAATGTTTTATTAGACACTAATACCGAAATTCGAGGCAACACTTTTGATTTACCTATTTTATAAGTTCTCCTTACGATTCTTTTTTGTCTCATACATTTTTTTATTTTATTATTTTTTATCGCTTCTAATCTACTCATCATTTGTTTCATTTCGCTCATTTTTTTAATGTTCTCTTGTATATTATTTATTTTAGTTTCAACGATAGCATTCTCCATACTATTCAATGGATTTGGTTGAAGAGAAGGACGTATAGAAATCATTGAATTCATCGCAGGTAAAATAGGCGGTGTATTTTTCACTGTTTTATTCAAATAATGTTTATAAGTTGGTAAACTACCATTTTTTAAACATCCATAATTCGGTTGTATCGAAGACGAAGTTATACGAGGTTGAATAGTTACAGTTGGACTTGTTTGCCTAGCTTCTTCTGGAAACGTTGAGCTAACGTCTTCGATCGTTTCAAATGTAGGAATCGCGTTCTCGTACAATAAGGACATTTTTTCCGTATTGTTATCATGAGGATATCGTTTGATTGTGCTATTTAAACGTTGTTGTTTTTCTTTTTCTTCATTTTCTTCAGTTAATTTCATTAAAAATTTCTTTGATTCTTCAAAATCACTTTCTATTTGTGAAATAGAATCGATTTCTTTTTGTATTTCATTTGTCGCATCTTTATGCTTTTCGCCAAATAATTTTTTGTATTTATCTTCTTGATGCTGACGAATCATTTTTAAAATCGATTTCTTTTTTAATGTATTATCGCGTTTTTTTGGTGCCGCGGATTTTACTTTGATTTTACTATCAGTAGGGTCTGATTTTTTTCTACTTTTATTTGCCGTCGGTATTTTAAACAATTCTGGATTTATAGTTATAGTTCTTTTATTATCACTCATTAAATATTATATATATAGTATATTTACATCTAACGAAATTAAATATACTATCAAAACTAATAAATTGCTAAATATTTTGGAAAATGAAAAACTAAATAAATAATGTATGTATAAACTGGTTATCCGTCTTCTTTTTGCGATTTTTCAAAAATGTTTCATAACCTTCATTCATATCATCCAGTGAAATCTTTTTACGACACTCTTTATCTTTACCATAAATACGACGACTATGAGATATTTTCGTATATGTAAATAGTAATTCCATATCTCTACCAAAATGTTTAAACATTTCCTTTTTATCCGCAAACCATTTTTCTTTTATATCATCCTCTTTTTCAAAATTCCATTCGTGTTCCAATACTTTTTTCTTGAATATTTTCATCATTTCTAAAGAATTATAAGGGTCCATTTTAAACCTCCATATAAAACGTGATTCCAAACCACGGTTTGTTTTAAAAAAGGTTTCTTCTAATTCTTCCTCATACCCTGCGATAATAACCATCAAATTATCTTTATGATCGCTTAATGCTTCACATATGGTATCTAAACATTCCTTGGAATAAATATCACTTTGTTCAGGACTCGCTAATGAATATGCTTCATCAATAAATAATACTCCACCTAAACTTTCTTGAATTACTTTTTTCGTCTTAATTGCGGTTTGCCCCAAATATCCAGCGATTAAATCGTTTCGTGTTACTTTCTTAAAAATATTACTTTTCAAGACTCCTATTTTTGAATACATGACCCCCAATATTTTAGCGATTTCCGTTTTTCCAGTTCCAGGTAATCCACATAATACAGTATGTTTAAATTCACTTACCTGTTTTCCTACGTGTAATTCTTGGATAAAATACAATAACTGGTCTAATATGGATTTTTTAAGGTTCTCCATCCCAATCATATTATTTAAATTTATTAAGTCTTCCTTTATACAATGTAGTGATTTCAAATCTATATTATAACTTGTATTTGCGTAATATTCATTCTTTTCAACAATGTTTATTAAATCTTGTACGGTATTTATTTTCGCATCAATCACTACATTGTATATTTTATCTGGTTCAACTACTGGCGGCATTGCGGTAGGCAAAAGATTGAATGAAATATCTGTTTCGTGATTTTTTTGCCAAATGGTGTATAACGTATCAATACTTATTTTATCTTTTTGTGTGGTGGTAGCATTCCATAAAGAAGGTGAATGTGTGTGATAATAATTATCACGGCTGTCTTTTTTTGCGGTTACTCCAGTAAAATTTTTATCATTTATATCATTGAAATGATAATTTTCGTTTATCAAATTTAAAATATTCACATAATCATTATATCGACAGTGTCGAACAGTTCGATATTTATCCAAATATTCTATAAAATCTACTCCTTGTTTATCACTCATAATTACTAATATCTATATAATGTATTTTGTTTATCTGCTTTATGTAAAATATATTATATCGATTTTCCAAAAACTACATAAAAAATTGAATTTGATATAATATTAGAATAAGTATTATAATATGAACTACGAAATGGACCCTTCAGTCGCTACTGTTGAAACCCCTAAAAAAATTAGAAAACCCAGAAAAGTGAAAATCAACGACGCAAAACCGATTGAAAATGATACGACTGTTCAATTAAAAGAAATTATTGAACAAGAAGTTCATAAAAACGTGGAAACCATTCTCAAAGACAGTGCTTCTGATATAGGTCAATCTGTATTATCTCATATGGGTAATTATATCGAAGAACCGTATCATATTATAGAATCTTATTTTCAAGGGCAGCATTTGGAACGTCTGGTTCGTCATCAAATTGAATCCTACAATCATTTTGTGAATTATCAAATTCAACGAACGATTCAAATGTTCAATCCGGTCACCATTCATTCCGATAACGATTATGTAGCAAGCGAAGACAAATATTTATTAGAAGTGTTCATTTCATTTACTAATTTTAAATTGTATCCTCCACAAATACATGAAAACAATGGTGCTACGAAAATGATGTTGCCGCAAGAAGCTAAATTACGTAATTTTACCTATGCGTCTACCATGACGTTGGACATCAATTTAAAATATGTTATTCGTAATAATGAAAACATGGATATTCCAAGAATCATCGAGAAAGTTTTACCAAAAATCAATATTGGTAAACTACCTATAATGTTGAAATCATCCATTTGTGTTTTAACACAAAACCGACATATACATCCTCAATTTACAGGTGAATGCTATATGGATTGCGGCGGTTATTTTATCATCAAAGGTTCTGAAAAAACAGTATTGGGCCAAGAACGCGCTGCGGAAAATCGTGTCTATTGTTTTGATGGTAAAAATACGACCAAATGGAATTGGTTTGCGGAAATTAAATCTGTGCCTGATTTCAAATGTATTTCGCCTAAGCAAATTGAAATGATGATTGCGAGCAAAAACAATGGTTTCGGAAATGGAATTTATATTACCATTCCTCGTATCAAAAATCCAATTGAACTGTTTGTATTGTTCAGAGCATTGGGCGTATTAAGCGATAAAGAAATTTGCGAATATATTCTATTAAACATTGATGATCCAAAAAATGTGGAATTATTAAAATGCTTACAGGCGTCTATTATCGATGCGAATAAATATATGACACAAGAAGATGCTTTAAAACACATTACCTCCTCTGTTGCGTTCACACCTTTGAATATGGACAAGGAAACGGGCGCACGTAAAAAACGCGAATTTACATTAGAAGTATTGGACAATGATTTATTCCCACATTGTCTTACTCTTCAACAAAAATTATATTTAATTGGCTATATGTGTAAAAAATTAATACAAACGAGTCTAGGTTGGATTCCTCCTGATGACCGTGATTCATATTTAAACAAACGTATCGAATTAACCGGTACATTATTAAACAATCTATTCCGCAATTATTTCAATAAACTAGTCAAAGAAATGCAAAAACAAATTATTCGTGAAATTAACACTGGCTCTTGGCGTTCTACGGAAGATTATGAAAACATCGTGAATATGACGAATATATATAAAATTATGAAATCAACGACGATTGAAAATGGTATCAATCGCGCGCTTGCTACTGGCGATTTCAGTATTAAACAATCGAACAGCAGTAAAGTAGGTGTAGCGCAAGTATTGAATCGTCTAACCTATGTTTCTAGTTTAAGTCATTTACGCCGTATCAATACGCCTTTGGAAAAAAGTGGTGAACTCATCGCTCCGCGTAAATTACATAACACAACATGGGGCTTCTTATGTCCAGCAGAAACTCCAGAAGGTCAATCCATTGGTGTAGTGAAAAATATTAGTTATTTGGGTCATATAACAATTCCTACCAACAGTTCTTCATTGTATGAATATGTAAAACCATATTTATTGTATGTGGATAAAACGCCTCCTAAAATGTTATATGGTAAGGTAAAAGTATTTGTAAATGGTTGTTGGCTAGGTATTACCGAAACACCTATGGAATTATACAAAGATTTAAAAGATAAAAAATACAAAGGCATTATCAATTTATACACATCAGTTGTCTTTGATTTCAAATTATTAGAAATACGCGTATGTAATGATGGAGGCCGGTTAACACGTCCAGTCTTGCGCGTTCGCGACAATAAAGCGTTGATTGATAAATCAATCACTGACCGTTTGGTTTCAAAAGAATTATCTTGGAATGACTTATTAACCAATTGTAAAATTCCAGAATCAGTGATTGAATACATTGACCCAGAAGAACAAAATTATGCGATGATTGCTATGAAATGTAAAGATGATTATTTACAAGATGTGAACCAAAAATTTAACTATACACATTGTGAAATACATCCAAGTACTATTTTCGGTGTATTAGCATCCTGTATTCCATATCCAGAACATAATCAAGCTCCTAGAAATACCTATCAAACTGCTATGGGTAAACAAGCCATGGGAGTATATGCTACGAATTATGACCAACGTATGGATAAAACCGCTTATGTATTGAATTATCCTTCACGTCCATTGGTTGATACTCGTTTGATGAATTTTATTAAATTAAATAATATTCCTTCAGGAACACAAATACATGTCGCAATTATGTCGCATACTGGATATAATCAAGAAGATAGTGTGTTAGTAAATAAGGGTTCATTAGACAGAGGCTTATTCTTGGCTACAATTTATCATACAGAAAAAGATGAAGATAAAAACATTATTCGTGATGAAATTATTCGTTGTAAACCCGATATATCAAAAACAAAAGGTATTAAATTCGGCAATTATGATAAATTGAACTCCGAAGGATTCATCCCCGAAAATACATTAGTCGAAAACCGAGATATTATCATCGCCAAGACGATTCCGATTAAAGAAAATCGTAATGACCCTACTAAAACAATTAAATATGAAGACCAAAGTAAAACCTTCCGAACGATGGAAGATACGTATATTGATAAGAATTATACAGGTAGAAATGGCGACGGATATAATTTTGCGAAAGTCCGCGTTCGAACGTTGCGAAAACCAGTCTTTGGTGATAAATTCAGTTCACGCCATGGACAAAAAGGTACTTGTGGTAATATTATTCCCGAAGAAGATATGCCTTTTACAAAAGATGGTATTCGCCCAGATATTATTATCAATCCACATGCTATTCCTTCTCGTATGACGATTGGACAATTGAAAGAAACATTGTTAGGTAAAGTATTATTGGAATTAGGCTTGTTTGGAGATGGAACAAGTTTTGGAAATTTGGATGTAAAAACCATCTCACAAGAATTACAAAAATTAGGTTATGAATCGTATGGTAATGAATTATTATACAATGGTTTGACTGGTGAACAATTAGAAACAAATATATTTATTGGACCAGTCTTTTATCAAAGATTAAAACATATGGTCAATGATAAACAACACAGTCGTTCGATTGGTCCAATGGTAAATTTAACACGTCAACCTGCGGAAGGCCGTAGTAGAGATGGTGGTTTCCGTATTGGTGAAATGGAACGTGATGTTATGATTGCGCATGGTATGTCTAAATTTTGCCGTGAAAGATTATATGATGTTTCCGATAAATATACAGCACATGTATGTAGAAAATGTGGTATGCTCGTATCTTATAATGATGGTGATAAAAATCGTATGTATGCTTCTGCCGATTTCACGATACATTTATGTAAAAATTGTGATAATAAAACTGACTTCGCAAAAGTGGATATTCCTTATGCTTACAAATTGATGTCTCAAGAATTACAGACCATCAACATTGTTCCTAGAATTATAACAGAATAAACATATATACAAAATTGAAATAAATATAAACATTTTTTATTTGTATCAACTATAAATGTCTACTAATGAATTCAGTCAATTAACAATTGATATTACCAAACAATTATCAAAAACCGTGAAAAAAGAACAAGGTATATTTATCACACCAAAAACGATTATACGAAAATTACACGATTCTATTATAAAATTCGTGAATTTGAATGAATCTCCATGTGTATATGTGTTAGAACCTTCTTGTGCTACTTGTGAAATCGTTTCCTATCTAGATGGATTATATTCCAATTTATTCATCGACGCCATTGAAATGAATACGACGATTTACGATAAAATTCGCAATCATTTCTCTTTCAAAAATACGGTGAAATTAATACACGGTGATTTCATAAAATATGACCCGAATGGTAAATTATATGATTTAATTATTGGAAACCCTCCCTATCTAGTTATCGACAAATCCGTCGTTCCTGAAGCATATAGTGAATATATTGTCGGTCGTCCAAATCTATTTGGTTTGTTTCTATTACACAGTATGTCTATGTTAAAACAAAATGGAATATTAGCGTTTATTATTCCCAAAAGTTTCCTCAATGCCGCATATTATGCGAACATTCGTCATTATTTGAAATCATCCGGAACAATCTTAGAGATTATAGATTTTGAAAAAGATGGCGGGTTCATAGATACCCAGCAATCTACGTTTGGATTTATTTTCAAAAAAACGGGAAATATAGATATACCATCGGAATGTAAATATTCAATTCAATTTGCCGATAATTTTATGTTTGCCGATAATGCGAACGCGCTGAGAGAATTATTAAGTGGTTCAACCACATTGGCGAAACTCGGTTTATCTGTAAAAACAGGAACCGTCGTATGGAATCAACATAAACCAATTTTAACATCAGACAGTAGTAAAACGTTGTTATTATATAATTCAAATATTTCAAAAAATAATACAATCGAATTGTTGGAATTTTCCAATGATGAAAAAAAACAATATATTCAAATGGTTGGTTCGAATTTGCCAGTCATTGTAGTAAATCGAGGAAATGGAAATAGCGCATACAAATTAAATTATGCGTTTGTAGATGGTTCAACCACTTATTTGGCCGAAAATCATTTGAATGTTATTTCTAGCAAATTAACGGGTATTGAACGGATTGAATTATTCCAAAAAATTCTTGCTAGTTTTAAAAATCCAAAAACCGACAAATTTATAAAAACGTTTTTGGGAAATAATGGTCTATCAAAAACCGAATTAGAGACGGTATTCCCTATATATTTGTAAATCTCAATAAAAAAGAAGCCGAAGCCTCTTTTTTATTTTTTATAGTTTTTATATATTTTTTTCCACAATCGTCTCCAAATAAGTATAGACATTTTCTTCACATTGTCCTCGTTCAGGATGAGTAAAATAATTCGTATATTTATTGCCGCCACTTTGTTGTATCATCGGGCGAGTATAATAACTAATACCTCGTTGATGAATATCGATTTGTTTTAATTTTCCATTATATTCTCCTTCTAATATTCGTTGTTTTTCTATTAATTCATTGATTAATTGCTGTTGGTCTACACTACATACGTCTTTTCCACAAAACATTGTTGTTGCGTTTGATTTATTCGAACAAAATAAGTATATTAAATTCTGCTTGATACCGCCACTATTATACATTGGGCTATAACCATCGGCCGATTTACATTCAATTCCAATAATAATATTTCCAGTAGTTTTTATAATAAAATCTGGCGAATCGTGAGTTCCGCACGGTTGAGCCAAATATGAATAATCGGGCATCGTGTTGTTATTTAATACAGGCGCTTCTTTACCCATATTTTCATAGGTTATGTTCAACCACTTCCAAATGGTTTCGGAATTCGGTTTCGCTGTACCAGGCGCCCATTTTGTAAATGAATGTTGTTGAAGTAATATTTCAACTGCCTGTTCGTGCGAGGCAATGTTATGAACCGCACCGCTAGCCGCCGCACAATTCTTATAATAAGGCATTGCTAACAAGTCTTTAAATAATAATCGTAATCGTTGTATGTGTTCCATGTTGTATTGTTCTTGATATATTATTGACAATAATCAACGAATTCAATTTTATCAGTAGTTAGTTCAATATGCTACAATTTTTACTATTGTTATTGTAATAATGGATGTTTCAGAAATTAATGATATACGTATGCCCGGAGAATTCAAAGGGATTTCTTTTTCCAAATTTAAAAAAACAGATGTTAAAAAACAATTGAGTGAAAATATGTTGAAGGGTAAAATAGAACCCGCGTGTTATTGGTGCGCGGAATTACTATGTGCCGGACATTTTATAGATGTGTGGGAATGTATTCTACACTATATCGGAAAACATATTCATTTAGGGAATCCAAAAATTGTTATTTATTTACAAATGCGATATGATATATTCAAAACAATGATGGAGAATGGTCATTATATAAACGAATTACAAGTAAGAAATAACTTACAATTTCGCAAATTATTCGCCGAAATGATTACAATTATTACCTTATCGAATAAAAAAAATAGTTTTGAACCCATTAAAATAAATCGTGAAGAAGAATTTGATATGACCCAAATGACTGAGCGATTAAAAGCGCCCAGTATAAAATATGCCGAAGCTATTTTTAAAAAAGATGACCCCAAAGAATTATTTATAGCGGTCAATGAATTCGCTTATCATATTTCACCTGAACGTAAACATATGTTATTTGCGTGCTATTGGATTGAATGGATGGTTGAGTTTGACGCGATTTGTAAAAAACGTAAAGAACCGTGTTATTGCGAACGCCGGCCCTTTGTGAAAGTAGAAAATAAATATTCTAGAGACATCATTTGGATATTATGGGATACGTTGTTATTATATAATTCGCAGTTAAATAATCCATTTATCGATAAAATAATGAATGGTCTATTTCAATTGTTCTCTATTAAATATACAACGGCTTCGTGTAGAAAACGCAGATACTTGTTATATTTCGCAGTAGAATTATTGACTGAACCTGTTCCTACCAATATTGAATTAACGAATAATCAAACGGTTGTGAAAACAGTTATCGATAAAATTAATAACATATATAAACAAATCAAAAAAAACGAAGAAAGTCCAGGAACAGATTATTTATTCGCCAATCTCGATAGGCAAAACACATTTGAACAATCTATGAAAAAAATGGAAATGATGAACAATATGGATTTTATGAATAGGTAATTCATATTATATCAAATATATTATGAATATGGGTTGCTTTAAAATGAACCAAAAGAACCGCCTAATAAACTATTTGCAGCCATGGGTCCCATATAATCAGATTGAGCAGGCATTCCTCTATGTGCTCCTCCACCTAACATATTATCATATGTTTCCATTAGTGAATTTTGTTTGGTGGTAGCAACTGGTGCTGGAGGAAATGTTCCACTTTGAACCTGAGAATTATCTAAATAATCGGCTTGACTGTGTGCGTGTTGGGATACTGGAGAACTTGTACGAACATTACGTCTAGCGCCTCTTTTGTCTTCATACGATGAACCATTCCATAATTCAAGAGCACGGTCAACTAAAATATTTACTTTAATGCCCATTTTCGTTTGGATACTTAATACAATAATTAAAAAGGCCAATACTACATTTGTTAGGGTCAATGTCTCGTATTTAAAACCACTGTAGGTTGGGAAAAATGTAATTGCGCGATGAATAACAATGATACCGCAAAACATTACAATCAATTGTAAAAAGATTTCAACGACTATTTCTAAAGTTGAACTTTCAGGGTCTGCTTCAGGAATGAAACGTTGAATTAATTTATTCAATAATACAATAGGAATTACACCCATACTTGCGTATTGAACTACATTTAATATTTCGGCTTTACTTTCTTCTGTGGTTGAGAACACATGTGATAAAAATGTTTTATTTCCACCTATTTTTTGTCCGAGTTCTTCCATTTATATTTACCTTATATACAATTCAATAGAAAATATATATAAAACTTATCTTCTAAATACTCTATTCACTATGGACAAACATCCTGAAGACCAGTATTTACAATTAATTCGTGAAATTATGAATCATGGTGTGTTAGAAGAAACACGAAACGGTATTACCAAATCCATTTTTGGTTATTTTATGAAATTTTCTCTAAATAATGGAGAACTTCCGTTATTAACAACTAAAAAAGTCGCTTGGAAAACCTGTTTTCACGAATTAACCTGGTTTATCAAAGGTTCTACCGACAATCGCGAACTTCAAAATAAAAATGTTCATATTTGGGATGGTAATGCGAGTCGCGAATTTCTAGACAGTCGAGGTCTTCACCATTATGAAGAAAATGATTTAGGTCCTATCTATGGTCATCAATGGCGTCATTTTAATGCCTCATATACAGATTATAATACAGATTATTCAGGTAAAGGGGTTGACCAATTAGCAAACATTATTCGCGAATTACAAACAACGGAAGGCCGAAAATCAAGACGTCTTATTATATCCGCTTGGAATCCGGTTCAATTACCCGAAATGGCTTTACCACCTTGCCATGTGCTCATGCAATTTAATGTTCATTCTGATAAATATTTGTCTTGTTCTCTTTATCAACGTAGTGGAGATGTCGGATTGGGCGTTCCATTTAATATTGCGTCTTATTCCTTTTTAACCCATATTATTGCTAAACACTGTGGTTTAATTCCATATGAATTCGTCTATACATTAGGTAATGCGCATATTTACGAAGAACATCTATCCGCATTATCTGAACAAATGAAAAGAGAACCTTATCCTTTTCCAAAAATCAGCTTTAAACAAAAACACGAAAATATTGAAGATTATGAAATCTGCGATATTGAATGGATTGAACCGTATGTATTCCACGAACCAATTAAAATGATTATGAAAGCATAATATCTTTGTTATTTGATAAATGTATAATAAATAATATAACCGATAACGGTAATCATAAATGATATGATAACGATTTTCACTGGATTTATAGTATTACATTCTCCTATTTCTTCATTTATAACAGTGGCATTTGAACTTATTAGACTGCTATCGCTTAGTGAATTCATCATTTCGTGAAATATATTTATAAAGTCAAGATAAATTATTTTCATATTTTTTCCCATAAAATTGTTAAAATATATAAAAAATGATTTAGAGAATTCCACAATACTAATACATTTACGAATGAGTCAAGCGATCGCATCAGCTAGAAAACGTAGAGGTGTTCCACAAACACCTGAACCTGTTCAAAACAGAGGTCCAACACCTCAACAACCAAATGTAAACGCATCCGGGTTGACTTTACCACAAGTTATTTCCATTGTAGACAAACGATTAGTTACTTTGGAAACCTTTATGCGAGAAAGTAAACAAAATTCTGAAAATATCACGGTTTCACGTGGTAATGATTCAGAGCCTTCAGAAGAGCAAGTTTCTTGGATAGAAGAATTCAATCACCGTTTTGAATTATTAGCCGAAGAAATCAATAATATGAAAGATATTGTATTGAAATTACAGTCGTATACAATGGAAGTAAATAAAACATTGTTAGAAGAACGTATTCACGTATTTTCTGATTTGGGTGATAATAAAGTTGAAAATATTGACTCTTCTGAACCATTTCAAGAAGAAGAAGTACAACTTGATAATTTAACAAGTGTAAACTTAAAACATTTGGTCGAGGAAGAGATGAATTTCAACGAATAAATATATA
>Ga0214917_10004366_pt1 | contig 15756 bp, 9 predicted proteins | sample LL_1208_BB_MetaG_FD_177983 | JGI IMG/M metagenome (GOLD analysis project Ga0214917, IMG submission 177983) | Freshwater microbial communities from Lake Lanier, Atlanta, Georgia, United States - LL_1208_BB | ecosystem: Environmental > Aquatic > Freshwater > Lake | place: USA: Georgia | collected... | reverse complement strand
GATGCTGCTGGCGCAGGAGCTGCGACAGAGCTCCGACGAACTCACGCGGCTGGCGCGGACCTACGTCGTCACCGGCGACGAGGACTACGAGCGGCAGTTCTGGCGGGTGCTCGACGTCCGCAACGGCAGGCAGCCGCGGGCCGACGGCCGCACGGTCGCGCTGCGGACGCTCATGGAGCGGCAGGGCTTCACGCCGGAGGAGTTCGCCAAGCTCCAGGAGGCGGAGGACAGCTCCAACGCGCTGGTGTCGACCGAGACCATCGCCATGAACGCCATGAAGGGGCGGTTCGACGACGGGAAAGGCGGCTTCACGCGGACGGGCCCGCCCGACGCGGCGCTGGCGCAGCGGGTCATGCACGACCGCAAGTACCACGCCGACAAGGCGCTGATCATGGGGCCGATCGGCGAGTTCGAATCGCTGCTCGACGACCGCACCGAGGCGGCCACCGAACGGTACCGGCGGCGGGGCGACCTCCTGGCCCTGCTCGGCGTCTTCCTCACGGCGGTGTCGCTCGTCGCGGTCTGGGCGGCGATCCGCCGGCACGTCGCGGCCCTGCGGGGGGCCATCGGCGGCCTGTCGGCGAGCTCGGAGCACGTGGCTCGCGGCGCCGAGCAGGTGTCGGCGTCGAGCCGCTTCCTCGCCCAGGGCGCCACCGAGCAGGTGACGGCGCTCGAGGAGATCTCGTCGTCCGCCCGATCCACCGGCGCCGGTGCCACCGACAACGCCCGGCGGACCGAGTCGGCAGGGCAGCTTCTCGACCGCGAGGAGCACGAGTTCGCCGACGCGACGGCCCTCGTCGGGGAGATGCGCGACGCCATCGACGAGATCGACGCCGCCGGCGGGCGGATCTCCAAGATCAACAAGCTGGTCGACGAGATCGCGTTCCAGACGAACATCCTCGCCCTCAACGCGGCCGTGGAGGCCGCCCGTGCCGGTGCGGCCGGCCAGGGATTCGCCGTGGTGGCCGACGAGGTGCGTCGCCTGGCCCAGCGGTGCTCGGCGGCCGCCGCCGAGACGGCCGGCCTGATCGACGAGGCGATCGCCCGCACGGCCACGGGCCGCGAGAAGATGCAGCGGCTGTCGGCCGCGATCGATGCGCTGGCGGCGATCGCGGCGGACGTGCACGGGATCATGGACGAGGTCCGCGACGGCAGCCGCCTGCAGCACGACGCCGTGGTCCGGATCGGCACCGCGATCGGCCAGATCGAGCAGGTCACGCACCGCGCCGCGGCCGGCGCGGAGGAGGGCTCCGTGGCCGCCGCGGAGATGAACGCCCAGGCCGCCGCCCTGCGCCGGATCGTCGGCGACCTCGAGGCCATGGTGGGCGCCGGCGAGCGGACATGACCGCCGCCACCCGGACGGCTGTGGCCGATCGTGCGGGTTATCCGGCGTGGGGTGGCCCGGCGGTTCGGGTCGGCCCTGTGGGTTGGCGAAGCGTGCGCGGCAAAACGGAGTACGATTGACGAGCGTCCTCGGTCGGTGCGCCTGCGCCGCCGCTGCGGAGGCCGGTCCCCTCAGTCCATCGGTTTCGCCATGAATCCAGCCGCCGCTCTCGAGAAGACGGAGAAGCTTCTTCGCTTCATCGGGCTGGAGCTCGCCTTCGTCGATCCCGACGCCCACAAGCCGGCGGACGAGCTGCGGGCGCTTCTGGTCCAGCTGAAGGAGGCGGTCGACGGCGGCGCCCCGGACCACATCCGTGAACTCGCTGTGGTGGCTCTGGGGCTCGTCGAGCCGCTGCCCGGCGGCACGGTGGTGCTGTCCGGCGAGACCGTCGCCCGCCTGCACGACTGGCAGCCGCGGATCGAGGAGGCGGTGATCGCCTGGAGCCGGCAGCGTCCGGCCTCGCCCGCCCCCCCCGCCGCGGCCGCGGCGTCGGTGCAGCCTCCCGCCGCCGGCCATGCGGCTGCGACCGCGCCGGAGCCGATGCGGCCCGTGCCGGCCTCCGCCGCCGGCCCCGCCGCGGCATCCGGCCCGACAGCGTCCGCGAAGCCGCCCGCCACGGGCGAGCTCGTGTCGATCCTCCCGGCCGACGCCGATCCCGAACTGATGCGGCTGTTCTGCTCAGAGGCCGAGGATCTGCTGCGCGACATCGAACAGGGCGTGCTCGTGCTCGAGGAGCGGCCCGGCGATGCCGGCACGCTCGCCACCGTCTTCCGCGCGTTCCACACGTTCAAGGGCAACGCGAGCGTCATGAAGCTGGCCGCGATGCAGCGGGTGGCGCATGAGCTCGAGTCGTTGCTCGATGCGGCGCGGCGGGGCTCGCTCCCCCTCGACCGCTCCGCGATCGACGTGATCCTCGCCGGGGCGGACCTGTTCGAGCGGTTCATCGCCGAGCTTGCCGCCCAGGTCGACGGCGTCAACGCCGGCCGCCAGATTTCGCTACCGATGTCGTCCGTGATCGGACGTGCTCAGGCCGCGCTGTCGGGCGGGCCGCCGACCGCGGCGATCGCCTCGGCCGACCGGACGCGGTCGTCCTCAACCGCGGTGGCCGGCATGTCTGCGGCGGCACGCCCGCCAGCCGAACCGGTCGCGGCTCCGGAACGCGTCGTGCCCGTCGTGCCGGCCGCCGTCGAGCCGCCCGCGGCCGTGCACGCGACCAGGTCTTCCGCCGACGGATCCTCCGCCGCCGCTGGCGGGGCCGTCACGGCGGCACCTGCCCCGGCGGCCGCGGGGGACGCCACGGCCCGCGCGGCGGGAGCCGCCGGCCTGATCCGCGTCGACACCATGAAGCTCGACGGGCTCATCGACCTCGTGGGCGAGCTCGTGATCGCCCAGTCGATGGTCGTCCAGAGCGCGGCGCTCCAGTCGGTCGCCGACGAGCAGCTCTCCAGCAGCCTGGGCCAGCTCCGGGGCATCACCTCGGAGCTGCAGCAGACGGCGCTCGCGCTGCGGATGGTTCCGGTGCGGGCGACGTTCCAGAAGATGGCCCGCCTGGTCCGCGACCTCTCGCAGCAGGTGGGCAAGGAGATCAGGCTCGTCCTCGAGGGGGAGGAGACGGAGATCGACCGGACCGTCGTGGAGGAGCTGTCCGACCCGCTCGTCCACATGATCCGCAACGCCGCCGACCACGGCATCGAGACTCCCGCCGACCGGATCGCCGCCGGGAAGGAGGCCGCAGGCACCGTCACGCTGCGGGCGTTCCACAAGGGGGGCGCCGTCGTCATCCAGATCGTGGACGACGGCCGCGGCCTGAGCGCGGCGCGGATCCGCCAGAAGGCGGTCGAGCGCGGCCTCATCTCCCCGACCGACGTCCTCGCGGACCGCGAAGTGCTCGACCTGATCTTCGCCCCGGGATTCTCGCTCGCGGCCCGTGTCACCGACCTCTCCGGCCGGGGCGTCGGCATGGACGTCGTCCGCCGCAACATCGAGCGGCTCCGCGGCACGATCGAGATCGACTCGGTCGAGGGCCGCGGTACCACCTTCACGATCACCGTGCCGCTCACGCTGGCGATCATCGAGGGGCTCCTGGTGAAGGTCGGCGACGAGCGATTCATCGTGCCGACGCTCTCGGTGCGCGAGTCGTTCCGGCCGCTCCCCGAGATGCTCACCGTCGTGCAGGGCCGCGGCGAGATGGTGAGCGTGCGCGGCAGGCTCACGCCGCTCCTGCGGCTCGGCGACCACCTGGGCATCCGCGCCGACGTGGCCGATCCCGCGCAGGGGATCGTGATGGTGCTGGAGGCCGGCCAGGAGTGTCGCTGCGTGCTGGTCGACGCGCTGCTCGGCAAGCAGGAGGTGGTGATCAAGAGCCTCGGGGAGACGTTCCGCGATCGGCTCGAGTTCGCCGGCGCGGCAATCCTCGGCGACGGCTGCGTGGGGCTGATCCTCGACGCCGGCGGGCTCGTGCGACTGAAGTTCAGGCATCCGGAGGCGGCGTAGCCATTCCCGCGACGACCATGACCCATCACGGCTCCCCCTCCGACGCCCCCCACGCCGCCGCGGCCCGGGCCGGCAAGTACCTGACGTTCGCGCTGGGCGGCGAGTCGTACGGCATTCCCGTGACCAAGGTGCGGGAGATCATCAGGCTCTGCCCGATCACCCGCGTCGCCAACATGCCTCCGCACGTCCGCGGCGTCATCAACCTGCGCGGCAAGGTGATCCCGGTGGTCGACCTGCGGACGAGGTTCGGCCTGACCTCCGCGGGCGACCACGATCGCACCTGCATCGTCGTGACCCAGGTTTCGGCCAACGCGGGGCCCGGCTCCCGCCCCTACGGCGTGATCGTCGACGCCGTGGAGGAGGTCGCCGGCTTCTCCGCCGCCGACATCCAGCCGACGCCGGACTTCGGCGGCGCGATCGACACGCGATTCATCGTCGGCATGGCGCAGGCGGGGGCGGGCGTGAAGGCGCTCGTCGACCTCGACGCCATCGCCGCGGCCGAGGTGACCTCGGTCGATGCCCCATCCATCCCGCCGTCATCTTCCTGAACACTCCGTTTCCCCAGCGGTCCGTCGGCCTCCCGCCGGCAGCCCTCTTCCGAGCGTCTACCACTCTCTTTCGCCCCGTTCCCATCACAGCCCCGAGCACCCCATGAACTCCTGGCCCCTCCCCCGCCGCATCCAGGCGGGCTTCGCGCTGCTCGTGATCGTCGCCCTTTTCGTCGGTCTGTTGAGCCTGTGGCGAATTCTCGGCGTGAGTCGCAACGTCGCGATCCTGGCCGACAACGCCGTGCCCTCGATCGTCGCGATCAACCGCGTCATCCAGACCAACCTCGTCGCCGCCCGGGCGTCGCGCCGCGCCATGCTCGACGCGACCGACAAGCCGGGCTCCGAGGGGCCGGCGCTCGAGGCCACCGAGCAGGCGATCCGCGAAGGGGAGCAGATCGTGGCCGATTATCCGCGGCTGATCCTCGATGACGAGGAGCGGAGGCTGTTCTCGGCCGCCGTCTCGGCCCGCGACGGCCTCCTGGAGGTGATCCGGGCCGCGGTGACGCTCGTCCGCGACCGCAAGGTGGAGGAGACGCGGGTCCTGCTGCGGGATCGGCTCGATCCTGTCGTCGAGGATGCGCTCGAGAAGTTCAACGCAGTCGTGAAGTTCAACAGCGCCGCCGCCGATCGGGAGGCGTTCAAGGCCCGGCAGAACGTCCAGAACAGCGTCCTCTGGATCCTGCTGACGCTGGGCGCGGCGCTCGCCGTCGCCGCGCTCCTGGCCGCGGTCATCGTGCGTGCGGCCACCGCCGCGCTCCACCGGATCTCCCAGGCGATCGAGGAGAACGTCGCGCAGGCGACGACCGCCTCGAGCCAGCTGTCCGCGGCCAGCCAGGCGCTGGCCACCGGCTGCAGCGAGCAGGGCTCGTCGGTCGCCGAGACCAGCGCGTCGCTCGAGGAGATGTCGACCATGATCAAGAGCACCGCCGACAACGCGGCCAAGGCCAAGGAACTCGCCGGCCAGGCCCGGTCCGCGGCCGAGACGGGGGCGGAAACGATGGTCACGATGAACGAGGCGATGCGGGCGATCGAGGCCTCGAGCGCCGAGGTGGCGAAGATCGTGAAGAACATCGACGAGATCGCGTTCCAGACCAACATCCTCGCCCTGAACGCCGCCGTCGAGGCCGCGCGGGCCGGAGAGGCCGGGGCCGGATTCGCGGTCGTGGCCGACGAGGTGCGGGCGCTCGCGCAGCGGAGCGCGGCGGCCGCCCGCGAGACGGCCGACAGGATCGACACCGCGATCGCCAAGAGCCGCCACGGCTCGGCGAGCTGCGGCCGGGTCGGCGAATCGCTGGCGGAGATCGCCGCGAAGGTGAGTGCCGCCGACGTCCTCGTGGCGGAGATCGCCACGGCCGCCCACGAGCAGACCCAGGGCATCCGGCAGATCGGCCGGGCGATGACGCAGCTCGACAACGTGACCCGGGGCATCGCTGGCCGCGCCGAGGAGAGCGCCAGCGCGGCCGTCGAGCTGAGCGGTCAGGCCCAGCACATGCAGGAGAGCGTCGATTTCCTGCGGGGGTTCGTCGGCAGCGGCCGCCGACTGGTCGCGACGACGTCCGGCGACTCCGCGGCCCGCGGCCCTGCGGTGGCGGGCGGGCAACGGGGCGACGGGAGGCCCTCCTCCGCGAGCCCGGGAACCGCGCCTGGTACCATGCCGCGGCCGCCGGCGGTGCGGATTCCGATGCCGGGTGATGCAGCCACGCCGCACGACCCGGAAGACCGCCATTTCTCGAACTTCTGAGGCTGCCAGGACCAAAGGGACCACAGGGATCGAGGAGGCGGGACGATGCCACGGGCTGCGGGCCGCCGGGCGGTGGGTGTCGCTCATCGGGGCGATATGCGACAACCCATCGGCAGCCCGGAAATCGGCGTCCTGGAGCGGTGCGACGGACGCCCCGGGCAGCGGTCCGCCGCGGGCGGCTCGCGTCGCGAACCTGTCGGGACACGTCCGTGATGCTTCCCTCCGCCGAGCCGCCGCTCTCGCCGGCCGCCTACGGCTACCTCGCCGATCTGGTCTACGACCGCAGCCGCATCCGGCTGGGGCCCGACAAGCAGGCGCTCGTGGCGGGGAGGCTGGGGCGACGTCTCCAGTGGCTGGGCTGCGGCACCTTCGAGGACTACTGCGCGCTGCTCCAGGCGCCCGGGTCCGAGGACGAGATCGGCGCCCTCGTCGACTTGATCTCCACCAACCACACGCAGTTCTTCCGCGAGGCGGCGCACTTTCAGATCCTCGCGGAACGGGTGCTGCCGAGGCTCGCCGACAGGGCGGTCGCCGCGGGCCGCGACGCGCTGGTGTGGAGCGCCGCGGCGGCGTCGGGCGAGGAGGCCTATTCGCTGGGCATCGTGCTGGCCGAGTTCGCCCGCACCCGGCCCGGGTTCACGTGGCGGGTGCACGCCTCCGACATCTCTCGACGGATGCTGGACCGCTGCCGCCTGGGCATCTACGAGTCCGACAAGGTCGTGCTGCCCGCGCAGGAGCTCCTGCCCCGCTACTTCCAGCGGGGCCACGGCGAGCGGGAGGGTTTTTATCGGGTGAAGCCCGAGCTGCGGCGGCTGGTGAGCGTGGAGCACGTGAACCTCTTCGACGCGTCCTACCCCCTGCCGCGCGACATCGACGTGATCTTCTGCAGGAACGTCATGATCTACTTCGACGTGGAGTCGCGGCGCGAGCTCGTGGAGCGGCTCTACGACCAGCTGGCGCCCGGCGGCCACCTCTTCGTCGGCCACGCGGAGAGCCTCATCGGCCTCGGCCACCGGTTCAAGACGGCCTGGCCGGGCGTCTACCTGCGGCCATCGTGACCGGACGACCCGCTTCCGCCACCCCACGCACGAGCCACCACGGAACCGAGCGATGAACACACCGGCCCGCCGCCTCCGCGTGCTCGTCGTCGACGACTCGGCCGTCGTGCGCAAGGCGATCAGCGACAGCCTCGGCCGCGATCCCGAGATCGAGGTGGTCGGCACGGCGTGCGATCCCTACGTGGCCCGCGAGAAGATCGTGCGGCTCGAGCCCGACGTGCTGACGCTCGACCTGGAAATGCCGCGGATGGACGGCCTGACGTTCCTGCGGATCCTGATGAAGCACAATCCGATGCCGGTGGTCGTGGTCAGTTCGCTGACGCAGGCCGGGTCGCGGGAGGCGATGGAGGCGATGGAGGCCGGCGCCATGGACGTGCTGGCGAAGCCGGACGGGACGATGTCGATCGGGGCGCTCGGGGAGCGGCTCGCGTTCCACGTCAAGGCGGCCGCCGCGGCGAGCCGGTGGCGGCGCGGACCGTCGGCCGGCGGCGCGGCCGCCGCGGGGCCGGCAGCCCCGACGCCCGTGCCGATGCCGCCTCCGGCCGGACCGGTCGACGGCCGACGGCTCATCGTGATCGGCTGCTCGACGGGCGGCCTCGAGGCGCTGCGGACGATCCTCGGGCAACTGCCGGTGGGGCTGCCGCCGATCGCCGTCGTGCAGCACATCTCCGGGTACTTCTCGCGGATCGTGGCGGAGCGGCTCGACGCCATCAGCCCGCTCGACGTCCGCGAGGCGGAGGATGGCGCGGACCTGCTGCCGGGCACGTGCCTGATCGCCCCGGGAGACCACCACCTCGCGGTCGAGCGGCACGGTCGTGGCTACAGCGCCCGGCTGCTCCGCACCCCTCCGCTCCACCACTGTCGACCCGCGGTCGACGTGCTCTTCCGCTCCGCCGCCGACGCGGCCGGGCCGCACGCCGTCGCGGCGCTGCTCACCGGGATGGGGTCGGACGGCGCCATCGGCATGGCGGCCATCCGCAAGGCGGGAGGCACGACCATCGCCGAGCATGAGTCGACCTGCGTCGTCTACGGCATGCCGCGGGCGGCGATCGAGATGGACGTGGTCGACCGTGTCGTGCCACTGCCCGAGATCGCCGCGGCGATCATGCGGGCCGCCCTGGCGCAGCCGACGGGCTCGTGAGCGGCACGAGACCAGGAGCGTCCCGCCGGGCCCGCCGCAGACACATGCAGAGTGCAATGCCATTGCCGACACATTCCTACCTTCAGGGCGTGGCGATCGCCGCGGTGTGCGTCGCGGTGCGGTGGCTGATCCATCCCGTGATGGGGCACGAACTCGCCACGCTTCCCGCGGCCGTGGCCGTGGTCCTGGTGGCCCGCTGGGGCGGATTCTGGCCCGCATGCATCGCGCTCGCGGCGAGCCTGTTGGTCAGCGAAGTGTTCTTCGCCGAGCCGGCAGCCGACGTCGCGGGAATGCTCTGGCGGGACCGGCTGCCGCTGATGGCGAGTGTCGTGGCCGGTTTCCTGGTGGCGCGGAGCGTGGCGATGCTCCGCGACAAGGCCGTGCTTCTCGAGCAGGAGGTCACCGCCCGCCGGCGGGCGGAGGCGGAGCTCGGTGACAGTCGCAGCCGATTCGCGCAGTTCATGGACAGCAGCCCTTTCTGCGGCTACTTGAAGGATTCCGAGGGCCGTTTCGTCTTCGTCAACCGGCATCTCCGGGAGACCTATCCCGATGTCCAGGTTGGCCGCACCGTCGACGAAATGTTTCCAGGGCGGCAGGCCCGGGAGTTTTCCCGGAATGACGAACTGGTGCGCAGCCGCGGCGTGCCGGTGCACTGCGAGGAGGTGGCGACCGGTTCGGATGGGGTCGTCAGGCATTGGTCGACGTTCAAGTTTCCGGTGCGGGATGCGGATGGCGGGGTGTGCGTCGGCGGCATTTCGGTCGACATCACCGAGGCGGAGGAGATGCGGCAGCGGCTCAGCAGCAAGGAGTCGCTGCTGCGAAGGCTGATCGACGTGCAGGAGAGCGAGAAGCAGTCGCTCTGCCACGAGTTTCACGACGGACTCATCCAATACGCGATCGGCGCCAAGATGTCGCTCGAGGCCTTTCTGCGGGAGCATCCAGGCATCGCGGCGGCAGCGGTCGAAGACGCAGTCAATTGCCTGGCTGCCGGGATCGCCGACGGCCGGCGGACGATCCGCGGCATCCGTCCCGCGGTGCTCGACGACCTGGGGCTGAAGGCCGCAGTGGAGGAGGTGGCCACCACGCTCGCCGGTTCCGAGACGGAAGTCGCCGTCACGCTCGCCGACGACGTGGACGGCATGTCCCCCGGGCTGCAGACCACCGCATTCCGCATCGTGCAGGAGGCCGTCGCCAATGCCCGCCGACACAGTGGAGCGAAGCGCGTGTCGATCGACCTGCGGATCGAGGTCGACGAACTCGTGCTGCGCGTGGAGGACTCGGGCCGTGGGTTCGACGTGGCAACCGCTGCGGGGCAGGGATTCGGGCTCCTGGGAATGACCGAGCGTGCCCTGCTTGCCGGGGGACGCTGCACCGTGAACAGCAGTCCCGGGACGGGCACGGTTGTCGTGGCGAGGCTGCCGGTGTCGGCCCGCGGAGAGCGGGATCGCGTGGAACGCGAACCGCCGCCGCGCCACCGGAGGAGTCAGGGATGACTTTTGTGAGGAGATCGGCGGGTTGCGGGAACGGCGAACGGCGAGAAGGGGGCGATCGGGCAGGCGAGCAGCACGAGGCCGCGGCCCCCCTGCCCCGGCGTCGACCGCGGTTCATGGGGCGGCCTTTTGCCTCGAGTCCGTCTTCGCTTCCTTCCGGGTTTCCTTGTTGGTCTCCTTCTTGGTTTTGCTGGCGTGCCGGCCGCTGCCGTCGCCATCGTCGAGGATGCCGCCCGCGGGATTCAGTGCGGCGAGGGCTGCGGCGAGCCGCGTGCGGGCGTCCCTGCTCGCGTCGGTCTCGGCCGCCGCCGTCACCGCGGGCTCGGTGAACGGCGCGTCGCGCATGTCGAAGAGATCCCCCTTCTCGTCGAGCTTCCAACAGGCGTCGCGGACGTACCAGCTGCGGCCGAGCTCGATGAAGATCCATGGCCGCGGCCGGCCCGTCTGCCCGCGGAGCTGCGGGGCGATCGTGTGGCCGTCGAGCACCTTCCCCGCCGGCAGCGTCGCGCCGGCGAGGTCGGCGAAGGTCGGCACGAAGTCGGTGGAGTCGACGAGATCGGCGGAGACCCTGCCCGCCGGGGTCGTGCCCGGCCAGCTGGCGATGAGAGGCACGTGGGCGCCGCCCTCGAGCATGCTCCCCTTCTGCCCGGAGAGCACGCGGCCGCCGATCGTCGACCGCTCGGCCCAGGCTTTTCCGGTGCCGTTGTCGCCCATGAAGATCACGAGCGTCTTCTCGCGGAGCTGCAGCCGCTCCAGCTCGCCGACGAGCCGGCCGACGAGCGTGTCCATGTAGGCCACGTTGTCCGCCAGGAGATCCTCGGGGGCAGGATCGGGCCTGCTGTCGGGGGTCCGCTGCAGCTCCCCGTGCACGTGCGACAGCGAGTAGTAGAGGAAGAACGGCCTGTCGCGGTGCCGCTCGATGAACCCGACGGCGTGGGCGTGCATCAGGTCGGGGAGATACTCGCCGTCGCGGAGCGTCTTTTCGGCGCCGTTCACGACGTACCGCTCCGGCTTGTCCGCCGTGTTCCAGTAGACGCCGCTGCCGCGGAAGGTGAGGCAATCATCGAACCCGAACTCCGCCGGCCCGGGCCCGAACTGCCCCCACTTGCCGACGCACGAGCTCGCGTAGCCCGCCGGCGCGAGGTAGGCGGGAATCATCGTCTCGGCGTCGGGCCGGATCCGTCCGGTGGCGTCCTGGTTGGTGGCCCCCGTGCGGAACGCATACCGGCCCGTCATCACGAGCGCCCGCGACGGGCCGCACAGCGGCGCGGTGTAGGCGTGGGAAAACCGGATGCCGCCGGCGGCCAGCGCGTCGATGTGCGGCGTGCGGTAGCGGTCGGCGCCGTAGCAGCCCACGTTTCCCACGCCGAGGTCGTCGGCCAGGATGAAGACGATGTTGGGCCTCTCGACCGCGGCGGCGTGGGAAGCGCCGAGGCAGGCGAGCAGGCACGCGAGGGGGAGGATTGCAGCCTTCATGGTGATCGCGCCGGCTTGGCCCGGGCCACGGCCGGAATCGGCGGCGGCAGGTGCTTCGAGAGCGACTCGATCACGCCGCGGTGCTCGGCGCGGTCGTGCAGGCTGACGGTCTCGGCCGGGTCGTTCTGCTCGTCGTAGAGCTCCGTGGCGACGATCCTGTCGCCATGCCGCTCGCGCCAGAGCGTGAGCCGCCAGCGGCCGTCGCGGATGCTGTAGCCCATCACCTGCCCATCCCCCTTGCCGAGGCTGCGCGGGTATTGGCTGATCGCGACCTTCGCCAGCGGTGCGGCGGGGTTCTCGAGGAACGGCCGCAGGCTCGCGCCCGCGAGGCCCGCCGGCATCGGCAGCCCGCAGCAGTCGGCGAGCGTCGGGTAGACGTCGACGAACTCCACCGGTGCCGCGCACGACCGGCCCGCCGTCGCCGCCTTCGGCACGCTCACGAGCAGCGGCGAGCGGGTCGCCAGCTCGAAATTCGTGTGCTTGTGCCACAGCCCGTGGTCGCCGAGCTGCCAGCCGTGGTCGCCCCAGAGCACGATGATCGTGTCGTCGGCGAGGCCCGTGGCGTCGAGCGCGTCGAGCAGCCGGCCGATCTGGGCGTCGGTGTAGCTGATGCAGGCGTAGTAGCCGTGCCGCAGGGTGCGGGCGAAGTCCGCCGGGATCGGGTCGCCCGCGGGCACGCCCGGATAGTTGTGCAGCTCGCTGTTGGCATGGCCGGCGAACGCGGGAGCCCCGGCGGGCAGGTGATCGATCGTCGGCACGGGGATCGCGTCCGGGTCGTAGAGATCCCAGTATTTCTTCGGGGCGACGAACGGCAGGTGCGGCTTGAGGAAGCCGACGGCCAGGAAGAACGGCACCTTGCTCTGCTTGAGCTCGTGGATCCGCCGCACGGCCTCGGCGGCGGTCGCGCCGTCGGGAAGCTCGTCGTCGGCCTTGGGGCTCACCTCGTACGCGGGTCCCTTCTTCGCGTTCTTCCCCTTCTTCTCCCGCGGGCTCGAGCCATCCGAGGCGGCCGGGTTTGCGTACTCCTCGACGTTCACCTCGTGGCGGGTGACGATCTGCTTCGTCCAGTCGTCCTGATCGGTGTCGACGGCCTTGCCGATCGGGTACCAGTGGGGCTCGCTCCACGAACGGCCGTCCTCGAAACCCTTGTGGTAGACCTTGCCGAGCGCGGCGCAGTGGTAGCCGTTGGCCTTGAAGTGCTGCGGCAGCGTGATGCAGTCGGGCTGGGCCGCGCGGAAGTGGGTCTCGAGGTCCCACACCCGCGTGGCGTCGGGTCGCAGGCCGGTGAGGATCGCGGTGCGGGACGGGCTGCAGACCGCCTGCTGGCAGTAGGCGTGGGTGAACACCATCCCCCGCGCCGCGATCCGGTCGATGTTCGGCGACTTGACGACGGCGTTGCCGTAGCAGCCGAGTTCCGGCCGCAGGTCGTCGACGGCGATGAAGAGGACGTTGGGGCGGGCGGCGAAGGCCGCCGGTGCGAGCGTGAGCGTCAGCAGGATCGCGAACAGGTGTTTCATGATCTCTCGGCGCGGCGGCAGGTGGGCGCGCATCTCCCTGTCCGCCCCGGGGATGGATGATACCGTCGGTTTCCCAGACCCTTCAAACGTCCGGGCGGCCCCGGAGTCGCGGCGGCGTGCCAGCGTGCCTCGCGGCGCGGGCGGAGGCCGCATTCCGCGGGAAGCGGTGCGATGGCGGCGGAGCTATTCACGGGCCGGCCGCCACGGCCCTATCCTGCTCGAACCTGTCCTGTCCTGCATCTTCCTGGAGCCGTCCCGATGCGTGCCCCCTTCCTCGCCCTGCTCTGCCTCTGCCTGTCGCTCCCCGGTGCCTCGCTCCCCGCAGGGCAGCCGTCCGCCAGAAAGGTGCCGGTCGTCTTCGCGGCGTATGCCACGCCGCTCGAGGAGCCGTGGAACATGGTCATCCACGACGCGCTGCAGGCGGCCCAGCGCGGCGGCCGCATCCGCTACTCCTGGCAGGCCGATCTCGCCGACGCACCGCGGATGGCCGCGGCCATCGGGGGGGAACTGGCGAAGCGCCCCGACATCGTGGTCGCCGACGGCACGCTGGCCGACGCCGAGATCCGGCAGCTCGCGACCGCCCACCCGCAGACCGCGTTCGTCGTCGGCACGTCGGGACCGCCCGCCCCGCCGAACCTCTCGGTCTTCGACAGCGATCTCGCCGAGCCGGCGTATCTCTGCGGCACGCTGGCCGGTCGGCTGACGCAGTCGGGTGTCGTGGGCGTGGTGTGCGGAAAGCCGGAGCCGCACGTGCACAGGACCGTCAACGCCTACATCCAAGGGGCCCGCGATGCCAATCCGGCCGTGAAGGTGAAGGTCACGTTCATCGACTCCTGGTTCGATCCGCCGAAGGCCCGCCAGGCCGCCCTCGACCAGATCGCGGCCGGCGCCGACCTCATCTACGGCGAACGGGAGGGGGCGATCGCGGGTGCCCGCGAGAAGGGCGTGCGGGCGTTCGGCAACCTGCTCGACCAGCATGGCGAGTCGCCCGACACGGTGATCACCGGGCCGGTCTGGAGCATGACGCCGGTGGTCGATTACCTCGTCTCGCTGTCGGCGGCGGGCATGGTGCACGCGGAGAACCTCGTCGACTTCTCCACGCTGGGCCGTGGCGGCGCGGCGCTCGCGCCCTGGCACGGCTGGGACGCGAGGTTGCCTCCGGACGTCATGCACCTGGTGCGGGACAAGGAGCGGGCGCTCAAGGCGGGCACGCTGGTCCTGAATCCCAGCGTGGAGCGGCCGAAGGGCGATTGAGCCGCCTCGCGTCGTGCCGCGGACCCTGCACGACCCGCTCCGTTCGCGCAGGGCGGATTCCCTGGTCGCTGTCCATGGAAAGAGTCGTCCATGACCGCGTGCCAGTGAGCGCTTGGGCCGGCAGCAGCGGCGGGAGCTTCTCCCTGTTTTCGGCACGTGAGCGGCGCACCCGTTGGGCCGCACCCGTGCCGGTGCGTCGCCCGGGACGACGTGGTCGCCGTCGCGGGCTTGGCCAATCGGTCGTGCGACCGTGCCTCCGCGGCACGTCGCCCGCATGAGCGGCCCGAGGGCCGGCTGGACACCCTCCGCGTCCGCCGACTCGATCTCCCGCGATCGCGGCCTTCTGCGCCCGGCCTCCGGCGTCGGGTCGCTCGGCGGGCTACCGTGAGGCCAAGAGGTCGGCCTTCAGGCGGGCGTAGCGGCGGGTGAAGTGCGGGCGGAGCTGCGACTCCCGCAGGTCGAACCCGAACGCCCGCTTGCTCACCACCACGATCGGCGGCGCCTGCACCCGCTTGAAGAAGCTCTGCCGGAGCCGCCGCCAGACGAGCTCGAGGTCCGCGACGAACGCGGCGACGTCGGGGAAGAACGTGCCCACCACGCGGCGGCCGGCGGCCAGGCCGAGCGCCGCCTCGAGCCTGCCGGCCGCGAAGTCGGCGAGGATGTCCTCGGGCGTCCGCCGCAGTTCGATGAACTGGTAGAGCAGCCGGTCGTGGTACTCGAACTGGAACGGGTCGCCCCCGCCGCGATCGGGATTCTGCGCGTCCGACAGCTCCGCCGACGGCTTGACGGTGAGCATGCCCTCCGGGATCGGCCCGCCGCCGGTCGCGTTGATGTGGCGGGCCAGCGCGAAGACCTGGGTCTTGTAGAGATCGGCGACCGGGGCCACCGCCCCGCCCACGTCGCCGTAGAGCGTGCAGTAGCCCTGCGCGACCTCGGTCTTGTTGCCGTTGTTCGTGAACACGACGCCGCACTTCTCGATCGCCCCGATCTGCGCGGCCAGCGCCGCCAGCACGCGGCTGCCGCGGTCGCGGGCCTGGACGTTCTCGTCGACGAGGCCCGCCACCGGCGCTCCCGTGAGTTCCGCCACCTGCCGGCGGGTGAGGTCCACCGACTCCTCGATCGGGGCGACCAGGAACCGGATCCCGAGCCGGCCGGCGAGGTCGGCCGCGAGACCCCTCGTCGTGGCGGTGTTGTAGCGGCTGGGCATGTTGACGCCGATGACGTTCGCGGCGCCGAGGATCTGGGTGCAGAGCGCGGCGACGACGGCGGAGTCGATTCCGCCCGAGATCCCGATCACCACCTTGGCGGCGCCGATCTGCGCGAGCGTCTTCCGCAGGCCCGTGAGCAGGGCGGCGTGGATCGAGGCGATCTCGCCCGTCTCCGGCGGCACCGGCGTGCCGCTCGTGACCGCGGCCTCGAGGAAGCTGGGGCCCTGGGCCACCTTCGTCCCGTCGACGTACACGGGGCTGGCGCCGTCGAACACGAAGACGTTCTTGCCGTTGTTCTGGGCGCCGACGCAGTTGGCGTAGAAGAACTCGCAGCCCCTGCTCCGCTCCGCCAGCACCCGGTCGCGCTTCGCCTGCTTGCCGATGCCGAAGGGGGATGCCGAGATGTCGACGATGAGCGGCGCCCCCTTGCCGGTCAATACGGAGAC
>Ga0214917_10004364_pt1 | contig 15764 bp, 12 predicted proteins | sample LL_1208_BB_MetaG_FD_177983 | JGI IMG/M metagenome (GOLD analysis project Ga0214917, IMG submission 177983) | Freshwater microbial communities from Lake Lanier, Atlanta, Georgia, United States - LL_1208_BB | ecosystem: Environmental > Aquatic > Freshwater > Lake | place: USA: Georgia | collected... | reverse complement strand
CGCGACCTTATAGGTGAGCCATGAGCACAGCAGAAAAAACCAACCCGGGCAAATGGAAGCGCATCGTTGCTTCCGTTAAAGCTTCTGGCAAAGGGGGATCCCCGGGGCAATGGAGTGCTCGCAAGGCTCAACTAGCCACACAGAAGTACAAATCTTCTGGTGGCGGTTACAAAGGCCCTAAGAAGGCCGATAACAGCCTGTCTCAATGGTCCAAGCAGGACTGGGGCACCAAGTCAGGCAAACCGTCTACGCAGGGCTCTGAAGCCACTGGCGAGCGGTATCTGCCGAAGAAAGCAATCCAGTCTCTATCGTCTGCTGAATATGCGGCGACCAGTCGCGTTAAACGAGAAGGCAAGGCTGAGGGTAAGCAGTTTGTATCGCAACCTGAGAAAATAGCGAAGAAGACTGCCAAATATAGGAGCTGGTGATGACTGCAGCCGCCGTAATGACCTACGACTCGCTGGTCAATGACATCTCGACCTACCTCGAGCGTACCGATACGGCCACGCTAGAGAAGATTCCGCAGTTCATCATGCTGGCGGAACAGATCATTGCCGCGGACATCAAGTTTTTGGGAAACCTGAATGTCGTCCAGAGCAACATGGTTGCCAATGAGGATGTTCTGGATAAGCCCGCCCGGTGGCGCAAGACCGTCTCAATGAACATCACCGTGGATGGCAAGCGCCAGCCCGTCCTGCTGCGTGACTACGAGTACCTTCGAGAGTACTGGCCGGATTCTACGCAGACTGACACTCCGCTGTACTACAGCGACTATGACTACACCCACTGGCTGGTAGCGCCGACCCCGGACACCAACTACACCTTTGAGGTTCTGTACTACCAGCGCGTGCCGCCGTTGAGTTCTGCCAACCAGACCAACTGGTTCACCGAGTACGCGCCGCAGGCCATGCTCTACGGATCGCTCCTTCAAGCTATGCCGTTCCTGAAGAACGACGAGCGGGTGCAGTTGTGGCAGGCCATGTATCAACAAGCCATTGAAATGCTCAAGCTTGAGAACGTAGCCCGTATCGGGGATCGTCAAGCCATTGTGAGGGATGCATCATGAGTTACAACAGCCCATTTACGGGAAACGTCATCCAGCCGGTTGATGTTTCGTATCGCGCTATCGCGCTATCCGCGGACACTCAGCTGGATTGGCCAGTTAATGGCAACGCCACGGATAACTTCGCTGCGCGGATCATGGAGGTCACTCCGAGCGCCGGCAGTCTGTCTCTGGCCATGCCGCCGGGCAATCAGGTCTCTGTTGGTCAGGATGCCCTAATTCTTAACAACGGCGCGTACACCTTCACGGTAAAGACGTATGACTTTGCCGGAACGATTGTTTCGATTGCACCGGGACAGGCCAAGTACATCTACCTAACCAACACTAGCACCGAGGCTGGTGTGTGGGGCATCATTGCTTATGGTGTTGGAACCTCGAGCCCGGATGCTAGTGCTCTTGCAGGTTTGGGTTTGGTGGCCTCTGGTTCGACGCTAAATCAAAGCCACCCAACATCCGGCATCAGCTCGGGCGCAACCTTTGCAACATCGCAACGCGCCCAGACCGTTATCTGGTCAAGCGGATCTGGAACAGTGTATTTGCCGTCTTCAGTAACGGCAGGCAACAACTGGTTCACCCTATTCAAGAACAACGGTACAGGCACAGTGACTGTTGGAACCACGGGTGGGGATTTGATTGATGGCGTGAGCTCTATCAACTTCTCGCCGAACGAGTCAGCGTTTTTGATTTGCACTGGTTCCAGCTATGTAACCGTGGGCTACGGCCAGTCAAACTTGTTTGGGTTTACGGCTCTGGTCAAGCCAGTGACATCGGGCACCTACAACCTGACCACGCAGGAAATTTCAAACACCATTCAAGAGTACACAGGCTCTCTGAGTGGCAACGTGACCGCCGTGTATCCGCAGGTTGTGAACCTGTACGTGATTTCAAACCAAACCACGCCCAATGGGTACACGCTCACAATTACTACGGGCGCTGTTGGCGGAGCATCTGTGGCCATCCCTGCTGGCAATCAGGTTACGTTGATTTGTGACGGCGTTAACTTCTTGAATGCCAACACCGTGCAGGCCGGTGCAACATCGGTAAGTCTTGTGAATGGATCTGCCGCATCTCCGTCTTTGAACTTCTCTAGTGAATCAAGCACAGGCGTTTACAGGCCCGGTGCTGGGCAGTTTGGTATATCCATCTTGGGTACCAACAGATCAATTCTTAGCGCAACAGGTTTGACTGTTACCGGAACCGGAACTTTTACGTCTGGCGTACAAGGCGGAGCCTTCTGATGACCAAAAAGGTCTTTGCCCTCGATAGCGTTGCCGGCATTCAAAGAGACGGTACGTTCTTTGACAAGAACTTCTACACCAACGGCCGTTGGGTGCGGTTTCAGCGTGGGCGCCCGCGTAAGGTGGGCGGATACCAAGAGATTACAAGCGTCCTCGCTGGTCCGTCTCGCGGACTGTACGTCAACCCGCAGAACGGCTTTACCAACGTATTCAGCGGGTATAACAACGGGCTGCAGAGGCTTCCAATTGACGCCAATGGTGTTGGTTCTGGCGTATCAAACCTGACCCTGTCTGGGTTTACGCCTAACAATAACAATCTATGGCAGTTTGATACCTTCACCGATGTCAGTGGATCTGGGGACAACCTGTTGTTGGCTCACCCGGGGCAGAACCTTGCGTTGACTGATAGCGATGCAAATACCCCAGTACTGGGTGGGGCTCTGACTGGTACGTCTTTGAGCCAGATTGGCGTGTTCACCAATTCAAACGCCTATCTCAACTCAACCGCTGACGTCACCATATCGCAGACCGATACGTTGATTGGTGCTGGCCAGACGGTTTCTGGGACTGGCATCCCCTCGGGGGCGACCGTGGTATCGACCGTGTTGGCAAACGGTTTGCTTAGTGCTGTTGCTGTCACTGGAATCGCCGGGCAGTGCTCCTGCACCAGTACGTCTGGTTTGTACATCGGCCAGACCGTGACGGTTAGCGGGACTAACACCGGATCCGCTACGGGCCTGACATCTGGCACGACGTACTACATCATTGCCACCAACTACTCGACTACCTTCCAGCTGTCTGCCACCGCTGGTGGTGGTGCAATCGTTACCACGGCCGGCACAACGACTGGTCTGGTGTTCACGATCGGCAACTACCAGAAGGTCACCTTATCTGCCGCGGCAACAGCCAATGGCGCATCAACCCTGACCTTCAATAACAACATCTCCGTTTCTGGTGGTGTTGTGTCGCTGCATCCGTATGTGTTTGTGTATGGCAACAACGGCCTAATCAAGAACTGCGGGTCCGGCAACCTGAATGACTGGGTGTCTGCAGACGCTAATGAGGTCAACGTGGCCACCGGCAAGATTGTCCAAGGGCTACCCGTCAGAGGTGGCTCTAACGCGCCGTCTGGGCTCTTCTGGAGCCTCGACAGCCTAATCCGCGTGAGCTATGTGGGTGGTGTAGGAACCCCGGCTCAGTACTGGCGCTATGACATCATCTCGAGCCAGTCCTCAATCATGTCTTCACAATCTGTGATTGAGTATGACGGAATCTATTACTGGTGCGGTGTTGATAGATTTTTGCTATACAACGGTGCTGTTAAAGAGATTCCAAACTCATTCAACCAGAACTACTTCTTTGACAACCTGAACTATGCTCAGCGTCAGAAGGTGTGGGTAACCAAGGTTCCGCGTTACGGCGAGATTTGGTGGTTCTACCCTCGAGGTAATGCAACTGAATGCACGGACGCTGTCATCTACAACATCCGCGAGCAGTGCTGGTATGACGCCGGGCAGGCTTTAGGCGCCCGCAGATCTGATGGCTACTTCTCGCAAATCTTCCACTACCCAATCAATGCAGACTGGACGCCGAACGCTACTGGTGGGCTGGATCTGTTCACCTTTACCGCGGGGTCTGGGTACACCAATGGCACCTATCTGAACAAAGCCCTAACCGGAGGCTCCGGCACCGGGGCAACTGCCACAATTGTGGTAAGCGGTGGAGCCGTCACATCAGTAACCATCACAGGCTATGGTGTTGACTATGTTGTTGGAGATGTACTGTCTGCCAGCCTGCCCGCCGGCAGCAGCTTCAGCATGACCCTTACCACGGTAAAGACCTTTGTTTCCTTGTACCAGCATGAGATTGGCACCGATGCCGTCAAAGGCAATCAGGCTTTGGCTATTGAGTCCTACTTCGAGACCAATGACCTCGGATGGGTATCTGGCGGTCCCGCTCAACCATCTCAAGTTGCGGACAACTATTGGCTGCGAGTCGAGCGTGTAGAGCCTGACTTCTTGCAGAGCGGCCCGATGGATTTGATTGTGACTGGCCGGCCGTTTGCTCAGGCAGACGATAAAGAGTCTGATCCATATACCTTCCTGCCGGACACGCATAAAATTGACATGCGCGAACAGCGCCGTGAGCTGAGACTTAGGTTTGTCTCAAACGTACAGGGCGGTGACTACCAGTTAGGCCGCATCATCATCAACGCTGACCTTGGCGATGTTCGTCCGTACTAATCATGAACACACCCATTCAACAGCTTGTCTATGATCCGCGCTACCACACGTTTGATTCGTGGGCGTCTCTTATGGTTGAGCAGTACGCCGCTCAACAGCTAGAGATTCCCAACAACCAAACCGATTGGAAGCTCTGGGGGCAGGGCCTTCTGGCTATCGACATCTTCACCAATGAAGCTGTCCCGAACCCCTCACAGTATGAGAAGTGGGAAGACTGGGCGACCGCCCTTCTTGGCGCAATGAATCCGCAGGTGAACTGATGGCCATCAATCCTATTCTTGATCTATCTCAAGCGCGGACCAATGCAAATGCCCCAAAGGCATCTGCACAAACTCTTGCAAATCAGCTTGGCTCGCCTGTAAGCGATGGCAGTTCAATCAAGTACCCAAAGAACTATTCGGCGAACAAGTACAACACTGTTAACGATTATCTGCAATCACAGATAAATGCGGAAAATGCAAAGCTTGGCCAATTAAAAGCCCAGCTATCTACCCTTCATGGGCAGATGAAAAAAGCCCCGCTAAATATTTTTAATAATTTTCAAGGTGGTTACACCGGCACAAAAGCGCAAATGGCTCAAGAAGCCGCGCTGCAAAAACAAATTGCCGCTATTGGCGGGTCTGCCACTGGATCACAAACAATTGGTGGTATGTCTATAGGACCCAGCACCACATACACCGGCACCCTCGGAACCCTGCTCAAACAGCAAGCTGACGTAAATAGTGCTATTGCCAAAACAGAAAAAACTGACTTGTCTACGCTTGCTTCCGCGCAAAAGTCAGAGTTAACACTTCTTCGGCGTGAGCTTGAACAGCAAGTTCTTGATGCCAATGCAGACTTGAATCCGTTGCAAGCGTCAAGAACAGAAAAACAAAACGCAATTGCTCAGAATCAAACAACTCTTGATCAATTAAAAAAGGTCAAGAGCCCGACCGCTGATCAAAAGGCTCAGATTACAAGTTTGACCAATCAAATCAAGGCAGACAAAACTGCCGTGACAAACCTTGATGCGCAGATTAAGTCAACTGTAGCTCTTGGAGGCTACAAGACTTTATTGCCGCAGATTGATTCTTTGAGCGGGGAGATTGACAAGTACAAGGCGCAACTTGATGGCACCTCTCCGACCACTTTGTCGGAAAAAGAATTAAAGGCCAAGGTCAAAGAATTGACGACCCAACAATCGTCAATGATGAAGCAGTTGAACACCTATAAGACTGATGCTCTTGCTGCTCACCAAGACAACTTCAGCGTAACCGTAACCGGCGAGAAGAATGCCAACACCGCAGAGCTTAACTCTGCCAAAAATCAACTGGCCGCCAAAGGATTCCAAGATCTTCGCTTGGCTCACAATCGCCCGCTTACCGCCGAAGAAATGGCGGATATGCCATGGGCAAAAGAGAAGGGCATCACTTCAGACGTAATTAACAAATTCATTGCTGACGGTTTTGAGCCCCCGAAGATTCCTACTGGATATATCTATTCAGAAATCAATTCACCTGCGTTGAAGGGCACTGAGCTGGCCAATACGGTCAATGCTCAGGTCATGGATGGCCTAAAGTTTCTAGACAAGTACAACCTGACGCAGCGTTATAAGACCGGTGACACAACGGTCGGCTTTACCCTTGATTCTGCGTATGAACTTAGCAAGGCTCGAGAAGACCAGAGCATTTCGCCTGTTGAGCGGCAGATGATTGGGAAGGTCATGGATAAGTTTTACCGCAAGGCGGAAGACTTTCTTGACCGAGATGATCTCTCTGCGGAAGAGATTCCATACAAACTTAGCCTTGTCCCCGGCAGTCCGAATGTCTACTCGGCAAAACTGACTAAGAGCGACACTGGCGGCCACACTGCCTACTTCACCAAAAACTCAGATGGAACGTATGCGTTTTCTGGGGGCACTTGGACGTATACCAAGCCGGATGATGGTGGGTTCTTCGGCAGTGGTATTGGTAGATTGTTGGTGTCTGTTGCTGCTGCTTATCTGGCCCCGGGGATTGGCAACGCCCTTGTTGGGTCAATAACTAAAGCAGCGGTAACTGCCGGAACAATTTCTGCAACCACCGCTGCTGCTATCAATGCTGCTGTTGGTGGCGCAATCGTCGGCGGGATTAAGTCTGGAATCGCCGGTGGTGATGTTCTTACAGGCGCATTTACTGGCGGCATTAGCGCAGGTCTTGGGAAGTACATCGGCCCAGAACTGGAGAAATTCCAGTTTGTTAAAGATATGCCACCGGCCATTAAGGCGGCATTCATTGATGGTGTCTCCAGTGCTGCTACTAAGTTTGCCACAACCGGGGACCTTGGCGAGGCGGTTAAGTATGGCCTGACGGAAGCGGCTGGTGCTGGAGCGGCAACCTATATTCAAGAATGGCTGAAGAACAGCGAACTGTTGAAAAAGTGGGACGCCAAGGATCTCGACAAAAAGATTGAGAGCGGCGAGGTTAACGGCTTTAAGTTGCCGCCTAATCTAACCCGAGACGCAATCAACGTTATCTCCAATGCATTTGGCAATGCTGCGGCTACCGTCATGGCTGGCGGCGATCCAATGGAAGCATTTGTCAGCACATTAGGTCAAGGTGCTTTCCAAATTGTCGGCAATGAAATCAAAGCGGTGGTCAAGTCTGAGATTAAGGGTGATGGCACAACCGCCCCCATTGAAGACAAGAGCACGTTCCCCTCGAGCGGCGTAGACGTTACCAAAACTGACACGGGCACCACTACGTCATTTGGTCAGTCTGGGACCGGCCTAGGGACCATTGTTGGTGGCAATGTCACCGATACCACCGGGGGTAACTGGGCAGTAAACATTGGCAAGGGCACGGTTGATACCGAAGGACCAACCAAAACCAATTTCGGTGATGACCGGGTTGTTGATACAGGCGACACGTCAGGTTTGATTAAAACCGGAGGAACTGATGTTGCACCTCCGGTTGTTGTTACAGACAAAATAACTATTTCAACTGAAGCGGATCCAATTTTTTCTGCCAATGCAAGAAACCAAATTGCATCTGGAAAAATACAAAGCGTTGTAACAGACGAGAATGGCCGAAGAATTATTCAGCTTTCAAATGGAGATGAAATTGCTGAGTCATATCCTTTGGTTGGTTCTGACAAAGACAATCTTTCTTATGACAGATCATCCCCATATTTTGTAGATTCAAATGGTAATCGCCTTAACATTACTTCTAGCGAAGTTGATAAGGCAATCTCTACATTCAACATTCCAACAACTTCTATTAATTCCAAAACTGGTGAAATAACCGGCAAAACAACAACATTTAATGATTTGCCTGCAATTAGCGGTGTCTATTCATTCAAACCAATAACTGAAAAAGATGTTGATGACATTCTTAGCGGAAAGCTTAGAGCCCAAGGGCCGGGCTTTGTTGATATTTTTAATCCCGAAACAATCCATATTGATGACAAGTCTTATGGCCAACTTTTGAAGTTTGCTGTTGATAACAAGCTAATTCAAACGGAAGGCAATCTGCCATATAAAATAACCCCAGAGCTTGCACTAAAGGGTTTAAGTATTGATTTTAGGGACCCTGATGTGGTCGCGGCTTGGAAGCCCTTCCTGCAAGCATTGAGCAATCCTCCTGCGCCAACTCCGACCACTACACCTACAACTTCGACTACCCCACCTCCGCCTCCACCTCCTCCGCCTCCCCCGCCGCCGCCTCCACCTCCTCCGCCTCCGGCTACTCAGGTTGGTGGTGGTGGTCAAGACACTGTCAAGGGCGGTGGTGGAACCGAAACAACTCAGGGTGGAGATGCTGGCGGGGCGCAAGCAAATCAAGCAGCAGCAGAGAAAGCCGCAGCAGATAAGGCGGCCGAGGATGCACGGGTCGCTGCAGAGAGAGATGTCGCTAATGCTAAAGCAGAGGCAGATAGGGCCGCGGCAGAGGCTAAAGCAGCCGCAGATGCCAAAGCCGCTGCCGATGCTCAAGCTGCTGCTGAAGCTGAAGCTTCCCGTATTGCTGCAGAACAAGCAGAGCAAGCAAGACAGGCTGCAATTAAAGCAGCTCAAGATGCAGCTAATGCTGAGCAGGCGCGTCGGCGTGAGGCAGAAGCTGCCGCCGCTGCTGCTGCAGAAACCGCTCGTCGTTTAGAAATGGAAGCAAGGGCTCAAGAGCTTGCTAGATTGATTGCGGCTCAAGAGGCCGCCAAACGCGCTGAAGAACAAGCTGCTGCAGAAGAAGCTGCTCGTCGGGCCGCAGAAGCCGCCAGACAAGCTGAAGAAGCCCGGCAAGCTGAAGCGGCTAGACAGGCTGCAGAACAAGCAGAGGCGGCAAGGCAAGCGGAGGCTGCACGTCAAGCGGAAGCCGCCCGTGTTGCTGCAGAACAGGCTGAAGCTGCTCGTCAGGCAGAAGCTGCAAGACAGGCAGAGGCAGATAGGGCAGCCGCTCAACAAGCAGCCGCTGATCAAGCAGCAGCACAAGCCGCTGCAGACGCTAAAGCTCAATCAGATGCTCAAGCGGCCGCTAATGCAGAAGCAGCTAGACAGGCAGAGATTGCAAGACAAGCCGAAGAGGCAAGAGCTGCCCAACAGGCGGCAGACGCCCAAGCAGCAGCACAGGCAGCTGCAGATGCTAAGGCTCGAGCAGACGCTCAAGCAGCCGCTGACGCCAAAGCCCAAGCAGCAGCACAAGCCGCGGCAGATGCTAAAGCCGCAGCAGACGCCAAAGCCGCAGCTGATGCTGCAGGCACCGGTACTACTGGGACAGGAACCACTGGTGGTACTGGAACTACTGGCACCGGTACTACTACTGGCACCGGAGGAGGCGCCGGCACCACTAGCACTGGAACTGGTGTAACGGGAACTGGCACAGGATCTGGAACTGGCACTGGTGGCGGAACGGGCACTGGTACGGGCGCAGGCACTGGCACAACTACTGGCGCTGGAACTGGCACTGGTGGTGGGGCTGGCGGCGGAGCCGGCACGGGAACTGGTGCGGGCACTGGAACCGGGACAACAACAAGTTCTGGCTCGGGCAGTGGATCTAAATCTGCTGCTGCGGCTTTGCAAGCGGTTTCGGGTTTTGCCCCGACGGCTTCGCCGGAAACAACAAGATTGCTTTCCACTGGGGATGTGCAAAAAGTTGAAGGTCCTTTAGAGGCATTTTTCAAACAAGTTCAGAGCGGGTCGTATTTGCCGCAAAGTACTGTTCAACAACCCGCCCCGGCCCCACAATCTCAACAACCAGTGCAGAGCCAGCCCATGCAATCAGATTATTTCAATTACGGTCAACAGAACGACATTACCAGCATCCTGTTTGGAACTGGCGGTTCGCCAAACCCGTTTGGGTTTAAGAAGGGCGGAATGGCTACGCCCCTAATGGCTGCTGGTGGCATGACTCCGCTGATGGCCGCCGGGGGAACCAGACACGGGAAGAACGCCGGACGCTTGATGAATGTCATCCCACACTCTGGGAAGATGCGTGTGGACTTCCGCACCGGAGATGCTGTTACCGGAGAGGGCGATGGCCAGTCTGATGACATCCCGGCGATGCTGGCAGATGGTGAGTTTGTATTTCCTGCTGACGTGGTTGCAGCCCTTGGTAATGGGTCAACCAAGGCGGGTTCAGATAAACTATACGAGATGATGCATTCAATTCGGGCGCGTGCTCGGTCGAACAAACCTAAAGACCTTCCCCCGCCGGCTCTGTCGCCGCTGGATTATCTGAAGGGCTCAAAGAAGGCTAGGAGATAGTTATGCCATCCATTACGTCCGGTCAGCCGTTGCCAAATATCACGTCTACTGAAAGTAGAACTGATACTTCGCCCGGTTACTACACTGACTATTTGACCAAACTGTCTGGCGTTGGCACTACAGCCATGAACATGCCTGCAAGCGGAATGGTCGCTGGGTACGATCCCTTGCAAACTAAAGGTTACGGTGCGTTAGAAACCGCAGCTACTGCTTATAAGCCGGGGCTCTCGGATGCAAAAACAACGGCCGATCTTGCTGCCAAGGGCATGAGCCCCGATTTGATTCAGCAGTACATGAATCCTTATACCCAGAACGTCGTCAACCAGATGGCGATTCAATCTCAGAACTCACTGCAAAAGAACCTACCGGTGCTGAAAGCTGGGTTTGTTGGTTCTGGTGCTTTGGGAAGTCAACGCTACGCCGGCGCCCTCGGACAGTCTCTAGCTGATGTTCAGGCAAACCTCACCACCGCCCAGACCGGCGCCCTGCAGAAGGGCTACGCTGACGCGCTGGATGCCGCCTATAAGCAGGCGGGCCTGTACAACACAGCGGCCAAGACTCAGGCGGATCTTGCCAAGGAAGAGCAGGATCTCGGCATCGCCGGGGCAGGTGCATTGACTAAGGCTGGCGCTGAACGGCAAGCCTACGAGCAGGCCAAGATTGATGCGCCGCTTAAGGTCGCCAACCAAGCCGCTAATTTGTTGCGTAACTTCCAAGTGCCAATAAGTTATACAAAGACTAGCACCGCCCCGGGTCAGGCAAGCCAATACGGTCCATCAGTTTTGAGCAACATTGGCACCCTAACGTCCATATTGGGAAGCGCAGCTCTTCCCTCTGGCACTATAAATCAAATTGCAAAAAGTATATTCCCAAGTTTGTTTGATCGAGAGTTGACTAGCAGCGAGATTCAAGACTTGATTGATAGCGTTGACTTTACAGAACTTGACAATCCTTAAAGAGTAAGGATTACAGGGAACATTGCTATGGCAGAAAAGACGATTTCATACATTCCTGAGTCTTCTGAAGAGGCCCGACAGGCAAATCAGGAATACAAGGATGCCTTAGCAAAGCTCACGCAGGCTTTGCAGAGCAGGCAATACACAGACCCTATGCTAGAGATTGCAAAGGGCTTCCAAAGCACGGGCAATTTTTTTGGCGGTTTGGGCAATGTTGCCTCTAACCTTCAGGCATTCAGAGCTAATCAAACCAAAGAAGAACAGGATATTGCTGCCAAACGTGTTGAGCTGGCTCAGGCTGGTATTAGTTTACAGCGCCAGAGAGAAGCCGATCGCATCTACAAACAACAGATGGGGATTGAGCCGCCCTCGGGCGCTCTTCCGTCAACCGCTCCCACTGGCCCATCTGGCGCTTTGCCATCAGCCGCCGCTGGTCCGTCTGGCGGGGCATTGCCCGGCCCTGCTGGCCCGCAGGGTAGTCCAGCTCCTTCCGGTGGAGCCGCTGCTCCTCGCCAATTTGGCATTCAGATTGCGCCACCTCAGCCGGGTCTTACAAGAAATCAATTTCTTGCTGGTGCACAAGCTAGTGGAGTTTCTCCACATGAAGCTCTTAAACAGTGGGATGAAATTGAACGAAAGAACCGAGATCCTAAAGAAGGTGGCATCTTTGATATTAGAAGTGGGATGTTCTTCCCTGCCCCGGGTGCAGGCACCGAAGAACGGCAAGTCCCGCTTCCCAATGGAGGCTTTGGAACTATCAAGTTGCCTAAGTACATAGCCAACATTTTGGATGATGCAGTCATCCGCGGTGATACAGACACTTTTAACAACATTGTTCAGCAATTTATAAACTATGGCCGCGGCATGTCTGCAGCGCCTCAAGGTGCCTCTCCAAGTGTTGCCGCTGCTCCGGGTGTTACTCCTGCTGCTCCGGCCGCTCCATCTGCAAGAGCTTCTACGGCACCCGGAAGAGTTCAAACCGTTGAAGAGCAGAAAGATGAGGAAAGAAGGCGTGATATAGAAAAAGCTGCAAGAACAAAAGAAGTCGAAGGCATTGCGACTGGTTCTGTTGAATACTTTAACAAAGCCGGAGCTGCTGCCGATCAATCGCAATCATTGTTCTCCGCGGCAGAAAACATGATTTCTATCATTAACGCTCAGCCGGATGCATTCCGTTTGTTGAGCAAGCCGGGAATTGGTAGTGCTGTTTTGCGTGCTGCTGAAGAGGGGCTCCGAATGGGCAACTTTGGAAGCATTAGCCTTCCATCGAGCATGCTTACTCAATACAAACTAAACCAAAAACAACTGGATGCCTTGAACCTGTATGCCAATCAATTGGCAATTGCTAAGAATGCAAACAGGCAAATGGTTCGAGTGCCCGGAGAAGGGGCAACTTCAGACCTAGAAACTAACATGGCAAATGCTGTGTTAACTATTACCAATGCTTCTCCTGAAGCACTTAAGTTTATCAATGAATTCACTTTGATGCGTGCTAGAAACGCAGAGTTACGCTTTGAGAAGTTAAATGAATTGCGTCAGCAAGGCATGTCTTTAGCCGACGCTAGAGTCAGTCAAGAAATGCGCGATATACGCAATGGTTATGAGAGCGCACTTCGTGGTTTGGCTCAAAGGAATGCGCAATTCTTATCGGCAGCCAAAAATCCACCCAAATCTGCCCCGAAGACTGAGCAAAAGCCGCCAAGTGAAAATTCTCGCCGTCTTGATGAAGCATTGAGGGATTAGTCATGCCACTTTCTTTTTTGGATGAACTGGATGATGCGCAGGTAGACGCTGCGAACAAGATTGCCAAGAAGGCAAAAGAGCTTGGCGTTGACCCTAAGCTTGCGGTTGCTCTGGCGTATGCAGAGAGCAAATTGCGCATCAATACAAACGACAGCCCTAAGAAAGCTATTGGTGTTATGCAAATCACGCCTGACACCGGGCTCGACATGAAGCTGTCTGAAGAGGATCTTCGGAACCCGGATGTGAACATTGACGCTGGGGTGAGAATCCTAAAGAAGCACCTCAATAAGTACCCAGATGATCCTCGTCTGGCTCTTGTTGCGTACAACGCAGGCCCGGGCAGCAGTTTTTTCTCTGGTGGTGAACTGCCGGAAGAAACAAAGAATTACATCAAAGAAATTATTGGTTATGGCGGCATTCCTGCGCCTGCGGTCGATCAGACCCCGACGATGACCGAAGAAGACGTGGTGCCGGAAGAGACCGTGCCCGAAGAAGAAAGCACAGGCTTTTCGGATAAGAGTCTTGCCCAAGGTGCCGGTGCCGTGGTTGGCTACAAAACTGGCCAACTTCAAAACCGCGTGCCGTCTATGCCCGCCCAAGGTGGTGCGCTCGACGCAGCAATGCCTGCTGGAGCCCCCGTAGAGGCTGCACCCGGTGTTGGTGGCCGACCTGCCGTGCCCGGTTTGGGTGGAGCCCCCGCAGGGCCTGATATTAGCGGCGGCAGGCCCGCTAGTGGATCTGCTGGGTTTAATTACGGCAAAGCATTTGGTCTTGGTGACATTGAGGCCGGTCGCGCTACTGCTATGGGCAATGCCCCCGGTAGTGCTGATGAACTAATCAAGGCGCGTGCTGCTGCGCTTGAGCGTCTGCAGGGCATGGCTCCTGCATCCGGCATGGCGGAAGATCCGACTCGTGGTGGTCTCATGGTTCCTAAGCAGACCCCATACACCGGACCCAGAGGTCCGCAGGGTGAGATTGGTGGGGCCAAGCCTCCTCCGGTATCCCCAGTTACTCCAAAGCCTGCTGGTGCGCTTGAGGAAGTGACCAACCTATTCCGCCAGATGACAAGGGTCCCGCTGCTTCGGCGTGCTATTCCGATTGCGGGGGGCGCTCTTGCTGGCGGAGAGGCATTTAGGGCGGCAGAAGAACTGCAAAAGGACAACCCTGACTATGTCGAAGCCGCTCTATCTGGCGCCGGCGCTCTGGGTGGCGTTATGTCCATGTTCCCCGCCACCGCTCCTATTGGTATACCACTGAGTGCGGGAGTTGGTGCTGCTCGTTTTGCACGCGATCGCGCTCGAGAGAATGAGCGGCTTGGCTATAGGCCTGACGTAATCCCGTCAAATCCCATGGGCGACTTTGGGTTCTGAAATACGCCTGTGATGTTCATCTGACACCATCGGAGTGCTCTTAACTGAGCTTCCTCCTTAGAAGTGATTAGCCCCTCGTGTGAGGGGCTTTTTTTACAGCTGCTCTTGCATTGTCTCCGCCACAACCTTGTTCAGGGTGGCAGCAAACTCAATGCATCGCTCTCGCTCGCGCTTGGCAGCTTCAACCTCGACTGCCCGGCCGTACTCGAGGATGTCCACCTCGTCGGCGAAGACGCCGTTCTCAAAGTCTTTGCAGTCGCACTGCAGGTAAAGCTTGCGGAAGTCTTCATTGGTTAGCATGGTTCTCTCCTCTTACACGTGATTGTTTCTGAGCTGCCAGTACTCGAGCAGGCAGCAGAACATCGCCCAGCCGCGCTTGATGTCCTCTTCTGGCCACTCATAGACGGACACCACCCCGGGGTTGTTGCGGGACACAAAGACGTTAGCGCAGCGTGCCTCGGGCATACCCAGCCCTACCCGGTAGGCGGCCAGCTGCAGCATGTAGTCGTCGTACAGGGTTACGTCGTCGCCCTCTGCAAACTCTTTGGTCTTGATGTCCACCACCAGACCATCGCAGTGCAGGTCACACTTCCCGCCGTATCCTAGGTCGTGGGCAAACGATCGTTCGCAGATCCAGTCACGCTTACCAAAGAAGTCTTCCAAAGTCTTCTGACATCCAGTGACAAACTCCGAGAAGCCGAACGGATAGTGCTGGTCCTCGTAAGCCTTCTGGATTGCCTCGTGGATCTCAGTGCCACGATCGGCCGCCGCCTTACCCTGCTCCTTAGCGTCGAGGATGATGCGAGCGATGTACTGCTCCTCGGTCTCATCATTGACTTTCGGCAGAGTCAGTGCAGCCATCAAGACCTGCTTCTGCAGCCACTGCGTAAGAGCGGGTTTGGCGGCCACATTGATGATGGTGGTCACTGAGGGTACAAGATTCAGTTTGCGCGCGTCACGAAGCGTTGTAGGGCGTTGTGTGCCCTTTGCTGACTCGACGGTATACATCGGCATACCATCTCGGGAATACCAATGCTCCGAAACTTTTGGTTCGGACACGACGATAGACATTAAAACTCCTTCACGAAGACGCCGCCCTGAATCATTCGACCCTTGCGGTCTTTAATCTCATGCCAAGCCGAGTTAAGACACTTGGGCACGGTCAAGCCATAGAAGTGGCAATAGATAATTAGACAGACAGCAACGCCTCCAACGGCATCTTCGATGTCGTCAAGCTTTCCTTTTGCTTCGCCGTCTGCGAGTTCCCCGGCCTCGCTGAACATCTTCAGCAGTTGAGCCCGAGGATTTGAGTGATGAACAATCCCGCGGTCCAACGCCCATTGAATGACATTGGACTGCAGGATCTCAAAGTTGACGGACATCAGCGAGCGCCGTTCAAAACCTGCATCGCCTGAATCGTGGATTCAAGTTTGCTGAT
>Ga0214917_10004363_pt1 | contig 15767 bp, 18 predicted proteins | sample LL_1208_BB_MetaG_FD_177983 | JGI IMG/M metagenome (GOLD analysis project Ga0214917, IMG submission 177983) | Freshwater microbial communities from Lake Lanier, Atlanta, Georgia, United States - LL_1208_BB | ecosystem: Environmental > Aquatic > Freshwater > Lake | place: USA: Georgia | collected... | reverse complement strand
GATGTCGCTGTTAAAGTTACTTTTTGGGGCAAGAAAGGTAAGACATCAAGGCGCAGGAGTGCCAGCGGGTCAACTTTTGGAGTACCGGGCGATCGCTATCTTGCTCATCACACTACTTGTGGGATTTTCTGGTTGGACTTGGATGAAGAGGGTGGAGCGGTATTCGTATGCGTCCCAAAAGATGGGTCAGATTTCGACAGCATCGGGCACTGAGTAGGGTGTAGTTGGAATATTTAAATTTGTGAGCTGACAGCGGCGGCCCGATGCGTAGATCGGGCCCTACCTAGGGATCGAGATTGGACGTTTAGGTAGGGCCGGGTCTATGACCCGGCCGCAGTTGTGAGATTCAAAGCTGTGAACAGACAGCGGCGGCCCGATGCGTAGATCGGGCCCTACCTAGGGAACGAGCTTGGACGTTAGGTAGGGCCGGGTCTACGACCCGGCCGCAGTTGTGAGATTCAAAGCTGTGAACAGACAGCGGCGGCCCGATGCGTAGATCGGGCCCTACCTAGGGAACGAGCTTGGACGTTGGGTAGGGCCGGGTCTATGACCCGGCCGCAGTTGTAAGATTTAAATCTGTGAGCAGACAGCGGCGGCCCGATGCGTAGATCGGGCCCTACCTAGGGATCGAGCTTGGACGTTGGGTAGGGCCGGGTCCATGACCCGGCCGCAGTTGTGAGATTTAAGGCTGTGAACAGACAGCGGCGGCCCGATGCGTAGATCGGGCCCTACCTAGGGAACGAGCTTGGACGTTGGGTAGGGCCGGGTCTACGACCCGACCGCAGTTGTGAGATTCAAAGCTGTGAGCTGACCACGGCGGCCCGATGCGTAGATCGGGCCCTACCTAGGGAACGAGCTTGGACGTTGGGTAGGGCCGGGTCTACGACCCGACCGCAGTTGTGAGATTCAAAGCTGTGAGCTGACCACGGCGGCCCGATACGTAGATCGGGCCCTACCGAAGCTTGTGCTTAAGACCGATCGTTTGAGTATGGTAAGGTTGTCGGATGAGGATTGGATGTGTGCCCTATGATCATGCAAAACCTTTTGCGGGTGGGTGGGGTGCGGGGCAGGTGGTCTGGGATCATCCCAAGGAGCTGGTTTCACGGCTGAAGGCGGGGGAGGTGGATGTGGCGTTGGTGCCGGTCTGGGAGATTTTGACGGGGGGTCCCTATCGGGTGGTGGATGGGTTGGCGGTGGGATCGAGGGGGGAGGTCAGGAGCGTTGCGGTTTTCCATGACAAGCCGTTGGCGGAGTGTGGGGGAATTTCGCTGACGCCGCACTCGATGAGTTCGGTGCAGCTGTGGAGGGTGCTTTCGCGAGGGGCGATGAACTTGAGGTTGGAGGAGCGGGAGGATGGGGAGGCGCGGTTGCGGATAGGGGATGAGGCGCTGCGGGAGTGGACGGAGAGGAGGGGGCGGGGAGTGACCGATTTGGGAAAAGCGTGGTGGGATTGGACGGGGAAGCCGTTTGTTTTTGCGGTGTGGGCGGTGCGGGAGGGGTTTCGGCCGAGCGCGGGGGAGGTGGAAAAGTTCCGGGAGGAGTGTTGGGCGGGAATTGCGAGGCGGGCGGAGTTGGCGGAGGGGGAGCTGGAGAGGGAGTATTTGACGAGGTGTATCCAGTACGGGCTGGGCAGGGAGGAGAAGGAGGGGATGGCGGAGTTTGCCAGGAGGAGCGGGGTGGAGATGAGGAGGATCGAGTATTTGTGACGGCTGGGGGGGAACGGCAAAGGGGTTGAGATTTCGCAGGGAGGGAAGCAGAGTTTCAGGGGTGAAGCTCTCCGTGTTTTTTCTTTTGGGATTGGGAACGGGGGTGAGTTGGGGGGCGGGGAAGTGGGGGATGGTGGACACGAACGGGACGTGGAGATTGCCGGAGAAGTATGAGGAGATCGGGGAGTTTCGCGGGGATTTGAAACGATCGTTTACGCTGCCCGAGTTTTTGCCCGGTGTGAAAGGGGCGAAGGTCAAGAAGTGGCTCAAAGCGGAGGGGGATGAGGTGAAGGGGGGGCAGGCGTTGGCGGAGGTGGAGTTGACGGAGCCTGCTTTGCCGGTGGAGTCCCCGATCGCGGGGATGCTGGTGAAGATCGGGGTTCCCAAGGGGGGTGCGGCGATACCGGGGTCGGCCCTTGGATCGGTCCGGAATTTGGGGCACGTCGGACTATTTGAGAAAAAGCAGTTTGATGTGATCTGTCCGGGGTATGGCCCGAATCCCGGATCGGCGACGGTGGTGCGGTGGTTGAAGGATGAGGGGGATGCGGTGCTGAAGGGGGACAAAATCGCCGAGGTTCGGCCCAAAGAGGCGATGGCGATGCTGCAGGCGCCGGGTTCGGGAACGTTGGTGAGGATTGAGGTGAAGGAGGGGGAGGAGGCGAAGGTTGGGCAGGCGGTCGCGAAGATGGGGATGGGGCGGGTGCCGGTGAAGTCGGGCGGGGAGTGGTTTTATGCGGATGAGAGGGGGACGAGGGTGACGCAGGATCGGTATCTGGCGGTGGGGTCGATGTTGGGGGGGATGGCGCCCGTGCGGGTGGGGGAGAAGTGGGCGTTCGTGGACGGGGAGGGGAGGTTGATTCCCAAGGCGACGGATGGAAAAAAGGGGAACGGCTTTTCCCTGGGGATTTCGGAAAAGGCGGAGTATGACGAGGCGCGAAAGGTGCGGGGGGGATTGGCGGCGGTGCGGCTGTTGGACCGTTGGGGGTACGTGGCGTATCAGGAGGGGGGAATCCGGGTGGCGATTGCCCCCCGTTTTTTGCAGGCGAAGGATTTTTCCGAAGGACTGGCGGCGGTGGAGGAGAGCGAGGACGCGCCGGTGGCGGAGGGCACGGAGGTGACGGACGAGAAGGGCGAGGAGGAGGCCAAAAAACCGGCGGGGCCTGCGGCGTGGGGATATATTTTGCCGAGCGGAAAGTTATGGGGCAGGTTGGACTTTGCCGTGGCGGGTGATTTTCTCGACGGAAGGGCGGCGGTTCGGGCGTTGGGGGAAAACATGCCGTGGGTGTTGATCGACAGCAAAATGAAGACCAGGACGATGAAGAATTACGGGGGCTTGGTCCCGTTGGGGGCGAAGCGGGTGGCGTGGAGGCAGGACGGGGGATGGGGTTTGATGGACCTGCAGGAGAGGGTGATGGAGATCCGGCCCGGATTAAAAAATCAGGATGGGGAGGGAGTGGGACAGGATGTCCTGGAGGTGGTCGGGCCGTTTGGGGACCAGAGGGCGCCTGCGAAGGAGCCCGGGGGGAAGTGGGGGTATCTGGATCCTGAGGGGAAGTGGGCGATTCCGCCGAGGTTTGAGCGGGCGAATGTTTTCCACGGGGGGCTGGCGGCGGCGAAGGAGTCTGGGGGGAAGTGGGGATATCTGAGGCCGGATGGGAGCTGGGGGTTGGAGCCGAAGTATACGAAGGCCCGTGCTTTTACCGACGGATTGGCGGCGGTCTCGGAGCAGGGAGAGGTTGAGTTGGGGCCTGAGGGAACCATGGGTGGAAACTGGGAGTAGGCAGAGATGGATTATCAGGATTATTACGGGGTTCTGGGGGTGAGCAAGACGGCCACGCCGGAGGAGATTCGTTCCGCGTTCCGAAAAAAAGCGCGGGAATTTCATCCTGACGTGGCGAAGGACAAGGTGAAGGGGGCGGAGAAGTTCAAGGAGGTGAACGAGGCGTATGAGGTTTTGAGCGATCCTGCGAAGCGGGCGAAGTACGACCAGGTGGGCAGGGAGGTGCCGGGCGGCGGATACGGTTGGGCGGGAGGAGGACCGGGTGAGGCGGCAGGGCCTGGGATGGAGGAGGTGCATTTCGGCGGGACCGGCTTCAGCGATTTTTTTGAAAGCATGTTTGGGGGAATGGGGGGTGTGGAGGGGATGCGGGGTGCGGGGGGAAGGCGGATGGCACGGAGGGGTTCGGATGTGGAGGGGGATTTGCTGGTGACGCTGGAGGAGGTGATGCGGGGATCTGTGAGAGAGGTGACGTTGCAGAGAGGCGGAGGAAAGGTGGAGACGTACCGGGTGAGGGTTCCCGCGGGGGTGCGGGAGGGGCAGAGGATCCGTTTGGCGGGAAGGGGGGAGGCGGGGGCGAGAGGAGGGGAGGCGGGGGATCTTTACTTACGGGTTCGGTTGGCCCGGCATCCCGATTTGCGGGTGGAGGGTTCGGACCTGGTAACGGACCTTGAGATGGCGCCTTGGGAGATGGTTTTGGGAGCAAGCGTTCCAGTCCGGACGTTGGAGGGTGTGGGGATGTTGAAAGTGCCGGCGGGGGCGGTGGCGGGCCAGAAACTGAGATTGCGGGGCCAGGGGCTTCCGCGGGAAGATGGGGGGCGTGGGGATCTGTATGCCATTTTGGAGGTGGGAGTTCCATCCGAGGTGGGGGCGGAGGAGAAAAAATTATGGGAAGAGCTGGCGAGAAAGAGTTCCTGGCGGCCGAAAGGAAGGGATTAAGCGATGAGGGGGAAACGGTTTCTGCTGGCGCGGATTCGGGAAGAGGAGGAGCGGCAGCTGGCGTTGGGGGAGTTGGCGCGATTGGCGGAGACAACGGAGGCCATGGTTCGGGAGTATTGCGAGATGGGGTTGCTGGGGGAGGAGGTGAGGGAGATCGGGCCCGACATCCGATTCGATGAGGGCGCACTTTTTCTTGTGAGACGGATCGAGCAGCTGCGGATCGAGTACGGGGTATCCGCCTCGGGGGCAGGTTTGGTTTTGGATCTGGCGGCGAGGGTGGAGGAGTTGGAGCAGGAGATCCGGTCTTTGCGGGAGGCGCTGGGAAGATGAGCGGGGTGCGGAGGCCGGTGGACGGCTTGCGGAGCCCGCGGGGCGAGGTGGCGGGGCTGGTCTACTTTGGGAGGATGGTGGACAAGCTGAGATTGGAGCAGGCAGGAAAGCTGCCCGAGGAGTATCGGGCCAACCTGGGGGAGGGTTTTGACAAGGCCTGCTGTGATTTTTTGGGGATACCGTACGAAAAGCTGAGGGGGAGAGTCCGGGAGGGGGGAACGGACGAGGAGATCCTGGAGTGGTGCGGAAAGACGGGTCGGGCACGGGATTTGGAGGAGAGGAGAATCTGGGGGGTTTATCTTGCAAAAAGGGGTTGGCGGGACGAGATGTCGGATCGGCTGGTATTCCGAAAGAAAGAGGCGGGCTGGGAGGGGAGGGCGGAGATCCAGACCTTCTTCGACTACATTGACGCGGACGAGGGCCGGGGTTAGGAGGGATCGGATTGCCAAAGCCGGTGGAAGGCGACACTCTTGCTCCATGAAACATCCCCTTCTCCCAGCCCTTGCCCTGTACGGATTCACCCTGGCCGCGAGCTTTGCGGGCAGCACTCTGGGGGAGTCGATTGACAAGACGATCGACATTTTGGAGCAGTATGGGAAAGCGCAGGGGGATTCGATTCCGCGGAATGTGTTTCATGAGTGCAAGGGAGTGGTGATCCTTTCGATCTACAAGGCGGCCTTCATTATCGGAGCCGAGGGGGGGGAGGGTCTGGTGGTGATTCGGAAAGGCAACAAGTGGTCCCCGCCTTCGGGGATTTCGGCGGCGGGAGCGGGGGTGGGTTTTCAGGCCGGGGGCTCGGTGCAGGATTACGTTCTTCTCCTCAACACGGAGGATGCGGTGAAGCAGTTCATGCAGAAGGGAAACTATACGAGCAGTGCCGCGGTGGAGGGGACGGCGGGGCCGGTGGGACGGGAGTTGTCGGCCGGGGTGGCGACGGTGAATGCGCCGGTTTACACGTACAGCTTCAGCAAGGGGTTGTTCGGGGGGGTTTCCCTTTCGGGGCTGGGGTTCGGATCGGCGGATGACACGAATGAGAATTTTTACGGCGAGCGGCTGAACCCGCGGGAGATTTTGGAGGGCAAGGTGAAGAAAACCCCGGAGGCGGTGAAGCGGCTTTGGAAGACCCTGGAGGAGTTGGACAAGAAGCCGGAGATCAAGGGGAAGACACCTTCCCAGGAGAGCAAGAAGAAGGGGACCAGCTAAGGAGAAATTTATGGCAGACCCAGTAAAACCTGATCTTTCCCCGATTGCAGGGGGAAGTACGGCAGGCAAGGCGGTGGCGACGGGAGCGGCCAAAGCGGCCGCGGGGGGAGTCGCCAAGGTTGCCGCGTGGCACACCCTCTCCCTGGCGACGGCGGCGGCTTTGGGGCTGGGGGGTGGGGGGTACTATCTTCATCGGGACACGAAGGCGCGGGCCCAGCTTGCCGAGATGGAGCAGAAGTCAGGGGCTCTGGAGGACCGGGCCAAGAAAGCGGATCTGGCCAAGGAGGCCCTGCTGGCACAGCTGGAGCAGACCAAGGAGCAGATGAAAAAGCTTTCGGCCTCGTCCATGGAGTTGGAGCAGGCCAAATCGGATTTGGCCAAGTTGAAGGATGTGACCGCGTCGGAAAAAAAGGTTTTGGAGAAAAAGCTGGCCGATCAGCAGCTGGCTATGGAGAAGCTCAAGGCCACAACGGTACCGAACGACCAGGAGCAGAAGCTGGAGGATGACCTGAAGAAAAAGCTGGCGGATCAGGATGTGGTGATTTCGCGGCTGAAGGATCAGCTCAAGGTGACGGTGGCGAGCGAGATTCTCTTTCCGAGCGGATCGGCGGAGCTGGCCCCCGCGGGTGCGGATGTGCTGCGAAAAGTGGCGGCTGCGGCGAACCAGTCGCAGGATGAGGTGAGGGTGGAGGGGCACACCGACAGCGACCCGATCGCGCCTGTGTTGGCCCAGTATTATCCGAGCAACTGGGAGCTTTCGACCGCCCGAGCGGCTGTGGTGGTCAGAACACTGCAGGCCACGGGAATGGTTCCGGCGGAACGGTTGGCCGCCGTGGGTTATGGGGACAGTCATCCGGTTGCACCGAACGACACGCCCGAGGGGCGATCCAAGAACCGGCGGGTGGAGATTGTGTTTCGGCCGATCCCGAAGGGCTAGTGGGTCGGGGGGACGGCGCCCGGGGCGGGGGCGGTCGCATCCGCGGATTCGATGGTGAGGGGGCCGTCATACCAGGTGACGCTGATGACCTCTTTGTCAGCGCGGTGCGGGCCGTGGACGGTGTTTTTTGGGGCGTAGAAAAAGGAGCCGGGACCATATTCCACGTTTCCCTCGATCCATTTCCCCTTGAGGATGACGACCGATTCGGCGGCTTGGGGATGACGGTGAGCGGGAATGACGGTGCCGGGGGCGAACTTGCGGAGGAGGAATCGGGAGCCGTTGGTGGAATCGTGGGAAAGGTGGGCAAACTCAACTCCGGGGTAGGGGCCGGGTTCCCACATGGTCGTGTTGGGAAGGCGGATGGTGGGAAACATGGGGGGACTATGCGACAAAGGATTCGCTCTGACAATCCTTGGGGTTGAGATAGTGTGAAAGGATGAGTACAGCCAAGCAACAAGAGGTGGATTACGGACCGCTTTTCCGTCTGGCGGGGGAGATCGGAAGGGAGGCGGATCTGAGCGGGCTTTTGCTGATGATTCTGGAGAAAAGTCGGCCCTGGATTCAGGCCGAGGCATGTTCGATTTTTCTGCCTGACGAGGAAACCGGGGAGCTGGTGATTCATTCGGCCCAAGGGGACAGCACCCCCCAGCTGGGGACCCTCAGGGTGCCCAGGGGGCAGGGAATCGTGGGGACGGCGTTACGCGAGAGAAAAACGATCCGGGTGGATGACGTGAGCAAGGATTCCAGATTCTATTCGAAGGCGGATGAAAAGACGGGGTGGAAGACGAAGGCGTTGCTGGCTTCCCCTCTTTTGGACGGGGGGGAGTGTGTCGGGGTGATCGAGTTTCTGAATCCCATCGGGCGACCCACCTTCACGAGGGCAGATGAGATGATGGTGGAGTATTTTGCGGGGTTGGTGGCGGCTGCGCTGGTCCGGATTCGCGCGCACGGGGCGGCTTTGGAGCGGGCGGCGGTGCAGCGGGATTTGGATCTGGCGAGGGAGTTGCAGGGGGGGCTTCTGCCCAAGGTGTTTCCGACCCGGGAGGAGGCGCCGGGGATCGAGCTATTTGCACGACTGGAACCGGCGAAGGAGGTGAGCGGAGATCTTTATGATTTTTTCACGATCGAACCGGGGAAGATGTGTTTCGTGGTGGGGGATGTGTCGGGAAAAGGGGTGGCGGCGGGGATTTTCATGGCGGTGACGCGGACGTTGATCCGGGCGACCGCGGTTCCGGGGAGAGGGCCGGTGGAGATCATGAGCCGGGTGAACGCACAGTTGGCGAGGGAAAACGAGGCGAGTTTGTTTGTGACGATGATTTTGGGAATTGTGGACACGGGTACGGGCGGAATGGTGTACGGGCAGGGCGGGCACAATCCCCCCCTTCTGGTGCCTGTGCGGGGGAAGCCGACGTACGAGCCGGCGGGCGGGATGCCCCTGGGGGTTTTCGAGGACGCGAAGTTTGGGGAGAGGGAGCTGCAGTTGAAGCCCGGGGAGACCCTGCTGGTGTATACGGACGGGGTGACGGAGGCGATGAACGAGGCGAAGGATCTGTTCGGGGAGGACCGTCTGGAAAAAGCGGTCACGGGGGTGGACGGTTTGTCGGCAGAAAAGATCGCGGAGCGGGTTATCGAACGGGTGGAGAGCTTTGTTTTGGAGGCGGAGAGGTCGGACGACATCACTTTGTTGGCGATCCAACGCCGAAGCTAGTTGAGTCCCGATCTGAAGCGGGAGGTTTGGGCGGAGATGCGGGAGGTGGGGGACCGTCTCCAGGGGGTTTTGGGAGCGGATGTCCGGCATCCGCGGGGGCGAAACCCGTACGCCCATGTCGCGGGCTGTGTGAAGGAGAAGTTTGGGTGCAGTTACGGCGAATTGCCGGATGAGCGGGTGGGGGAGGTGAGGCGGTATCTGATCGAGCTGGAGGCGGAGGAAAAAAGCCGCGCTGCTGGAGGCGGGGGCGATTAGTTGAGCAGATGGGCCTGGCGGAGGGGTTCCAGATCGGGATCCTCGTGGGCGAGTTTTTCGAGGTCGTGATCGAGTTCGATGGCCCTGCGCACGTAGGTTTGGGCGGAGGTGAGGTCCCCCCGTTGGGCGGCGTAGCAGCCGAGGTTGAACTGGATGAGGGGGTCCGTGGGGTGAAGGCTGGCGGCATCGGCGAGAATTTTGGACGCGGTCTCGATCGAATCGCTCCTTCGTTTGGCAAAGGCCCACGCGATAAACCAGCGGGACTCGTTGGGGTGCGCAGTGGCCAACCGGGCAGCGAGCCCTGCGGCGTCCTGCCAGCGTCCGGCACGCTCCAGAAGACGGAGTTTAAATTCCTGAACACCATCATCGGTGATCATTTGGGGGGAGAGGTTCTCGAGCTCGGTTAAGGCATCGGAGTACATGCCCAAGTTGGCGTAACCGACTGCGGATTCGGCACGATGGAAGTCTTGGCGAAGTTTAGGAAGGATATTCACGCTATACCATATCACAGGAGGCGTAAAAATGGTAGGGGCGAGAATTCAAATAATACATATCATGTTGATGTAAAGAGGCTTATGAAATATCAGATCTGTCTTTTTTTTGCCATTTTGTCGACCCACCCGACGAGGATTGCGTGGGGGAGGGTGAGAACAGCAAGGAGAACGAGGTAGGGGCCGACCCAATTTTGTCCTTTTGGAAATGAGGAGGCTAGAAAGGGGGGGATCCAGCGAAGGAAGGCCAGGCTTGCGAGGGTCAGCGGAATGGAGAGAAGAAGAAGGCGGAGGAGGGAGTGGATCCAGCGATCAAGTGGCTGAAGGGGGGTGAGCTGGTCGCGGAGGGCGGAGAGGCGGAAAAGGTGTCTCCAAGCGTGGAAGGCGACAAAGTAGGTGCCGACGGAGAGGAGAGGGGGGGTGCAATAAAATAGAAGAAAGAGAAGCGTTATTTCGATGGACTGGTGTATCGAGGGTCGGCACAGGAGGTTGACGAGAGCGGCCATGAGGAGAGCGGGGAGAAAGGGAAAGGAAGCGGGGGGAAGGCCGGCGTTGGGGGCCATGAGAAGGATGACCGACCAGGTGTCGTTCAGATGAAAGGCGAAAGGGGCCAACATCACGAGAGATCCGCGGCTGAGGCCGAAAAGAAGCCAGGAGAGGCCGGGGGTTGTTTCGAGGGAGGCGTCGGCCGTACCCCAGTGCCAGGCGGTGAGAGCCAGGAAACAGAGGGTGGCGGGGAGGGGGCAGCTACGCCAGGCCAGCAGGTAGAGAAAAGAGAGGGATAGGTAGATGAGAAAGAAACAGAAAAGAAAGGGGATACGGGAGGGGCGATGGAGAACCCATCCGGGGACCCAGGGATCACAGGCACCGTGCGGAACGCCGAGAAGAAGGGCGGAAGAGAGGAAAAACCAGGGTGCAAAGGTGAGGGCGGATTGGGGAAAGAGGAGGCCGAGGATTGTGAGGAGGCTGGCGGAGAGCCAGGGGATGGTGCGGCCCAGGAAAAAAGGCATGGGGCACTGTAGTGCAGCGCAGGTGGTGGGAGAGGGAAAAAAAAGGGGGATCCCCTTGCGGGGATCCCCCAATCCGGCGCAGGAGAAAATCCTGCGCCTAACAACCGAGTGAAGGACTATTTCCCGCGCTTGGCGAGATTCCAAACGATCAGGCCGAAGCCGATCTTGTTGACGGCGTCACCGATGTTGTAGATGACGTTCATCTTGGAGGCCAATTCGACCGAGTTGCTGAGGACGTTGCCGGGCAGGGTCATGTATCCGATCGGGTAGATCGCCCAACCGATGAGAACAAAGCCCCTGAGGAGATTGAATGCCATGCGGACGTTCGCGTCGCTGCTGCCGTCGGCCAGCTGTTTGGCTTCCCCAAAGAAGATCTCATAAACGATACCCGCCCAACCGATGGTGGAGATGACGCCCCAGCCGAAGTTTTCGAAGCCACGGATCGGCTGGCCGATCTTGGCGGAAACTTCACCGATGTAACCGGCGACGAGCATGAGGACCGAGTACCCGACTAACCGCCAGAGCATGTTGACGCTGGCGCCGGCGGCCTTCAGAAGGAGGTAAAACTCCACACACATGAGAGGCACCGTGAGGAGCCAGTCGATGTAGCGGAATTCGGTGGGGGACGCGGCACCCGCATTGGTCCCGTTAAACGTCGAACACCAGTATTCCCTCATATAGAGGTAGTGGGCGGCCGCGATCGTGGTGATCAGCGCACTGATCAACAGCGAGGTCTTCCATTTGTCCGAGACGGTCTGCCGCTCGAAGTAAAAGAAGACCGAGGCGGCAAACATGGCCATGGTCCCGATAAAGAAGGTGAACCCGACAAGGTCACCCGTTTTCATTGCTGCAGCTGCTAGCATAGTTGTTTCTCCTTCTGCCCCTACTGGGGCGTTTGCTTGTGGAACGATACTTGAAGGAGTTGTGATTTCGGGCAAGGCAAAATACAACAACAGCTAGAGCATGTTGTGAATTGAAATTACGTATTTTTACGTGAAATTATCGAACCCTTTTCGCTTTTTTCCATTCGCGGTCGAGCTCGGCTGGGTTGAGTTGGGTGGTTTTCAGACCTCGTTTGGCCAACCGGGTCTCGATGTGGCGGACGCGGGTTGCGAACCTGCGGGCGGAGTCGCGGCAGGCGGTCTCCGCGTCGACCCCCCGGTGTCGTGCGAGGTTGACCAGGGTGAAAAAGAGGTCCCCGAGCTCCCTGGCGAAGGCGGGACCGTTGCCTTGGGTCTCCGTCAGCTCCCTCAGCTCCTCCCGGATCTTTGCGGGAATGCCGCGGGCGGGATCGGGCCAGTCGAAGCCGACCCGAGCCGCCCGTTTTTGAAGGTTTTGGGCGTAAAGAAGGGAGGGGAGGTGGTGGGGGATCCCGTCCAGGGAGCTGCGGCGGGCGGGTTTCTCCTCCTGCTTGAGCTGATGCCAGCGCTTGAGGACTTGGGAGGAGGTGGCGATCCGCTCCTTGCCGAAGACATGGGGATGCCGGCGGATCAGTTTTTCCGCCAAATCCCGGGCGATGGACTTCAGGTCGAAGGCCCGGCGCTCTTTGGCCAACTGGGCATGGAAAATAATGTGAAGCAGGACATCCCCCAGCTCCTCGCGGAGGGCATCGTCGTCCCCCTCATCGATCGCCTCCAACAGCTCGTACACCTCCTCCAGAATCATGGGCCGGAGCGTCCGATGGTTTTGTTTGCGGTCCCACGGGCAACCTTTCGGTCCTCGGAGCCGGGCCATGATTTTTTCCAGAGATCGGATTTCTTTCATCCCCTGCAGATAAGACAGCGGATGGCATTCGTCGAGTCCGGGCGTGACGCGGGTCAAAAATAAGGTAAGGTTTTTGTCCCTTGAGCAAGTTCATCTCCCCTTGGGCCTCCTGGCCGAATCTGATTGAGCAGCACCGCAAAGTGGCGCCCGAGGCGTTTGGCCCCGAGGGCAACCTTTTCAACCTGATCGGCGGGAAGTGGCAGCAGCCGGGTCACGGAAAGCTGTTCCTCTCCCCGGTGGACGCCACGCCGCTGGGGCGGTATCCGATGATCCGTTTGGAGGCGGCGCGGGCGGCGGTGGTTGCGGCGGAGGCGGAGTTTCATGAGTGGTCGAGAACCGATCTGGATGAGCGCAAAAGGAGGGTGACCGAGACGCTGGGGGATTTGGAGAAGCACGCGGACCTGCTGGCGAAGACCCTGGTTTGGGAGATCGGCAAACCGTACGCCCAGTCGAAGGTCAGCGTGGAGCGCTGTATTTCCGGTGTCCGCTGGTATGTCGGCCAGATCGAGAAGATGATGGAGGGGAGAAAGCCGCTGGGCTTGATCTCCAACATTGCCTCCTGGAACTATCCGCTATCGGTTCTGGTGCACGCCGTCCTCGTCCAGTGTCTGGCGGGAAATTCGGTCATCGCCAAAACCCCGACGGACGGGGGTATTCATGCGGTGACTCTTGCGATGGCGCTGGCCCGCCGGCGGGGTTTGCCGGTGAGTTTGGTCAGCGGCTCGGGGGGGGAGTTGAGCGAGGCCCTGGTCCGGAACGACGCGATCTCATGCCTGGCCTTTGTCGGCGGAAAAAACAACGGGCGGGAGATCGCCGCCGCGTTTTATGACCGATCCAAGCGCTACATGCTGGAGATGGACGGGGTGAACTGTTACGGAGTCTGGGAGTATTCGGACTGGAAAAGCCTGGCGGCCCAGATCAAGAAGGGCTTTGAGTTCGGCAAGCAGCGCTGCACGGCGTACCCGCGGTTTGTCGTCCAACGGTCCCTTTTCCCCAAATTTCTGGAGATGTATCTGTCCGTGGTTCAGGGCTTGAAGTGCGGGCATCCCCTGTTGGTGGACAAGGCGGAGGATCCGTTGCCTGCGTTGGACTACGGGCCCTTGATCAACAGCCGGAAGGTGGAGGAGCTGCGCGTTCAGGTGACGGAGGCGGTGGCGGGCGGGGCCGTGGCGTTGTACGAGGGAACCTTGGACGAGTCCCTGTTTCAGCCCTCCCAGGATATCTCGGCCTATCTGGCTCCCGTGGCTTTGTTAAGCCTCCCGCGGAACTGCAAGTTGTACCACGGCGAGCCGTTCGGCCCCGTGGACTCGGTTGCGGTGGTGGACAGCGTGGATCAGCTGGTGGCGGAAATGAACGTGTCCAACGGCAACCTGGTCTCCAGCTTGGCGACGGATGACGCACATTTGGCCAAGCAGGTTTCGATGGATCTGCGGTGTTTCAAATTTGGGCACAACAAAGTGCGCTCGCGCGGGGACAACGAGGAGAGCTTTGGCGGATTCGGCCAATCGTGGAAGGGATGCTTTGTTGGAGGAAAGTATCTGGTGGAGTCGGTCACCCAGGGACCCCCGGGGGAACGGCTGCGAGGAAACTTCCCGGACTCGATCTACCTGCCCGAAGAGCGATAGAATCGGGCGCTAAACGGCCTTGGCGGGTGCCTTGCGGTGGATCAACCAGAGGGAGACGCTGACGAGCACAATGATGACCCCGCTGACGAGCAGCTCCGTCATCGATTGGGTGAATTTCATCGGATCGAGATTGTGGCCCTCGGTCTCCTGCACGGAGAGGCCCGCACCAATGGTGAGGATCCGCCGGGTCACGCTAATTCCCGCGATAACCAGAAAGGGGACAAGATCCGCGATACTCACATCGTGGGCGGGGGAAACCAGGAGCCGGGTCACCGTGCGCAGGATCTCCATGACAATGAGGATGAGAAGGACCTCGTTGATGACCGAGATGAGGGTGGAAAAGAAGGGTTGATGGTTGAGCATGGCGGTCAGGATGAACTGAACGAGATAGATGGAGATTGCGCCTGAGATGACCAGCAGGAGAACGGCGACGTAGCCGTAGGTGACGATCTCGCCTTTGGCGATCAGGCGAAAGAGTCGGGAGCCAAGCCGGGACGGATCGGGTTTCAGCACCCCGTTATCTTGTCGTGCAGAGACGGGAAAGCAAGTGGGTTGGCGTGGAATGGAATCGGGCTAGGGTAAGGGGATGGCCTTGGTCACCCTTTTTTATGATGCGGACTGCGGCTTTTGCCAGAGCAGTGTGGAGTGGATGTTGCGAAGGGCGCGCCCCGGGACGTTTGATCCCGTGGCGTACCAGGATGATGAGGCGATGCGACTTTTCCCGATGGTGGACCGGACGCTGGCGGACAAGGGGATTCAGGCGTTGGGGGAGGACGGGGTGTTGCGGGCGAAGGCGCGGGCATCGGGGTACTGTCTTACCTTTTTGCCCGGCTGGGCTTGGTTGGGAAAACTCATCCTCTTTCCTCCCGTTTTGCCTCTGGCGGGGGTGGGTTATGCGATGGTTGCAGCCAACCGGCAAAGGCTCTCGCGTTGGATGGGTCGGACCTCCTGCCGGATCCCACCCCGGGCCCGGGGGTAGGGATGGGGTGGGCCGAATGCCTGCGTCGGGAGATCGTGGGTTGCAGGCGATGTCCGAGGCTGGTCCGTTGGCGGGAGAAAGTGGCGAAGGATAAGAGGGCGGCCTACGCGGGGGAGACGTACTGGGGAAAAGCGGTTCCCGGTTGGGGAGATCCCCAAGCCAGGATTGTGGTGGTGGGGTTGGCGCCGGGGGCGCATGGGGCGAATCGGACGGGGCGAATGTTCACGGGGGACGAGTCCGGCAAGTGGCTGTACCGAGCCTTGTGGAGGGCGGGTTTGGCAAATCAAAAAGAGAGTTTGGGTCGGAACGACGGGCTCAAGTTGAGGAACGTTTGGGTCACTGCGGCGGTGAAATGCGCTCCTCCGGACAACCGGCCGAGTCCGGGAGAGCGGGACACGTGCGGGATTTTCCTGGAGCGGGAGATGAGGGGGCTATCGGGAGCGAAGGTGTATCTGGCCCTGGGGGGATTTGGGTTTGATGCGGTGGTGCGTTTTTTTGGGTTGAGGCCGAAACCGAAGTTTTCCCACGGGAGTGTGGTTCCGGTTCAGGGGGGGCGCTGGCTGCTGGGCTCCTATCACGTCAGCCAGCAAAACACGTTCACGGGAAGGCTGACGGAGAGGATGTTGGACGAGGTGATGAGGGAGGCCAAGGAGCGGGCTGGCTTGTCACAGGCCCGAGGTTAAACTATCGTTTCAGGTACGCGCTCGTGGCGAAACTGGCAGACGCACTACCTTGAGGTGGTAGCGGGGCAACCCATGGAGGTTCAAATCCTCTCGAGCGCAGTGAAGTATTGGCGGCCTGAGCCTACTACGTCCTGCTGCGCAGTACTTCGAAGGCATTAGGCCGCCCCAAATCATGGAAAATTTAAGGTGATGTAGGGCGGGGTTTAGCCCCGCCAAGGTTGAATCCTTCGATACTGATTCTCGAATTTGGCGGCCTGAGCCTACTACGTCCTGCTGCGCAGTACTTCGAAGGCTTTAGGCCGCCCCACAGGAAGTTTCAGGTGCTCTGTGAATACCTCCTCGGTCCGGCTTGACGATCTT
>Ga0214917_10004362_pt1 | contig 15768 bp, 16 predicted proteins | sample LL_1208_BB_MetaG_FD_177983 | JGI IMG/M metagenome (GOLD analysis project Ga0214917, IMG submission 177983) | Freshwater microbial communities from Lake Lanier, Atlanta, Georgia, United States - LL_1208_BB | ecosystem: Environmental > Aquatic > Freshwater > Lake | place: USA: Georgia | collected... | reverse complement strand
TGGGTCACGGGTTTGCGCCGCGAGCAGTCGCAAGCCCGTGCCGAGGTGTCTGCCCAAGAAGCTGACGTGACCAACGGCGTGGCCATCACCAAGCTCAACCCGCTGGTCGACTGGACTTGGGGCGACGTGTGGCACTACATCGCCTCCCACAACGTGGACTACAACCCGCTGCACGACCAGTTTTTCCCCAGCATTGGCTGTGCGCCTTGCACCCGTGCCATCAGCTTAGGCGAAGATTTCCGCGCCGGTCGCTGGTGGTGGGAAGCCGAGAACGCGAAAGAGTGTGGCTTGCATGTCAAATAAGCCCGTCATTGCGAGGAGCAAAGCGACGAAGCAATCCTCGCAGCAAGATTGCTTCGCTGCGCTCGCAATGACGAACAAAGGCAGTACCAAGGACCTGAAATGAACGCCAGAAACAACAACGAAATCCACACCCTCAGCAACGCCCACTTAGATGCGTTGGAAGAAGAAACCATCTTCATCCTGCGCGAAGTCGCTGCTGCCTTTGAGCGCCCCACCTTGCTTTTCTCAGGCGGTAAAGATTCTTTGGTCATGCTCAAGTGCGCTGAAAAAGCTTTTGGTATTGGACGCATACCCTACCCACTGCTGATGATTGACACCGGTCACAACTACAGCGAGGTCACGGATTTCCGCGATAGCCGCGCCAAAGAACTGGGTGCCGAACTCATTGTGCGAAGTGTGGAAGACTCGATGAAACGCGGCACGGTACGTTTGTCCCGCCCTGACGAGCCACGCAATGCCCACCAATCGGTGACCTTGCTAGAAGCCATCGAAGAATTCCGCTTCGATGCTTTGATGGGAGGCGCTAGGCGCGATGAAGAAAAAGCCCGTGCCAAAGAACGCATCTTCAGCCACCGCGACAGCTTTGGTCAATGGCAGCCCAAATCCCAACGCCCCGAGCTTTGGAACCTGTTCAACACCAAGCTGCAGCCCGGCGAGCATTTCCGTGTCTTCCCCATCAGCAACTGGACCGAGCTGGATGTGTGGCAATACATTGCACGTGAAGCGATTGCCTTGCCCTCTATTTACTATTCCCACAAGCGGGATGTGGTGGACCGCAAAGGTCTGTTGGTGCCGGTGACTGAGCTCACGCCTCCACGAGCTGGTGAAGAAGTGGTGCAGCGCCAAGTGCGTTTTCGCACCGTGGGTGACATCACCTGTACCTGCCCCGTTGAAAGCACCGCAGCCACCCCCGCCGACATCGTGATTGAAACACTGGCGGCTGACATCAGCGAACGCGGTGCCACCCGCATGGACGATCAAACCTCAGACGCCTCCATGGAAAAACGCAAAAAAGAAGGTTATTTCTGATGATCAGCACCGCTACACGCCCCGCCCTTAAATTCATCACCTGTGGCTCGGTGGATGATGGCAAATCCACCCTGATTGGTCGCTTGCTGGTTGACACCAAAGCGGTTTTGCAAGACCACTTGGCCGGTGTGCAACGCCAAGGCGAAACCGATCTGGCCCTGCTCACCGACGGTTTATCGGCTGAACGCGAGCAAGGCATCACCATCGATGTGGCCTATCGCTATTTCAGCACCGAGCAGCGAAAGTTCATCATTGGAGATGCTCCAGGCCACGAGCAGTACACCCGCAACATGGTCACCGCCGCCTCCAGTGCCGACGCTGCCGTGGTGCTGGTGGACGCCACCAAAGTGGATTGGCATTCTGCCGATCTGGTCCTGCTGCCCCAAACCCGCAGGCACAGTCTTTTACTGAAGTTATTGCGGGTGCCGACCATCATTTTTGCCATCAACAAACTTGACGCGGTTGCCAAGCCCGAACTGGCCTTCATGCATATCGCGCAAGCCTTGCAGCGTTTTGCCGACGAAGCGGCCATCGATATCCACGCCATGGTTCCTATGTCAGCCCTGAAAGGCTGGAACGTGGTCACCACCCTGCCAGATTGGTGTGGCTACAGCGGCCCAAGCCTGCTTAGCCTGCTGGAAAACGTCCCCGTCACCCCCTGCGATGCAGAGGCAGAGCTGAGCTTTGCGGTGCAGTGGGTCGAAAAATTTCATGACAGTGCCACCACCAGCCAAGGACGCCGTGTTTATTGGGGGCGTGTGGCCACTGGTGTTGCCAAAGTGGGCGACGCGGTACGCGTCTTCCCCAGCGGCCAGCAAGCTGTGGTCAAAGAGGTGCTGACAGCGGTTCGCCTGCCCACATCCGTCAGCGCAGGTCACAGCGCAGGCATGGTGCTGGACCGCGAAGTGGATTTGTCACGCGGCGACTGGTTGGTTTCTAGCCAAAGCAGTTTGCAGCCCAGCAAGCAACTCGATGTCACCGTCACTTGGTTGGATGACGAGCCCTTGGTGGCTGGTCGTGTGTATTGGGCTTTGCATGGTCACCAATGGGTCAAAGCCAAAGTGGCAAGCATTACCGACCGGCTTGACATCCACAGCTTGGAAAGTTTGCCGGCCAGCGATCTGCCAGCCAACGCCATAGGCCGTGTGCAACTGAGTTTTCAGCAACCCTTGCTGACCTTGCCCTATGGCCGTTCCCGCACGCTGGGCTCCATGGTGTTGGTTGACACGGCAAGCCATAAAACATCTGCTGCGGTCATGGTTCAAGGCTGAGCCAGTCTTTACCCTAAAATGCTTCACACCTTCTCATTAGCCCTTCTCGATTTCTCATCATGACCCACGTAGTTACCGAAGCCTGTATCCGTTGCAAATACACAGATTGCGTCGATGTTTGTCCAGTTGACTGTTTTCGCGAAGGCCCCAATTTTTTAACCATCGACCCCGATGAATGCATCGATTGCGCTGTGTGCATCCCCGAATGCCCCGTCAATGCCATTTATGCAGAAGAAGATGTGCCTGCAGACCAAATGCACATGATCAAGCTCAATGTCGAACTGGCCCGCAGCGGCTGGCCCAGCATCACCAAACGCAAAGCCCCCATGGCGGATGCGGATGACTGGAAAGACAAGACCGACAAATTGTCCGAATTGCAGCGTTGATCAGGCAAGGTGTCGGCACCTTGAAAACCTCCCCTATTGAAACCGATTGCTTGGTCATTGGCGCTGGACCTGCAGCGCTGTTTCTGATTTTTGAACTTGGCCTGCTAGAAATCAGCTGCCAAGTCGTTGATGCCCTGCCCTACCCAGGCGGTCAATGCGTGGCTTTGTATGCAGACAAACCCATTTACGACATCCCTGGCAGTGTTCGAAGCACAGGGCGAGAACTGGTGGATGCGTTGTTGGCCCAAGCGGCTCCCTTCAAAGCGCAATTTCACTTAGGACAGCAAGTCACTTCTATAGAGCAGCAAGCAGACGCTCGTTGGATGGCAATGACCTCCGCCGGTCAAGCCTTTCTTTGCAAAACCATGGTCGTCGCAGCAGGTGTGGGCGCCTTCATGCCGCGCAAATTAGCCCATCTGGACTTATCGCCATGGGAAGGCAAGCAGGTTTTTTATGCGCCCACCGAAAACCTGGCCCCACAACACATCGTCATTTATGGTGGCGGCGAAGAGGCGGTGCAAGCGGCCTTGGCTGGTTTGGCCCAACAAACTGCTAGCCTGACCTTGGTGTACCGCAGAGACAAACTTGATGTTGAAGCCAATTTGCTGGCCACCTTTGACCAAGCGGTCAAAGAGGGGCAGATTCAATTCAAAGTGGGTCAAATTCAAAGCCTGTCGCAGTCACACCTGTCTCTGGCAAGCCCCGATGAACACACAGAAGACATTGCCTATGACAAGTTGTGGGTGCTGCAAGGCTTGTCACCGCAGTTAGGCCCCGTTGCCGACTGGGGCTTGGACATGCAGAAAAAACAAATCAAGGTCAACACGGAAAACTTTGCCACCAGTGTGACTGGCATTTTTGCCGTGGGGGACGTCAATACCTACCCTGGCAAACGCAAGCTCATCGTCAGTGGCTTCCATGAGGCCACCTTGGCCGCATATGGGGTAGCCGAGTTGGTTTACCCAGGTCAAAAAATAGCGCTGGAATACACCACCGCCTCACCCCGCCTGCACAAGCTCTTAGGTGTGGCAGACCCCTCAGCCTAACGCAGCTGAAAATAGTTTTTCCGTACCACCCGTCGCTCGTTCATGGGGATTTCAGACAGCTTCTCTTTGAAACCCTGCAGGGTGTAATTGGATTGCCAAGCAACGGGTTTGAGTGTGCCCACCACGATCAGCCATTCATCCACCACCTCCTTGCTATTGGGGTAGGACGGCTGCCAAAAAGACTCCAAGACATACGACTGCTTAGCCAGATGACTGGGAATACGGGTGTATACAGTCAGGTGGTTGTTGGTATCAAATTGATTGGGAAATATTTGAACCATGTTTTCCCCGTCTAAATGGGGATACCAAGCAAAAATGTTGATGTACATGGGCGCACTGGGCTGCAATTCAATTTGGATAGCTTCACCCTCGCGGAAGTTTTTCTTGTTGAGTGAGACCTTGACATCAAAATAGGCGTTGGTCTTGGCCTTGGGGTTGGCAATGTCCACCACCATGGTCACTTTGCACACACTGGCCCCATCGAGAACCTTCACAGTCTCAGACACTTTTTCGGCGGTGCGGATATTGCCATCCAAAAAGACCCAGGTGTTTTTGTGCATCTCGCAAGATGCGGTACTTTCACCTCCGGTGCTTTGCTGGCAGGTGAGTTTTTCTTCCGAGCTGATTTGCTCACCCACGACCAAACTCAAAGCATTGACTTTGGCTCGCCCAGCAGCCAAGTGACAAGCCTGATTGCGAGAAGTTTCAGGACCGAAATGGTATTCACCTTGGGTGTCTAGCACCACAGCTTGCACCCAGCCATGCCCAAGTAAGCAAAGAACGCAGACAAGCCTGGTCAAACCAGCCAGGGCGCAGCTGCTGGCCAGCCTCATGGGAAGACCGCCTTTTGTCTGTCCCCCATCAACTGCGGTTGCTGTCGTCGGTTCATGGACATGGCTTTTTTGTCTACTCTTTGCGACAGGTAATCAATCAATTCACCTAGAGTCACGCGTTGATTGCCATCGGTGTCGGCTTGGCCCGCAAGGCCTCGGACCAAGAAATAGCTGAAGATGCCTTGCTTGAAGTCGTCGGAGGCCAACGCGGTTTGGTTGGAAGCTGATGCACTGATCATGGTGACATTGGACGGCAAAGGGGTCAGCGCCGATTTGAACTGTATGCCACGTGCTTGGGGGTCGAGTGACTCGCCTTTTCTCGCCAACCCGCTGTAACAACTGTCGAGAAAAATCGTGATGGATTTGGCTTGTAACTTTTGCAACTCTGCCAGTGCCCATTTTTCGCTGACCGCAGTTTCTGCCAACAATTCTTTGTTGACATCAAAGGGTAACCAGTATTTTTGGGCGTCTTCGTCTGAGGTCAAGCCATGACCGCTGAACAAAATATACACATGGGTCTTGCCCGCCTTGACCTGTGCAGGCAACCAAAATTTCAGGGCAGACAAAATATCGCTGCGCGTGGCTTTGTTGTTGGTCAATAGCTTGATGTTCTCGGTTGGAACACCCATACCGTCGCGCATCAAGTCATGGAATAAATTGGCATCATTGGCAGCGTAAAGCGCCTTATTCAAACCTTGGTATGTCTCTATGCCAATGATCAACACCGCCATATCAGGGGTGGTCATGCTGTTGCCACGGGGCTTCATCTCAGAAGCAGTTGACTCAAGCGTTAGGGATTTACTGTTTTTTTTTTGCTCTGCCCGATCTTCGCTGACAGGGGATACTTTTCCAGTCCACTGGTTGTTGGACCATACACCTGAAAGTGGCGCACGTCCGTTAGTAAAAGTGTAGGTGCCAAAGCCGTGTCGCATACCGTTCACATAATGGCCTGCATATTTTTCGCCATTGGAGAAAAAATAAACGCCAAACCCGTGTTTCAAACCCGATTTGAATTCGCCTTGGTAGTAGTCGCCTTGGTATTTCTCGCCTGTGAATTCAATAATTCCCCTGCCTTCAAACTTACCGTTTCGAAAGTCGCCTGCATAGGAAAACTCCGCTTCATCCAAAACGCCGCGGCAGCTGTGCCATCGGCTCAAGTCCGTTCCCCTGCAAGTGGGCAAAGTCTCTTGTGCCGAGGCCAGGGAAACAAAGGCCAAGCACAGGCTTACCAGCCACATCCTGGAAAAGCGAATCATGACTTTGCTCTCAAAGCCAGGCCTTGGTTTTTCAGGGTTCTGACTTCGGCTTCAAGTTTTTCACGGTTCCTTGTTGCCTGGCGGAACTCGTTGTTGTACTTGGCTAACTGGACCTTAAGCTGCAACTTGGCTTGCACCAAGGCCTGCTTGTCCAAAGCCCATTGTGTGCGCTCAGTTTGAAGCTGCGCATGTCTGCTTTGCAACGAGGCGTAATCTGGCGTGACAGGATCAGCAGGCTGAGGAAACTCGAAAGGTGCTTCACCGTGTAAATCCACCGCCATCTTGTGGGCCTTGGGCGCGACCACAGCCGTGAATTGTGGTGTTTGGTGCTTGGTGAGTAGCCTGTCGTCTACCGCCTTGGCCATGACTTCCAGACCCAAGACCTTTTCATCTTGGTCCAAGCGGTGTTTAGACAAATCAGATTCCTTTTGCCAAACGTCAAGCCGCTCTTGCTCTTTTACCAACTGATCATGGAGCAAGCCAAGGCGATAGTCTTCGCTGTCAACTCGCTGCATTTTGGTCTGCAAATTACCGACTCGCGAAAGATGGCCTGGACGCTCAGAAGCAATCGAATAAAGCCCCGATATATCGCCTTGAAGTTGGCGCAAAGCCTCCTCGGTTTTGCTTAACTTGGCATCTTGGTCTTGAATTTTTTGACTGAGCTCAAGCACCAAAATGTCGGAAGCAACGCTGGACCGTGATGTTTGCGACAGCAAAGAACCCACCGTAGCAATCACCGCTACAAGCAAAGACAGTGCTAACGCTGCTAACTTCATATATCACCCTTGAGCTTAGGCCACCCCTTCACGCAAATTACTCTGCGTCTTGGCGTGAACGATTTTTGGTTTTTGAATCTCTGGCCAATTCAATCTCTTTTTCCAACTCTTCAAAGGCCTTGGTGCGGCGAATCTTGGTATTGAGGGCCTCGTTCTTTTGAATTTCCTTGGTCATGATGCGCTTCAAATCCGCTGTGGAATAGCTCAGGCGAACATAGGCACGAAAGGTTTTGCCATTGGGAAGCACTTCAATTTTTTCTCTTTGGTAGCCACCCATCTGAACATCTGCCACCACACTTTTGGTCACCCGCTCAACCTCTTTGTTCACAGCGCCATCTTGGGTGCTGCCGCTTTGCGCAGCAAAGTCTGTCATGCGGGAGGAAACCATTTCGCCAAGGATTTGTACGAGTTGGCGCTTGCCAGACAACATCGCCATATCAATGGAGAGTTGAAGATCAGCTGAATTTTCAGTGGCGTTGGCGTAAATAAAGTCAGGGGAAGACTCGGTGTTCAGAAACCATGCAGGCACTTTGCTGATCGTGCTCTGCACCGCTTTTTGACTCTCCATCTCTCGCGCAGCTTCATCCTGTTTCTCCAATAAACGCCGATCAACCACAGCAGGCTTGGCTTCAAGCAAGGTTTCCACCGCTTTCAGTTTTTTGCTTTGCTCATCCAAAGTGGCAGTCAGTTCTTCGAGTTTTTGTTGCATTTCAGCGTCTTGTTGCTTTCTCAACGCTTCTTTTTGTTGCAATTGTTCTTCTAGTGCACTGGGTTTGGTTGCACACCCCCCCAAAACCAGCATTGCAACCATCAAAGAATATTTAATATATTTGAACTTTTCCATAAAATTGCCTTTAATGAGAGCATTTTTGTCAATTGGTATTTTAGAAGCGAAAGTTGAATTTACATAAGCAATTTTTCGGAAGTTCTTGCCGCTACAGGATTTTTGATCAGATTACACCCCTCATTTTTCATAACTTACCCACTTAGTACCCATAATGAGCCTGCGACAGCTTTTAAAATCACAGCAAGGGCATAATGCCCATCACTTGTTAAAAACAAGCCGCTAGGGGTGCTGAGGTCTTTTGTAAGACCAAGGCTGAGAAAGTCCCTTTGAACCTGATGAGGTAATCCTCGCGCAGGGAAGCACGGCTAAAACTACCGCGCCGAACTGCCATTTTTTGAAAGACATCAATGGCGTCAACCCAGCCTCCCATTAACTCTGTATTAGCCCCCGTGGCGGCGTCAGAGCGGGTCTTCACTGGCTTTAGTCACACTTCTCTTTGGTTCAGTCTTGGCGTGGGACTTTTGGTTATACAAATTGGCGCCTATTTGGTGCCGGCCATGGGCACACAAGATGCCTTGTTGGCTATTCTTTTGGGCTCACTGCTTGGCTCCGGTTTGGTGGCATGGGTGGCCAAATTGGGCTGCGACACAGGTCTGTCCAGCGCGGGTTTGATGCACCAGGTCTACGGCAGTGGTTTTGCCAAGCTTCCCATTGTGCTCAATGTCATTCAACTGGTGGGTTGGACATCTTTCGAGTTGGTCATCATGCGAGATGGCACGCTCGCCATGGGGGAGCAACACATGGGTTGGTCAGGTAACTATTTGGTCATGGCGACGGTTTTTTGGGGAAGTATTTTGACTTTGCTCATGGCCAGTTACATGCTGGGTTTGGTGCGAAATTTTGTGAGTCGGTTTGGCTTACCGTTGGTGGTCATGTCACTGGCGTGGTTGACTTGGCAATTTCTAGGGGTTTTGCAAACCCAAGATGTTTCTGCTTTTTGGAACAGATCTGGCAACAACAGCATGGGGTTTTTGTCCGCCATCGACTTGGTCATCGCCATGCCAGTCTCTTGGTTGCCCTTGGTCGCAGACTATGCGCGTCACGGCAAAAACAGCCGTACCGCCATGTCTGCCACTTGGCTGGGTTACGCCCTAGCCAATATTTGGTGCTACTCGCTGGGCGTTTTAGTGGTGAGTGTTTCTTCGCCTGACAGCAACTTGGTCAGCACCTTGTTACTGGCCCAGGGCGGATTGTTGGCGCTTGGTTTGATTTTGATAGACGAGTTGGACAACGCTTATGGCGATGTGTATTCGGCCTCACTCAATAGCCACAGCCTATTCAGTCGTTGGAGCATCAAACAATGGGGATTGCTGATCGCAATGGGATGCACCTTGCTGGCCATTGTCTTGCCTGTGCACAGCCTAGAGCCGTTTTTGCTGATGCTCAGCTCCGTCTTTATTCCGCTGTACGGCGTGATTTTGGGTCGTGCCGGAAAAGCTCCGGCCTCCAATGCGCCACGCAGTATTTATCTGTTGCCAGCCTTGGTATGGCTAATTGGCATTGCAGTGTTCCATTTGTCAGCGCAATTCACGCCCCAGTGGGGGTCAGCGCTGCCCAGTTTGGCGGTTAGCCTGAGCTTGGCATGGCTCAGCCGCGCCAACCCTGCTAAGGATGACGCAGCACATGCATAGTCTCTGGGGCAAAGCCATGGTTCAAAGGGCCGTGACCTCGACCAGTGGTCACGCTTGCCCCCGCTTGTATGGCCGCCAAAATATAACTGCGGGCCTGCACCACAGCCTCTGTCAAATCAAGCCCAAGCGCCCAGTGACTGGCAATCGCAGAAGACAAGGTGCAGCCGGTGCCATGCACATTTTGGCTGCTGATGCGCTTGCTGCGCAGGGTACGCGAGCTGGCGTCAACCAACAAAAGAACGTCGACGACATCCTCGCCTTGCAAATGCCCCCCCTTGAGCAGCACCGATGCAGCGCCCATGGTCTGCAAATCCGCACAAGCCTGAGACAAAGCCGCCTCGTTTGGCACGGGTCTGCCCAAGAGCAAAGCGGCCTCATCCAAATTGGGCGTGATGAGTTGAACCCGAGGAAACAACGCACGCACCAACACAGCGACTGTTTCATCGGCGATCAATTTATCGCCGCTGGTGGCAACCATCACAGGGTCCAGCACCACCCGCTTAAGCTGATAGTGGTCAATCGCCCAAGCCACCACCTCGACCACCTCGGGAGAATGCAACATGCCAATTTTGACGGCGTCCACCCCAATATCGTCCAACACGGATTGCAACTGTGCTTTCAAAAAAGCAGCAGGAACCGATTGAATCGCTTGCACACCCAAGGTGTTTTGTGCCGTCAAAGCGGTGATGGCGGTCATGCCGTAACAGCCAAGCGCAGCAAAGGTTTTCAAATCGGCTTGTATGCCTGCACCGCCGCCAGAATCAGATCCGGCAATGGTCAAGACACGGGGGTAATGGGCATGGGCAGCAGTGTTCATGATTGGGATTATCGTCAGGTCAAGGTGACCCGTCTTGTCAAGGCAGGGCTTTGATGGCGTCTCAGCGCTGTGTGGTTTTAGGGGCAGGCTTGATGGGTCGCCTCATGGCGTGGACATTAAGTCAGCAAGGCCATCAAGTTCAGCTTCACGAGGCACAGGCCCCCTCAGTCCAAGGGTCGGCTGCATGGGTAGCTGCTGCCATGTTGGCGCCTTTGGCTGAGTCAGCGATCACCGAACGCAATGTGGTCAAGATGGGAGCTTATAGCCTCAAGCGGTGGCCCAGCCTATTGGCTCAGCTTCAACAACAAGTGTTTTTTCAGCAGCTTGGGACCTTGGTGGTGTGGCACAGGCAGGACTTGCCAGAGGCCAACAGGTTTGCAAGCAAATTAGGCGAAACACGCCAACATCTGCCTGAACTGCAAGCGCCGGTTTCTTTGGACCGACAGGCGCTGCAAGCGCTAGAGCCCTCATTGGCTGAATCATTTCATCAGGGGCTGTTTTTGCCTGGTGAAGCGCAATTGGACAACCGTCAATTGCTGGACGCTTTGAAGCATCAACTCAACCACCCTTTGGTCACCCTGCACTACGCAAGCCAAGTTTCGCCAGAACAATTCACGCAAGCCGATTGGGTCATCGACTGCCGAGGCATAGGTGCGAGAACAGATTGGAAGCATTTGCGTGGCGTCAGAGGCGAGGTTGTGCGGGTACACGCACCTGAGGTTCAGTTGACCCGTCCCTTAAGGCTGATTCATCCTCGCTACCCACTGTACATAGCCCCCAAACAAGAGGGTGTTTTTGTCATTGGGGCGACTGAAATTGAAAGTGATGACACTTCACCTGCGAGCGTACGCTCCAGCCTCGAACTCATGAGCGCAGCCTACAGCGTCCACAAAGGGTTTGCGGAAGCACGTATTTTGGAAATCAGAGCCCAAGTTCGACCTACACTGGCAGACAACCTGCCGGCGATTCGTTTGCAGGGTCAAGGCCATATTCATATCAATGGCCTTTACCGCCACGGTTTTTTGATTGCACCGGCCATGCTGGATGCCGCCTTGGGACTGATAGCAGGAAACCATGACATCGCTCAATCTTTGGGTATTCGCGTCATGGAGGAGATGCAGTCATGATGGTTTGGATCAATCAAAAACCCTGTGAGTTAAAACAGGGCTCCACCCTGAAAGACGCGGTGGAACTTGTCGCTATCAGCCCACCCTTTGCGGCAGCGGTGAACACCCAGTTTGTATCTAAAACGCTGTACGACCAAACACTGCTGAATGACAACGACAAAATTGAACTCATTGTTCCCATCACTGGAGGCTAAGCCATGCTGACATCAACCGATGACTTGAAGCTTTATGGCGAAACATTCAAAAGCAGATTGCTTTTGGGAACGTCGCGCTACCCCTCGCCTGATATTTTGGCCAAAGCGGTGCAATTGGCTCAGCCATCCATGCTGACCGCCTCTTTGCGACGCGAGACTGCCCACGTACAAGACTCGCCGGTGTTTTGGAAACTGCTTCAAAACATGAAGATCCCTGTGCTGCCCAACACGGCCGGCTGCCACTCGGTTGATGAGGTGTACACCACCGCACAAATGGCACGCGAAGTGTTTGAGACCGACTGGATCAAGCTGGAGTTGATCGGTGACGACTACACCTTGCAACCTGACATCTTGAATCTGCCATTGGCGGCCGACAAATTGATCAAACAAGGCTTCAAGGTATTGCCCTATTGCACGGAAGATTTGGTGCTTTGCCAGCGACTGGTTGATGTCGGTTGTCAAGCAGTCATGCCATGGGCCGCCCCGATTGGAACGGGCAAAGGTCCTTTGAACGCCTATGCCATGCGCTCGCTGCGCGAACGTTTGAATGTGCCTCTGATTGTCGATGCAGGTTTGGGCTTGCCCTCACATGCCTGTACCGTGATGGAATGGGGCTATGACGCGGTCTTGCTCAACACCGCTGTGGCTTTGGCCAACGATCCGGTTCACATGGCCGAGGCATTTGCCAATGCAGTCAAAGCGGGTAGATCCGCGTTTTTGTCGGGTGCGATGCAAGCGCATGAATCCGCTCAACCCAGCACGCCCACCTTGGGCACCCCTTTCTGGCACCACGCATGAACGACATCATCCATCACGCAAAAATGATCGCCTCATTGCACCCGCAATTGCAAATTGATCACCCACAAGCTTGCGAGTCGTTTCTGACGGAACTCGAAACCGATCAAACACCTGCGTACCAGTCTGCTTGGCTGGGGTCTCGCAGTCTGGGCTTCATCGCCAAAGACGCCGCCTGCATTGCCCATGCTTGGGCATCACAAAGCCTGCGTTTGCAATCGTTTGATGCGTCTTTATGGCCTTGCCATGCACCAGACTTTGGCATGTCATTGGCAGAGGACATACCCAGCTTTGCGCCCTGCCCCCCCCAATTAGGCCTTTATGCGGTTGTCCCTGATGCCCAATGGGTGGATAAGGTGGTGCAGCTGGGCGTTCCAACGGTACAACTGCGGTTCAAGTCGGACGACAGCCGCGCCATCAGCCGACAAATTGCACAGTCCGTCAAAGCCGTGGCCGGCAGCCAAAGTTTGCTCTTCATCAACGACCATTGGCAACAAGCCATGGATGCTGGCGCTTATGGCGTTCATTTGGGGCAAGAAGACATGCAAGATGCGCCTCTTCAAGCCCTGCGCTTGGCAGGCTTACGCTTAGGTTTAAGCTCACATGGCTACAGCGAAATGCTGGCGGCTTACGCCTGGCGACCCAGCTATATGGCTTTAGGTGCTGTGTTTCCCACAACGCTAAAAAAAATGCAAACCGTGCCGCAAGGCTTAGGCCGTTTGACGCAGTATGTGCGACTCATGCAACACACGCCCTTGGTGGCGATTGGCGGCATCGACTTGCATTCCCTCCCAGCGGTCATGCAAAGCGGGGTTGGGTCTGCGGCTGTGGTCAGAGCCATCACAGGTGCAGAAGATACTGCACAAGCTGTTCATGCTTTGATGAAATGCATGGCTTAAACATATTGGCCAAAAGTCAAGCTTGCTATTGATGTTCTCTTCTCACTATTCCGAGCTGTTCAGCCACAAAGCGTTCATGCGTTTTTGGCTGGCCCGTTTGATGGGTATTTCCGCCAACCAAATGCTCATGCTCGGCATTGCTTGGCATATGTACGACATCACTGGCAGCGCTTGGGACTTAGGCTTGGTGGGCTTGTTTCAATTCATCCCCGCGCTGCTGATGGCCTTGCCAGCGGGGCAGTTGATCGACCGTCTCCACCGTGGTCGCATCTTTGCCAGTTGCATGATGTTGCAAGGCGTGGTGGCCCTGGTGCTTTTATGGGCTACGCTGAATCACGTCGAAAGTCGTGAGTTGATTTTTGCGATTGCATTGGTGCTGGGCATCAACCGGTCTTTTCAAATGCCCTCTCAGCAAGCCATCACCCCCTTGCTGGTTCCCAAAGAGTTGCTTCAACGCGCAACAGCACTGAGCTCTACAGGGGTAGAAATCGCCATCATCGGCGGACCGGCGGTGGGTGGCGCCATCTACACCCAAGGCGCGGCAAGCGTCTATGTTTGCTGCGCAGTTTTGTTTGTCTGCGCTTTTGCTTTGACTTTGTCAGTGCGGTACAAACATCTGCCCTCACACTTGGCCGCGTCTTGGCATTCCCTTTTTGCAGGCCTGCGCTTTGTCATGCAAAGAAAGGTCTTGCTGGGAGCCATTTCTCTGGATTTATTTGCAGTTCTGTTAGGCGGCGCAACTGCTTTGCTGCCCATTTTTGCCAAGGACATACTCCATGGCGGCCCCCAAGAGCTGGGCTATTTGCGTGCAGCACCGGCTGTGGGTGCCCTGCTGATGTCTCTGATCATCACCCGTTGGCCCATCGAAAAAGCCATAGGCTTCAAATTGCTGGCAGCAGTGGCCGTGTTTGGTTTAGCCAATATAGGTTTTGGACTGTCGACGCATTTGGGGTTGTCAATTGCCTTTTTGGCCATTGCAGGTGCGGCTGACAACATCAGTGTGGTGACACGTTTGACCTTGATGCAAATAGAAACACCCGATGAGATGCGCGGACGTGTGGCTGCGGTCAATGGTGTGTTCATTGGAGCATCCAATGAATTGGGTGAGTTTGAATCCGGCGCCACTGCCGCGCTGATAGGCCCTGTCGGGTCGGTGGTACTGGGCGGCGCGGGCACCATCTTGGTGGCCTGGGCTTGGCTTAAATGGTTTCCTGACTTGGCCAAACGCGACACCATGGCATCCCCCTAGTGGGGGACCCACCCCTGCTCATCAATCAAACAGATCCGGTTGATCCTTGGAAATGCGAGCCAACAGCGGTTGAAACTGGAACCAGCCCGCATAAGACGAGCCCACAATGGGAAAAGCTTGTTCTGCCGCGGCCTTGCTGACCATCTTCAGGGGTTTGCCGTGGGAGGCAGCTTCAGCCATCAACTGAACTTGACAGCAGCGCTCCATGGCGATGTACCACCAAGCAGCTGCTTCGACAGAGTCGCCCACCGTTAACAGGCCATGGTTTTGCAAAATCACGCCCTTGTTTTTACCCAAGGCGTTGGCAATGCGAACCCCCTCTTCCAGCTCCAAAACGACGCCATCAAAATCGTCATAAACCACATGGTCGTTGTAAAAAGCACAGGAGTCGAGGGAAATGATGTCCAAAGGTTTGCCAAGCGTTGACCATGCGCGGCCGTGCGGCGCATGGGTATGCGCTGCGGCAACCACATCGGGGCGGGCATGGTGAATCCGCGAATGAATTGCAAAAGCCGCCTCATTCACAGGCAACACCCCTTCCACCACATTGCCGCGGTGGTCTACGCGAATCAAATTGGAGACTTTGATTTGACTGAAATGCACCCCAAAAGGGTTGACCCAAAAAGTGTCTGTGAACTCTGGGTCACGCGCAGTGATGTGGCCTGCCACCCCTTCATCAAAACCAAAACGTGAAAACAAACGAAAAGCTGCCGCCAGCATTTGTTTGCGGTGAACACGTTCGTCTTGCACATTGCTGAACTTGGGAGGTTGGGGTAGGGGTGGCGACATACCATCACCGAGATTTTGGTGACGGTCATGCATCATGGAAACTTCTGTGGGTGCATTCATGGTATTTTTTCTCCTAGGGTGAGGGTCGCTTCATTTGACAGGATGTGGGTTGTGAGCTGATGTAGGCGTCCCAAACCGCCTCGGTGCGAAAGCCGTAACCCGTATTTTCAGAGTCATGCTTGACGCCTTTGCTGCCTTGCTTGGCCCACATACCCAAATACAAGGGCGCTTCAAGTTGATGGTCGGTTTTGCGCATTTTGACTTCGCCGAGTGGGCTTTTGTAAGACATGCCTTCCAAAGTGAATGCCACTTTTTTCGGCTCTGTGGACTTGGCTTGCTTGATGGCTTGGAAAAGCATGTTCATGGTGTTCCAATGCGCTGCAAAAATAAAGTCCTCGTTGTATTTCTTTTTGTAAGCAATATGAATTTTCTCAAGTTCAGGTGTGTTGGCATTGCTGATCCAGTTCCAAACCACGCCCACTTTGTTTTCTCCCCAAGAACCCAGCTGTGTGGGTGTTCC
>Ga0214917_10004361_pt1 | contig 15784 bp, 11 predicted proteins | sample LL_1208_BB_MetaG_FD_177983 | JGI IMG/M metagenome (GOLD analysis project Ga0214917, IMG submission 177983) | Freshwater microbial communities from Lake Lanier, Atlanta, Georgia, United States - LL_1208_BB | ecosystem: Environmental > Aquatic > Freshwater > Lake | place: USA: Georgia | collected... | reverse complement strand
CTACATTTAAATCGAATAATTGTATAACAATAAATGAAAATATATTCCCGTTTACAAAACAGGATATTGTTAAACATCACGGAAATACATCAAGACAAGGATGGTATTTACAACAGTTAATTAAATTATATGCAGGTATAATTATCCCAGGTATACTTGAAAAATATTTGGTAATAGATGCAGATACCTTTTTTATAAAACCAACCAAGTTCATTGAAAATGATAAATGCTTGTACAATATAAGTAATGCATATCATAAACCCTATTTTGAACATATGAATGTACTACATAATACATTTTCAAAACAAATCGCAAATGTAAGTGGTATATGTCATCATATGATGTTTGATACTAGTTGCCTTAAACAGATGTTTGAACTTGTTGAAAAAGAACACAATGATGTATTTTGGAATATATTTTTGAAATCGGTTCATATTAAAGATTATGAATTCTCGGGCGCATCTGAATATGAATTGTATTTTAATTACATGTTACAATACCATAAAGATAAAATGAATATTCGAGTATTAAAATGGAAAGAAGTCGGTAATGTAGATGACATATCCGTATATAATGATTATGATTATGTTACATGCCATTGGTATTGGAGGTAATTATATATTTTTTTGAAATTATATAATTATACATATAGTCTATTATCATAATTCAAATAAAATAATAGTTCATTCGGTTCCATGTTTTCTACATATTTTTTCACAACATCTTTACGAATGTCTTGTTTTTTAGAACATAATGACGGTAAATAAATAGTATGATGTATTCTATCAACGTGAACCAAATATTTAGGAGATATATGGATGTTGGATGATTCCACGTATTTCAATATATACGAACGGTGAATATTGTAAATAAAATCAAAATATTCTGTTTTCAGTTTTCTAAATTCTTTTTTACAAACAGGAAAATATTTTAGAAAATCTGCGGTTTTATCAATTCGGTTTAAACACAAAAATTGATATTGCATATTTGGATTTTTCTTGCTGTTTTTTCGACGATTTGTATAAATTGGATTCATTATTTTGGTACGTTCTCCATTTTCTAAATTGGTAATCATGATTCCCGGATTAATATTTGTTGTATAAACCGAACAATATTTAGCAATTATTTTATTATATGAATTTTCGTATATTTTTTTGGGATAATGAATGATTCCATGAATATTTAGGAAAATATCCCAATTTTCAAAAATAGGCGGAGGAATTTTAACCGCCGTATTTTCTTTTATTTCATACACCCCTACTAAATATAATTTAGGGGTTTCTATATTCAAAATGATTTTATTTTTAGGATGCTGTAATACAAAATTATAACAATATTTTTTTGGAAAAATTTCAATTACTTTATTTTGATTCAACCGTTTACATAATGGTTTAATATCAGACATGCATTGTAATGCATCTAAAAATAATTCAATAAAAGAATTGTGTTTAGGGGGGTCATGCAAGTTTATAGTTTTGTGTTTATAATTTCCACCAACTGCACTTTTGGTCGCAATTTCCCAAGATTGTATTCTTTCATCATAAAATAAATTTATCATGACTCCTTCTACAATCTCATTTACAAAAATATTTTCATCAATCTCCGCATATTTTTCCATGAAAACATCATATTTTATAGATTTAGGTGGAGAAAAACACAATAATTTGTTTTCAGGATTTGAAAAAATGACTGACCGATACTTTGATGTTTCATAATCGTCAAAACATAAGAATTCTTTTGTATAATTCATTATTGTATATTTCATATTTGCATTTTGATAGATTTTCTTGTTTATAAGCAATGATTCCTTATTTGGTTCAATTGTATTCATATTTCTGCAAATAGTTTCATTCATAGTTTCTATATATACATGAACAATCTTTAATTGTTTTACAGTTTTATTTTTACAAAAAATACAAAAATACAAAAATACAAAAATACAAAAAGAATTTCTTGCGAATTATAATTTAGACGTTATATATATAACATTATCATAGTAAATGTCGGAAGAATATGAAAAAATAGATTTGGAAAATGATAATGAATCCGACGCAAATCAAAATGCGAGTATTTCATTAGAATTGCGTGATATTATACAAATTGTTGCACCAACCAATAGTGATATTCATGAACAAACATTTATAATTAAATATATTGACTCACAAAAAATAAGATTAGTCAATGTATCCACATATCTAACCCATGTTCTGTATATCGATTTAGATGGAACATTTACAGATGAATCTATTTCACAAATTATATTATTATATCGCAGCGAAGAAAAAGGATATGCCAGACAAACTGGATTAGTCCCAAAAAAATGGGTGGATATTCATTTCGGTGGTGAAATTCCTTCCATCATCACTGGTGAAATAACCAATTTGGAAGAAGATATGATTGAAATCACCACTTTTCCGGCAATGAGAGTCATTTATATTGATTTCAAATATCAAGGTTTACCAGAGGAATTACCCATTGAAGAAATTGTTTTACGACCAAAGCCGGCTGTTATGGAAAAAATCGGTTCATTCAATAATTTGGAACCATCTTGCGAAACATCTTGTGAATTTCCTCAACGTGAAGATGCGACCATCGAATATACCGAAACTGGTGAATCCATTATTTCCATTCCAGCATCCGTATCCCCAGATGAAAATATCCGCGAGGTTTTACATAATATGTATATTGATGCAAATGACATTTTTGAAAGCGATGAATTTGATGAAATTACACTGGAAGTTGAAGTTCCTGAAAGTAAAAAGCGGTATACAATTGATGCCCAAGTGAATGATTTGATGGATGAATTATTATCAACCATTCCAAATCATAAACGTACCAAAGCCGTCATGGATAATGTACATTTTGTCATTGAAAGATTCAAAGAATTACGTGAAAAGTTCTCTAAATTTGATGAAAATGGAAATGTGAGTGATATTAAAATCAAAGGTTCAGATTACAAACCGTTGGTCAATGTTATTGAAAAATTCAATAAAAAACTACAATGGTTACTACCAGTAGTAAAATTACGCAAAAAATTATACTATGAGAATACCAAAGACATTGATATGGAAGAAAACAACACAAATAATAGTAGCTGGATGATTTTAAATACCGCTGACGATTTACATGAACAAGCCGGCGTCATTTCACAATATTATAAAAATGAAATGCAAGGGGATGTTTCAAAATATGAACATATGTTCTCAACCTTGAATGAATATACTAAACCTTTTTTAGCTCCATTTGAGAATGAATCTGTAATTGCGCGAGAACAAGTTGTTCATTCTGATATAGAAGCAGTTGTTGATAATATTAGAAGGAAAAATTCAAAACAGACACCATTTCAACGATTCAATGTAGGTTTATCCAAAATAGACTCGGTTGACAAAAAACATGGTAAAACCGTGTATATCAGAAAACCGTTCATGCCAAGTGATAAATTATCACTTAAATCGGTTATTACATTACCGGTTCCTATTATGGAATTTTCGCAAATTGATTTACCGGGAACGAATATTCTTACTAAATCACAGAAAAGTCAGCATTATTTACAATTATCGCGTTTATTAAATAAAAAAACACCTATTGACACTCATGTTGTATCCGATTTGGATAAAGAAGTTAGGTATGTCGATGATGATAGTAAAAAGAATCCGTTGGATGAAAATATTGAGTTCTTGGAAAAAATTACCGAGTTCTCATTGGATGCCGATTTAGACAATGAATATGATAAATTCAATAAATTTCTAAATTCCATTATTCCTAAAACAAGAGTATTATTCCGTTTAATTAAGAAAAACATTAATGATAAGCTTTCATTTGTAGATGTTGTCAATGCACTTGAACCATTTATGATTTACAATGATGATATTACATATCAACAATACAATGAAATTCGATATTTTATCAAGGATAGAATCAAAAAACATAAAACAACATTCAATCAAAAAGCACAAGATTTCGCTAAAATTCAAACAACTCGTTTCAATACACGGCCATCCACAAATAAAATTGTCCACATGTTCTCCGAAAAAAAGGATTATTTAGAAATATTTGCAGATGCATACAAAATAAAACCCGATGAAATTAATGAATATTCTACAACTGAATTGTTATTGCATATTATTCAAGTTGATAACGGTGTATTGTTCTCGAATTTACTATCCAGAGTTTTACTGACCCTCATAACACCAAATAAACTATTGGATGCATTGCAAAAACCAAATTTAGAAGATTTGAGCGACAATGAAAAAATCAAACCCAGCGATTGTACTCGCCGATTTTTAGCAAAGAAATATCATTCTATTAGCGAATTACAGAAGGATAATAACTCCGGGGCAATTTATTATGATAAAGATTTGGACGATACCCCTTATTATATTTTGAAAAAATACGAAAACAAACAAAAATCCATGGTGTCTGAAATGTTTGTCGATTATTTAGCAGAAAATTTAATACAAAAACACGATTGCCCACCTAATTCGGCAAAAGAAATGGCGGCTACTCTTATTTCTGGTAAAAAAGAAGTAAATGATGGAGAATATGCTATATTGGAATTGCGTCCTAAATTACCCAGCAATATTGATGAATCGAAATTGACGGACAAAGAAAAAGAGGAAATTGAATTAGAAGCAAACACGAGATTGAAAGTCCAATATTATAAACGTATCAAACATCATTGGGTAAAAGATGATACCATTGATGATAATGCATTTATTGACACACAAACCTTGTTTTGTAATATTCAACAATCATGTGTTAAAAATATCAACAATCAACAATGCGAATCCACTGAACAAAGTGAAGCCCGGTTCAAATTCAATCGTCAAAATAGTGTTTTCGCAGAAGAATTGGATAAACGTTTTAGTATAACTGTTGAAGAAATGGAAAAAGAATTGAATGCAGCAATTGAAAAATCAATCAAACAAATCAAAAAATCATTACGATTGAAAGAAATACAACTATACAAAGCGAATTATTTGGCATACGAATTGGGTCGTCAAAATATAAGAGAAGATATTGTCATATCTCCCCATGCGAAACTATTTGATTTAATTTTATCCCAAGACGATTTCATTAAGAAACAAGATGATATAATCAGGTTTGTCCAAGAATATTGCAGAGAACCGATGGTCGCAGAATTGAAAGAAGAATCCCGTTGGTTATATTGTAAAGAAACCAATACTAAATTGGTTCCTATGATTATTCACGATTTAGCAATCGCATTCATTCTCGGCAATTATCAAGAGAAACAAGACGAATTGTGTAGAGAATATGGTCGCGATGAAGGAGATTCTATTGTAGATAAAGAGAGCGGTTATGTAATACGTAAATTGGATTTTAGTAGTGAAGAAGGATACGACGATGCTGGTTTCAAAATAAATACACATAGTATTTTAGAAAAGGATTTAGGCTCTATATTGACCGAAGTTTTGAGTAAAAAGAAGCGCATATTTGATGATGAAACTGACCAAACAGTATATAATGTATTTGTTGCAATATGTTCGAATCTTTCCATTAATACCGAATTAATCGAAGAATTTGTTTTGAGAACATCATTGGAAATGATTCATAACAAAGATATTGTTTTAGAAGAAAAATCATATGTCAAAAAAACCGAAAAACTATTAAAAGACAAAGGAAAAACAAGTGCTCCTTATCCTATTTACAAAAATCAATCGATTATCACTATTGTTGGTTGTGTCATATTAGTAGGAGTACAATGTGCTATACCATCCATTCGTGTTCGCAAAACATATCCTGGTTGTGTTCGTTCATTTGATGGCTATCCATTAAGTGGCGGTGTAGAAGATAAATCCGGTATTCAATATATTGCATGCGTATTAGACTCTATGAAAATCAAACAAAAACAAAACGATAACACGATTCAAACCAATCCATGGTACTCCATTCAAAAGTTGAATACTAAATCAATTGAGCAACGTATGATGGACATTTTTGATAGATATATTAATAAACGCAATGATATTGTTGAATTATATACCAAGAAAAAAGAGTATTTGATATTGGAACCCAGTGACCCAATACCAGCAGAGCATAATATACAAAAATGGAAAGATTTCTTACCACCGATTGTTGAATTTTCTGTAACAAAGGGTTTGACAAATGTAACCAATGATTTTAAAAATGATTTATTGGAAACATTAAGAAAAGGCCATAAAGACCAAAATGACCATATTCATGTTCTCAAAAACAAAGTCAAATCATTTAGTTTCGGCATTATTGAAAATGTAAATAAAATAGTTCATCAAAAAAATCTACTATTACATACTGCGTCGCGGGTACCATTCTTACAGAATGCATGTTGTAATGAAGCAGGAAAATCATCGAATCCAATTGCCTATTTTGCAGCAGATGAACCACTTATTGTAAACTATATGCAAAGTGCGAAATCGTGTATTGCACTATTGAAAGATGTAAAAGAGTTGTCAAAAGCTGCTATATTGTACCATCCCGATTTTACTGGTATTGTATATCCCCCAGTGCCAGAAGGTCATTTGGAATCCAATATATATGCCGCATTTATTCACTATTGCAAATTTGACCGAAATGCTCCGGTTCCAGAAGATTTACGTGCTATTTGCGGTGAAAAACCTTCCGAATACAACGCATTATGGTCATTGGAAGAAAAAATCGACCAGTTGAAACGCCATGGAAAACGCTATACATTGGATGATTTATACAATTTAATGAATGTTGTAGAAAAACGAAATACAGTAGTTATTGCGGACTCCCCGGTTACTTCTGAAATTAATATTTTGAAAGACTTACTTGGCCACATGGACACTGAATCTTCTAGTCTAATTGAATATCCATTACGTAAATTATTAGTAGAAGTATTGGAATCACATGTTCCCAGAAAAATGATGAAAGAGAACTTGGAGGATTTACGTGAAAAAAGTAAAGAAGTGTATAGATTGCGTAAATATTTGACCACTACAAACAATAATTTGTTGGTGGAAATCAACCGGTTTCTAAACAATTATGCATCTAATATCAGGAGCAATGAAAAAACGAAAATAGGCGATTTCTTAATGAACATTCATGAATGGCAATCAGATGCGAAAATGAAAGATACGGGGTTATATTATGATGAACAGTTATATACTATTACAAACTTCATTAAAAATTCAATGAAACAAATGACCAACGTATATCCAAATGTCATTATAAACAATATCAACCCCATTAATATAACACCATCCGGATGGGGAAAACATTGGGGAATATCATCCTACCATGAAGGCGATATAAACCGATATATTAATGAATACATGAATGATTTGGATAAATTTAAGGGCGATGGTATTTTGAATCAGTATTTATTGAAATTGCAAAACCGTATTATTGATTTAAATATGTTTATTCAACATATTCCAGTGGAAACCCCGGTTCTCAAAAATGGAGACGTTTATTTTTCATTGTTCGATAAACAAACTACATATTTGTTATTTGTCTATTGTTGGTATTCTATATTACATGAATATATTCAATGTGTAAATGACCCAAATCTTTTGGACATGGATATCCAAGAAATGAAACGTAGCAAACGCAATGAAATCCGGGAATCGCAAAATACATCGAATTATATTGCATCCGTTATACCAGATGAAGATGCAGAAGAAAGTGATGCGAATACCGAATTGATTCAAATGGAAATTCGTCGTGCGGATACACGAGAATTGAAAGACCGTGTTTGTAATTTGTTATATACATTTTTGAATATTGAAATGAAGAACAAGAAAGTATTGGACCGTTCTTACAATGAAATCAGTCGCCGAGTACGTAGGTCAAAAGAAGAAGAAAAGAAAACGATTACCGATTATTTAGAGAACATGGAAAAAGATGAGCGAAAAGTCGAAGATATGATTAAGAATTTCAAATTAGGCAGATGGAATGTAGGTACGCAAAAAGGAGTGTTTATGTATGACAAAGGAACCTATGACCAAGAACGTGAAGCTAATTTGCTACGTTTTGCACAAGATTTGGAAGGAAATGTTCACGGAGAAGGCGAAATTAATGAGGAAACATATGATGTAGAAGATTTAGAACGTTATGATAACCAACAAGTCGATGAATTTTATGACTATGAAGAAAACGCGATTGCACATTTTGGAGTAGATTATATGGATGAAGGTTATTATGGCGATGAAGTCGAAGAAGATTTTAGCGATGATTCATAGATGCTATTTGTATAAAAATTTGAAGTTTATACAAATTATAAATTTATACACTGTTTATTTCCATTTCCTTTGTTATAGGAGAAATTTCTCTACTTTTACTTCTGCTCCGACTCCGACTCCGACTCCGACTCCGACTTCTGCTTTTGCTTCTATTTTTACTTCTCTGTATATTTTTTTCGCGTTCACTTTTAGGTTTGGTTTTTGTAAAAACACTATTTTTGTTCAATTCTTCTTCAAACATAATTGTAGATTTTTCATTGATTAATTTTTTCAAAAAATCATTAAATTGACTACTTGTAATGGTATTGATATCTGGAATATTTTTTATATAATTAATGCCCATCGTATATAATGGAGAGTCGATTGGATTATTAGTAACCATATCAAATATTGACATTATTGTTTCATAATAATTAACAATTAAATCTATATCTGGTTCATTTTCGGTTTGATAACAACAATAAAATACAATTTGATATAATTTATATAAATAATATTTTATAGGTGTTTTTGTAATGTTTATTGTTATTTTATATGACTCGTTGATGCAGTAACTTAATATCATTATATTATTCAGTATTATAACACCAAACGAATATATATCAACTTGTTTAAGTAATCCTTCTTTTCCTATTTTTTCAATGATTTTATCAAATTCTTGTAAATAATTATTTACTTTTATAGTTATTTCATTTTCATCATTTTCCGAATACTTGGATTGTGAAGGATAAAAATCACTCTTGAAAAATGTTGCAATTTTTGTCAATTCTTTTGATAATGCATCGGTATTCATAGTAGCAGCGTTTTCAATTATTCCGAATGTTTTTTGATAAATTAATTTGTTTAGATATTCATTTATATTATTTACCATTTCTGGTTCATCGTCGATAGTAAACCATGTAAATGAATCATATATATATCTTTTAATCATTTTTTGGAATTGAATATCATTAAATTCATTATTTTTGATATAATTGTTTTTTAGTATTTCAATAGTCATTTTTGTAGGCGAATTCATTTGTGTAAAAAAATGGGTATACGCAACAGTTGATGGCCATATGAAATATGTAAAACACTCTGGCATAAGTTTCATATCTTTTGTCTTTGTGAAATCACGAATATCAGCTAAATCTATTATTTTGAATTTGCCATCGTGTTCTACGCAATTTACTGTTTTCAAATCATTGTGTATTAAATTATTATTTTGTAATATTTGAACTCCTTTTAAAATATTGAAAATTTTTTTGTTATTAATATGAAAAGTATTAAAATCCTTGACGTCTTGATATAATTTATAAAAAATCCGGTCAAGGTCGTCATCGGCTTTGTCAAATAATAACATATTTTTATTTTCAATGTTTAAAACCGCTAGTTTTAGTTTATTATCCTTATCAATAATTGGTTTTGCCCTCCATGAATCATTATATATATAAGGATATTTTGTTGCATAATTCATATTAACTTTGCATTTTTTCAAAGGTAAAATAAAATAATTATCTATGTTCTTAACATTTTTAATATTTTTAATATTTTTAATATTTTTAATAATTTGAGCCCCTTCCCATTCATGTTGAAAATTTTCTTTTTCACCTTCAATCATTTCATTCTGTGATAAATTTGTTTTGGATATTTTTGAAATAAGGTTTTGGAGAGGTTTTTCCTTATTTTTTGTATCATCGTCATCGCATGGATATGCAGGTTCTCCTAAAATCCAACCAAAACTACCTTCGCTTAAATATTTACCGCCATTTTTGTAAGCTTTTTCTATTTTTAGTGTTTTACTTTTTATATTTTTTTTATTTTTTTTCATACTTTTCGCAGTTTTTTTCATTATATTATTCATTCTATTATAATATATATTTAGATATATTATAATGGAAGAACAAGAACAATCATTCATGTTTATAAAACCTGGCTATTTTAGAGAAAAAATGAATATGCCAATTACGCCTATTAATGTTCAAAACGATGGAGAAAAAATTGTTGTTAATATAAACGATATACACGTTGATAATGAACAACGCATTAACGATGAAGTTGACGAAAATGTGAATATTTATATTGATATCAATGCAAAAAATTGTGTATTTACCAATTGCAATTTTCACATTGAGGCTCTTGAAGAATTTAATAACCAGCCAATTGATAATATACCTGATTTTGAAGAATCATTTTTTAATCATTGTAGTTTAGATGGTGATTTTTATAAAGGAAATTTTAGAAAAACAGTTTTTTATGACTGTATATTCAACGATGTAACTCATTTCGAAAATTGCGATTTTAAAGAATCAATAATAGAAAATTCCACGCTGGATTCCATAACTTTAAATAATTCTAGTTTGAAAAATGCAAAATTACATAAAACAACATTGACCGAGAGTCTTTTGAAACAAACCGATTTTACCGGAGCGGAACTATATGAAATAAATTTATTGGGAACAGAATTTGATTTAATTCGCAATGAACATGATAATTCGGTTGACGAAAAAAAAGCTACTAATTTTACTTATGCAAAGTTAAATAAAGTAGATTTAACTGGTTCAGTTCTTGATTATGCACAAATGGTTGGAACTATGTTCGACCAGGTTGACATGACTGGTGCAAATTTGATTAAAACCAATTTTACCGGTGCACAACTTGTCAATGTAAACTTAACCGGCGCTGATTTATCCGAAGCCGTTTTATATTCCACAAGTTTTCAAAATGTAGATTTAACAGACGCAAATTTAACAGATGTAATATGGAGTAATTCAAAATTTAATAACGTAAATTTCACAAACACAAATATTTCAGTTACTAAAAAAAATGGTGTTAAACGCAGTTTTATTGGCGTAGATATAGATGTAAAGACTTGTTTTTTTATTTACGATAATCGTAAAATATTTTTTGTAGATATAAATAGAGCAATTATGAATCACTTATTCGAACGTGAAATTATACACCCAAGCTTTGTTGAATACATTGAAAGAATTGTTGAAAAACGAGAACAAGAAAATCGAGATGCAGTTATGTTAGGTACTGTGCTTCATACAAAATTAAATACAAATAATGATATATTGAAAGCCAGTTTTGATTTTTTAGTACCAAAAGGTCAAACTCAAAAAAATAGAAGGAAAATAATAAGACGCAAAATAAAACGCGATACAAAACGAATGCTAATGAAAGAAGATGCCACAAAGAAGAAAAGAAAAATAGAAGGTGGTAAAAAAAATAAATTTAAGAAATCCAAGAAATCCAAGAAAACCAGAAAAAACAATAAACCCAAAAATGATAAAATTTAGGGGGTTTATAAGTTCTCAACTATAAAATATTTATATCTAAATTATATAACTATCATATAACTCAATGTATAATTTAAAACAAATAGTGAGAATCCATAAAATAAATTTTGCTATTTTACTATTTTTGGTAATGTTCTCAATTGTTCACTATTTACAACCTGGATTTATTTATAATAAAGATGGTGGATTCCGTCCATTTGGTTTAGGGTATAGACACAAAACTGTGGTTCCAATTTGGGTAGTTGCTATAATACTGGCAATATTGTGTTATTTAGCCGTTTTATACTATTTGATGTATTTTTAGAACAAGGTTCTCTGATACCATTTTTCATTTGAAACGCCTATTGTAGGAGGCGTTTTAACTGACAATGGAGATACATTTTCGGCATTTGAAATACGAAAAAGTGAAAAGAAGTAAAACTTCATAATAATTATATTTAGAATAATTATTAATGGAAAATCCAAAATTAATTGATCCTAGCATAAAATATTACTTATATAATACTTTGCAAAATTGTCATACAACCCGTGTTCAAGTATATACTACAATATTCAATGTGGTAGTTTTCATATTATTTGTAGCATGTGTAGGAGGAACTCTTTATTATTGTTATAAACGAAAATTGACTCCATATGAAAAACAACAAAAGATGATACGAGAACAAGAAATTATTATGTCTAAAATTCGATATTATCAGAATGAACGAGTTGGTATGAAATCAGGTGCAACCTCATCCTACATTACCAATCTTCCAGCAATAGATACACCATAGAGAACATTTTACACTTTGAATATACGTAAATACTTTGTAAATGTGTAAATACTTTGTATAGTTATTGTATATTAGTAAAAATAGTAAAATGAATATTATTCAAGATAAAAGAGAAACAGTGATTCGTGAGAACAATACTGCACAAGAAAAATTAATAAATATATTAGAAAGTCATGATAAAACCATAACTGAACTAGTTATAGATGAACCTTTACATGGCGAATTGGACTTGTCTATTTTTTACGACATGGGATTTACTAAAATAAAACATTTAGATTTAGGAGAAGGTGAAATTACTGGTATCGTAAATTATCCAGAATCATTGCAGGTTCTCAAATGTGCCAATAATTTATTGATACAAATCGAAAATTTACCAAAAGATATTCTTGAAATCGATTTCCAATACAATTATTTGTCCCATGTAGATTTCAAAGGATTAAACAAGTTGCATAAAATTAATATTTCCCATAATAAAATTATTGATATAGAGAACCTTCCACCTAATTTAGAAGAATTGTATTGTGAAAACAATAATTTGAAAAACTTAAATCTGGTTGAAAATAACAAATTGCGCGTTTTACATATATCACACAATTCCAATGTAATTATTGAAAATGTTCCTAAATCCTTGGTTGATTTAAAAATGGAAGATAATCCATTTAGCGAAATTACATATCAAGAAATGCACCCAATTGAACGAGAACATCCATCTGACGACAAAAAAAACTTTATTGAAGCTTTGAATGAATTTTTGAAATTGAAAAATGCATATGAAATGAAATTATACGAAAAACGTAAAGATGTATATGAATCTAAAAAAATGATGAAAGGAAAAAATACTGCACGAAAATTGGCTCAACAAGTAAAACCATCATGTATCAATTGCAATCGCCCAGTCGGTACTATATTTTCTATTAAAAAGGGAGAATATACTGCAATATGTGGAGATGCAAATGCTCAAACAAAATGCAATCTAAATATAAAACTTTCTGGCGGTGATTTTTCAAGTCATAGTAGTGTATTATATTTGTTTAAAGACGTGGTTGATGATTTGAAAGAACAGATTATTTGTCGTAAATTAGATACTTTATTCAATTACCTAAATGAGAACAAAGCAATTTCTATTTTCAAAAAAGAATTGGAAGAATATAATTTGACAAGTTCATTGTATAAACAATTATCTGAAAAGAATGTTGAATTACACAATGAACCTATACGTAAAGAATTGATTTTAAAGAAAGAAAATGATATTTTTAAATTGATGGAAACCATGAATAAATTATTAGAAGAATATGAAAAACAAAACAATAAGGAAATATTGAGAAATGCGGTTGAAATTCAAGTGAAAGAAATAATTCCCGAAATGGAGAACTTACGTCGTTTGAAATATGAATTAATGGAAATGGATAATAAAACGATTAATGCAGGTGGGTTTGGAAAATCAATTATTGATGTTAATTGTAAATTAATACAACGATATGTCAATTTGTCAAAACATGATTTCACTTTTGGCGAAGAACCCGGTGTAGTCAAATTTGTCAAAACTGGAAAATAATTTTTGTTGAATAATAAATATAAAGATTTTTATAATTATTATATTATAATGTGGCGTTTTTATTATTTATTTTTACATTTATTTACGTATTCGCTTGATAGAACTGCATCTATGCAAAAACCAACAGTTAAATTATGTAATAATTGTAAACATTACATAGAAATATTATATAAAGAAAGCACTTCCATTGGAAATTATTATGGCCAATGTTCTAAATTTATGGATATAAATCATGCAACTGGTGAAATTGACTATTCAAATGCATTGGTTGTACGTAACGATGAAACAAAATGTGGAAAAAATGGTATATATTTTGAAAAAAATAAATAAATTTATAAGTGACAAGTTTCGCTTTAACAGTCGCTTCGCTTTAACAGTCGCTTCGCTTTAACAGTCGCTTCGCTTTAACAGTCGCTTCGCTTTAACAGTCGCTTCGCTTTAACAGTCACTACGTTTTAACAACTATTGTAATTTGTTACGCCATCCCAACTAATTCCCCAATTAACTGCCCATTTTTTTTTCGCACAAATAGCAGTTTGTCCTTGCGAACTCCATGCGTCATCTGCAAAATTTATAGTACTTGCAGCAGATGCAACATTTCCATTTGTACCAGGCGTGTATGTAGGGAATTTATCGGCGCTAGAATAACTTATTTTAAGTGTATTTGCAAGTGGTACATATAAATCACCTACATTTCGTTTACCATCACTTGGAATAGTGCAACTTTTACCATCAGCCGCAATTGTCCAAAAATCTGGACAATCATTTGCCATCGGTGGAAATACTGTGGATTTATTTTGATATCTCATTGCAATACCAATTAATGTTAATATTACAATCAAAAATATAATAGCAATACTTACTACTATAATATAAAACATTTCCATTTGTTATAGTATATTATAATATAATAATTGAAATTATTTTATTCTAAACTTATTCTAAATAATTTAGCTAATACTATCCAATTTATTTCTACATCAACATTATATAACAAATATGTCATTATTAACTCCTGATAATATTGATAATATAGGAACTATTATTAATTTAGATAAATACAACGGTCGTGTAAATATTATCCAAGAACCATCCATTGACGAAAAGTTCAAAATGCAAGAACGTATTGCAGGAAAAAACAAATCAACTACCTACCATGAAGCGTTATGTGGAACATGGGAGGACAACGTTTTGTCTAAATTGTTTTTTTCAGCGGAAAATATCCAAATCATCCAAAATGGATTACGTGCGGGTGTATACAATATTTCTCAAAAAAAATTTGTCATACCACCACAAAACATGGATAATTTGAAAATTATTATGAGAAGTACTTATTTACAATACGCTGAACATTATCCAGACCGTATCACAGAACAGATTGAACGATTGAATAAAATTGTATTGGATTACTGTGTCCCATCCGTTTACAATGAATGCATTGCCTATTTGAAATATTCCCATGACCAAAGTAGTTTAGTCATGCCATTTGAACGTCCATTGAATCATGATAGACAATACAAACAATTGGAATTGAAACCATTTATGTAAAAAATATTGAAATATATAATGTATTTTTTATATTTACATTATATATAAATGGAAAAAAGCAGTAGAACAAATAAATTACTTGATGTAAAAAGCATCGTTACTAAATTAAAAAATATATCTAGCAATAAAAACATGATTACTTTGAACGATTATAATATGCAGATGGATATATTAGATAAAAAAGAAGATAAAGCTTTATCAGAATTAATGGATTGTATGAAATTGCAAAATAGAACCACATACATAGAATGTAGTGAAAAATACAATGAACTAGTTCAAATAATGAATGAAAAGATTGAACTTAAATTTAGATTACATACGACTCCAAGATATAGTAATAGGAAATCAAAGAAATATATAGCAGGTAGAAAAACAAAAAAATATTATAAAGTTACATAATACAAACTATCATCTATTTAATTA
>Ga0214917_10004360_pt1 | contig 15784 bp, 24 predicted proteins | sample LL_1208_BB_MetaG_FD_177983 | JGI IMG/M metagenome (GOLD analysis project Ga0214917, IMG submission 177983) | Freshwater microbial communities from Lake Lanier, Atlanta, Georgia, United States - LL_1208_BB | ecosystem: Environmental > Aquatic > Freshwater > Lake | place: USA: Georgia | collected... | reverse complement strand
TTTAGAATCAAAAACCGAAAAGTTAATTACGTTAAAATTACTTTGAACGGAAAAGACCTTTACGACATAAAATTCAGTCGAATTTTTAATTACAAAGAAAAAATTGTAAAAGAATTTGACGATTTGTATTTTGACCAATTAATACCAATTTTTGAACAAACAACGGGAATGTATTTAAAAATGTTTAAGAAAGGGGGTTACGTTAATACTCAAAATAGAGATATGATTATTAGTCAATTAAAAACAATACATCACCACGAATTAGAATTACTTGAAACGTTAAAATCAAGCGGAGAGGTTGAGGCTTGGGTTTTATCAAAAATAAGTAATGCGTCTCAAGACTTATCTGACGTAGCTCATTATTTGGAATTTAAAAATTAAAAAATGGATAGTAACTCTAGAAAAAAAGTTTTTATTGTTTTAGGGATAGTAGGATTACTTGGCTTGGGAATTTGGATTTATTCTAGGTCAAAAAAGCCGAAAGAACAAAAAACATTGAAAGACGTGTTTGATAACCTGACTTTTGAAACGGGAAAAGACGTTATTAAACCCGAAAGCTATCCATATTTAGACGAATTAGCTAACGTATTAGTTGAAGCAAAAAATTGGAAAATTGCAATTACGGGTCATACTGACGACGTAGGTTCAGACGCTTTTAATTTAGAACTTTCTAAAAAAAGAGCTAATGCCGTAAAAAATTATTTGATTTCAAAAAATGTATCAGAATCGTTAATAACTGCTGACGGAAAAGGTGAAAGTATGCCACTAGTTAAAAATGATTCGGAAGAAAATAGAGCAAAAAATCGTCGGGTAGAATTTGTAATTACTAAACCCGATAATACGACTATTGAAGCAAAAAAATAATGGTGGGTAGTTGAAAATTCGCTTAAATAATTATATTTGTAAAAATAATTAAAATGGAAAATAATAAGGATTTATCAGCAGAACAACAATTAGGGTTGAAGGTTGAAGCTGAATTGCAAAAAATTTTTGATTTAGGCAAATCAATTGTTACTTTAGAAGACATTGAGGAAAACGCTCCTCAAACGTATGATGTTTTGTATGATTGTTGCTCCGACGAGGACGAAACAAATGGCATTGAAACAAGCAAATTTAGATTGATTGAAGTAACGAAAGAAGGTTCAGACGATATAATTTTCAAAATCTCAAAAAAATGATAAAAAAATTTGATACAAATTTTGGTAGTACACCAAGTTCAAGTGGTTCTAGCAAAAACATTATTACGTTACTAGTCGTTGTTGGTTTAGGTTTTTTAGCTTATCAATACGTTGTTAAGCCAATGATGAACAATTCTGACAAAGAAAATAAGTAAAATGAATTTCGTAAAGTTAGAAAAGTCAACGTTATATTTATTAGGTGGTTTAGGAGCGTTACTGACGGGTGTAATAGCCGTCGTTAGTTATGTGAATATGAAAGACCATAGGGAAATGATAAAAGAAAACGCTAAACTTGAAAACGAATTGAAATTATTGGAGCTTGAACTGAAAAAATACCAATTAAAAAAAGTAAACGGAGACGATTGAGTTAAGTCAACTTAATAATTTCTAAAATTGTGGCGTTAGTATAATACCTATTATTTTTTTTGTTGCTACTAATATAAAATTTAGCTAAAATTTTATCCTCAATTTTAATGTTTTTCAACATTGATTCTACTAAAATTGTTTTACCCGTTAAGTTTACAAGTCTAGTGTTTTCCTTTCCAACTTTTAACGTTACATTAGAAAATTTTTCTCCAACATTTATTTCTATTACCTCTCCTTTGACTGAATTGAAATATTGTTGAAGGGAATTTTTAATAACTGAACTTTCATACTCCATACGTAAAAATATCAATTTTTTTGTCGTGAAAGAAAAAAAAACTTTTTTTCAAGTAATCGTTGTTCGCATTGTATCAAATAAATTAGTAAATTTACACAATGAAAATGGACGCAGAAAAAGAAGTCAAAAAGCTAATTAAAAATATTAATGTTGGTATTAAAAAATTGACTTTAGAAAAATTCAATCAAGTAATATCAAACGCCATAACTAAATATTCAAGTAAAGGCGAATTTGAAATTAACGAGAGCGTTAAAATTGTATGTAAGTATTATTCAATTTCCGTAGAGACATTAATGACGAAAACAAGGGGTGACGTATATTTAGCTAAAATTGTTTTATTCAAAATATTGAACCATAGTCTTAACATTTCAGCACAAAGAATAGCTAAATTTTTCAAACGATACCCTAATTCCGTTACACACGCTTTAAAAAAATTTGATAAGTTGAATCCCGACAAACGTAATAAAGACAAAAAACTTTTAGCAGATTACAACGAGTTGAATACAAAAATTAAATTGTTACTTATTAACGAAAACGAATAGTATGAAAGTTTACAAAAAAAGAGGCAACATTTCTTTGAAGGAAAAAGCTATGGTTAAGGAAATAGAAAAGTATGTCGAAAGCGAACTAGCTAAAGACCCTAATTTTGTTTTCAAACCCGCTGAAAATGAAGAAGAATTAAAAGCATACTTTGATGAATTTTCAACGAGTGACGCTGAAATTATTGACGAAGTAAAATTGAATAAAGTAAATGAAAAAACAATCGAAACGGAAAAAGCAGATACAAGCGGTAAATTAATAGACCCTTTTAATCGTGAAGAGCCAATTATTCGAGATTACGTTTTAGAAGAAACTTTTGCTGAAAATACAACAAATTCGGATAAAAAAGATTTTGCCGAACCTATTTCTTTTGACGAAAGTTTTGAAATTCCCGAAGCAACCGAAGTAAATGAAAATTCTAAAAAAATAAAGCCAAGAAGTTCAAAAGAGGAAATATCAAATGAAGCCTTGAACCCTGAATTTAATCAAATGGATTCGGCAAAACAACGTAGGCAAACAAAACGTTTTGCAAAACAAATTGTGGAAATTACCACTACGCTAATAAAAGAAGGTTTTATATGGTACACGTCTAGAAACATTACTGAATCAAAAATAATTGAATATGAAGCAGAAGGTTTAGATTTAGAATTGTTGTTAGATATGCCCGACGGACAGCGAACAACTATACGACATTTTTTTGTAGAAACTTTAGCTAATATTCAGCAAGAAGCAGAAATTGACCAAGAGGAAAAAGAAGATTTAACGGACGCTTTAACGGAAGTTTTTTTGGAAAAAGGAATTGCTCCTACACCGACCCAAAATTTGATTTTAGTAAGTATAAGTATATTGGGAAAAAAAGCACTGACGGGATTTGCCATTGATAAGAGTGTCAATGCCGTGGTTAATCAATTGAGGGCAATGAAAAGCGGTGAAAACGAAGAGGAAAGCTATGTGGAAACACCAAAGGAAGGCGTAACTCCAAAACCTAATTACACGGAAGACAATACAATGTTTGATAACTACAATGAAACTAATTCAACGCAAAGTGTTACTTTAGCAGAAGGAATTGAAATAATGTTTCCCGTAGAAAAAACAACTGAATAATGTCGAAACAACGAGAAGCGGGTATGATGATTTGTGCGGGTATCCAAGGAATTGGAAAATCCTATCAAAATATGCACACCATTAAAGATTACGTTAAGGATAAATTTTACAACAAAGTAAAGGGTCGAAAGTGTTTAATTTTTGATACGAATGGAGAATATACTAGTTCTCAATTTGCAAAAAACGATATTGACAATTTTGAGCCAAAAAGAATTGCTCTTTCCGACGTAGCTGAATGGAGTCGAAGTGAAAACAAAGATTGTAAGCGAATTGACGCAAAAAATTTAGGCATTAAAGAGAAAAAAGAAGCTATTGAGTACATTATTAAAAATTATAGAAACGGAATGTTGGTGTTAGAAGACATAAACACCTACATTTTGAACGTTACGTTTATGGAGGCTATTGTTGGCGGTTTAGTTAATTTACGACATAGGGGGGTTGACGTACTCGTTTCTTATCAATCTTTAAGACCCGTAGAGCCTAGAATGTGGCAAAATGCCCGTTGGGTGCGTATGCACTATCAAGCGGATAATGTCAACGATATTAAAGGTAAATTACCGAATCCCGAATTATACAAAATTGCTCAAAACATTGTGAATAAGAGGTATTTCCAAGGGGATAAAAGGTTTTTCTTATTCATACACAATTTTCAAAATAAAATTGAAGGAAAATTTACAAAATTAGAATTTGAACAAGCGTGTAGAGATTATTTGAACGCAAATCAAAAATACGTCAAAGAATATAAACAAGTAAATAGTTGCAGTTTAGAAGAAGCATTTACGGGTAAAATAAAAGAATATGTCAACGAATATTATGGTAATTAATTTTTTTTACGTTTGGACTATTTTGAACGTAATAGCAATTCTTTTGGTAAGTTTACGAAAAGATAGTAAAAAAATATATCAAGAATTTGCATTGGCTTTTAAAGGAGGAATATTGTCTAACGTTTTAGCTTTTTTTATTCTTTTTTCTATTCTGCCATTTACGATTTACTATTCAATTAAGAATTTTTTAAATAAATAAATATGAAAACCATAACTAAAAGAAACACCACCGAAAACGCCCTAAATTTTGTAAATATGCACTTTGAAGCGGATAAATTTCCGCACTTGAATTATGTGAATACGAGCATAATCAATAACGAAAAATATATTGCTTTATTGAATGAAAAAAAAATTCTTTTAAGCGAAAACAAAGTTGAAAAAACTAAACTAGAAATAGTTAATGACGAAATTAGTTTAATCGAAATTGACGATAAATTGTCAAAATTGCATAAAAATTTAGCAGAAAAAGTAAAATATCAAAAAGAATTTTCCGAAAAATTACTTGAAAATATTGACGAATGTAACAAGGGTTTGCCAATGTTAATTAGTATGTCAATCGAATATATTAATCTAAATGTAAATAACAAAAAAAACGAAAAAGTTGCTGACTTATTAAATGCTTTTAACGAAGCTGAAAATAAAGACTTGAATGTTGATTGGGAAAGTAGAATTGTTTTTTATTTGTCTTTGAAAAGAATAAACAAAACAATTAAAAAGAAATCAAAAAATGCCGAGTAATTGTACGATTATTTTAGTCGTACAAGATTCAACCAAATTTCAATTTTCATTACTTAAAAATATGCTCGATTTTTCGGGTGTAAATTTTGAGTTAATTGTTTTGACTGAAAAAAGCCAAGCCATTTATGAAGAACTGAATCCCTCGAAAGTCTTTGCGATAAATAACAACCTAGTAAAATGCTTGAATGGTAGCGTAGAAATAGCTAAATCAAGTAATTTAGTTTTTGTAAATCAATTGTTTATACCGAAAAAAAATTGGCTAAAAGATTGCTTGACAAAAATAAATCAATGCAAAATTAATTGTCTAATTGCGCCGTACATTAGTTATATTCAGCATTTGGAAAAATCTGAATTTCTAAATCCTTATGGAGAACTTTACGATTGTCTAGTACCGACAAAAAACTTTAACGATATTTTTGGAGTACACATTTTCAACAAACAAGTTTTTAACAATTTTGGTGGATTTGTTTTTCAAAATCTTATAGGTTTTGAAGATTGTATTATTCATTATCGTCAAAAAATATTTAATTCATTGATTGATACAAATTTTATTCATAATGTAAGTGATTGTAATTATACCGCAATAATTCAAAAACATTTGTTAGAAAAAACACCTTTAAGAGAATTTACGCCAATTGAGGAAATAGCTTTTCACAACTTGGATAATTTAATTGAAACTGAAATTTTTGAATTTGAAAAATTTATGTTGCCGTTTTTTGGAAAATTTGGATTTCGTTGTAATTCAATTAACAAAAATAAACTTGAGCAAATAAACAATTTTGCTACCTATTACGATTTGACTTTTGAAATAAATACAATATTTCCTCAAAAGCAAAATTTCAAAAACAATTTGTACGTGCTTATGGCACGTAAAAATTAAGTTATATTGTTTTTTATTTTCTTTTAATTTGTTGAAAATCAAATCATTACAAATATATTGTTTTTAATATACAATTAAAATTCATTAACGTTTTTATTTTTACTTGAAATATGTAAGTAAATTTGAGTGTTAAAAATTTTAATTTTCAAAAAATGATTACAAAAGGAGATTTAAAAATGGGTGCTATCGTGCTTGTTGCCGTTATGGTAGGTTTAGCTGTTCACCAAAAATTTGTTGCGCCTCGTTTGGCTAAATCAACAAAATAAGTTTTTTTTGGACGTTTTTTCTAAATTATTAGATTCGATATATGTCGGTTTTTCTAATAATCAAAAAATATAGCCACAAAAATTAAGTGTTAAATGTCAAAAAACAAGTAAAATGAACTCAATCGAAAAAGAACTTTTCGGCTTTATGGGTGAGGCAGAACGTATGAGTGGATTTGACTCTTATGATTCGTTTGATGATGGTTATGATTCAATGGACGATTCATTTGATTATTTCGACGACGACGCAATGTCCTATTTTGACGACGACGCAATGTCATACGCTTCGGGACAACGCGCCCAAGCGGTTTCTGACCCTTATGTTATCCAATATCAAAACACTACTGCGGGTACTTTAACTGCCGTAATGTTTGGCTACAACGACAATTTCAATGCGCCAAACTTCGGTAATCCCGTGGGTATTACAATTACTAACTTACAAGGTGGTACGTATGGGCGTTTTATCGCACAATCGAACAACAAATTCTTTAAAGTTGGTAAATGGCGTTTTCAATCGGCTAACACTTCGCAGTTGTCTCAAACCCTTACATTGACTCATTACGACGCTAACGGAAAGCAGTATAGCACACCGCTAAACCTTTCCATTATGCGTGACGCTTATCAGTTTCAGAATGACATTTTGGACGTAACTAAACCAATAACGATTGACGGAAACTCACAAATTTCTTTCCCGCTTTTAGCGTTGACGACTTTTGTAATTTCTATCTTCCCCGTTGCTGTTGTTAGTGGAAAAGCTGTACTTAACGGAGGTACTTCGTTGAATACTGCTCGCGCTCCAAGATTATCGGGCAAAAATGTTGCGCCCGTTATCATTCAAACGACTCAAGGCGTTGCGGGTATTAGCAAAAAGTAATATCAAGTAGAAAGCATAAAAGGGCGGTGGCTTCGGCTAACTGCCCTTTTTTTTGATAAAAACGTAAAAATATGCAAACGCCAAACAAAATAACTATAATGCAATTGTTAGCAAATTGCTCAACCAAGGAATCACTTGCATTGCTTGAAAAATATAATTTTCCCAAACCTCGAAACAAAAAAGAATTAGAGTTTTTTTTGGCAAAATTGTATAAAGAGGCTGACGATAAAAAACAAGTTGAAAAAGATTTTGCTGAAATACACCCTCACATTAACTTTTTAAAAAAATACGTTTTGTGTGAGGAAAAACCGAAAACCGATTTAGTTGTTGAAAGTGTTGCTAGACCCATTATTACTACGTCTCCCGAACCAACCTCAAATTGCGAAGGAAAATGTAATTGTACGAAATGTACGTCCAATTTTGACGGAAATATTGAAAAGCAAAGTATTAATTTGAGTAACGATAAAATTCTTATTTTCGGTATGTTTGGAATAATTAGTATATTAGCGTTAGTTATTGTTAATCAAAAAAAATAAATAAGAATGTTAGTTGAAATTTTAGAGGACGCTTCAATTTTATTACCGAACTCCGAACATAAAAATTTTACTGATTCGGGAGAAATTTTGAAAAAGGGAAAAAAAATTGAAGGGGATTTTAAAAATGTGAATGGGTTAAGGCGTGGTAAACCATTTAATTATAGGGTATTTACCACAAAAAAAGGAGAAATTATTTATGCTAAATACGTAAAACCAATGGCAGTAGAAGTAACAATGGGTGCGGATTCACAAGTTTCTGCAACGAAAATAGAAATGACGAATAACGAAAAGAAAACAACGACTAGAAAAGTTGTAGGAGCAGTTGTTGGAGGAGTAATTGGCTACGCTCTTTCAAGACGTGGTAATCCAAAATCCTTTACTACTCAAATAATGTATATTGGTGGAGGTGCTATTTTGGGTTTAATCGTAGGAAATTACACCAACAAAAAAACGGGAATTTTAGTTCAAAAATCAAAATAAATGGAAGCAACAATAATCAAATTAGGCAGTATAAATGAAATGAATAATGTTGTTGTTAAAAGCGCAACATTTGAAGAAGCGTTTGGAGATTTTTCTGAAGCGCGCGGAAGGGGACGAGCAAGACGAAAGAAAAGAAGATTAGAACGTATAAGGAATAGGCGAGAAGTACGAACCGAAAGACGTAAATTAAAAGACGACCGACAACAAGAAAGAATTGCTAGAAGGGCAAATAGAAAAAGAGCAAGACAACAAATGCGTGACGAACAACAAGAAGCACGTATGGGTCGCAGACAACGAAGAATTGATATGCGACAAAATCGAGCCGAAGCTAGACAATTAAGAAAAGATACTAAAACCCAAGGAGAGCAAGGACGAGAAAATTACGTGGCAGAACAAGAAAAATATAGAAATGATTTGAACCCCGAAAATGAGGGAGGTCAAGACCAAGGAACACAACAAGGATATGAAGACCAAGGCGGTCAAAATCAAGGAGGTCAAGACCAAGACGCTCAACAATATTTTCCGCAAGACGAACAACAATACGCACCAAGTCAAGAGAATGAAATTTATGCTCAAGATGATACCTATGATATGGGTATAAATGACGGAGCTTATGGCGACGACAACTCATACGAAAACGACTACAATCAAGAGGAAGACGAATTTAATGACAATTCTTATTTCAACGTTGAAGGAATGGAGGGTAAAGTACAAATTTCGCCCTACGTAAAAGAAAAAACCCAAAAATTAAAAAATAATTTACAAGCCTACAATGTTTTGAGTGAAAAAAGGAATCGAGCAATTAAAAATAACGATAATACAAGAGGTTTAGATAATCTACTGCAAAACGTTAAAAGAAGGTGTTTAGAGCTTAAAAGTAATTTAGACGATTATTGTAATGCTGACGGAAACGTTGAAGAAACAAGACGCAGAAGTTTAGAGGTTGCAAAGGCAATGCAAAGAATGAAACGCCGACATAAAAATTTACCATTTCATACAAGGGTACAATCGAGGTTAAATCCAAATATTCAGCCTAATCGAATTACAATACCACCTTCTAGCAATTTTGACGCTTATAGTGATTTAGGAAGACCTATCATTGTTGACGGCGAAGAATATGAAAGTGAAAGTGGAGTAAGTAATTATTTATACGATAATAGTGCTCAACCGACAACGATAGAAATGCAAAGTTCGTTTGAAGGAGACAAAAAGAATAATTTGCTTTCGCTAGGAATAGGAGTAGGAGTAGGCGTATTGGCTTTATATTTTGCAAAACGTAAAGGGTGGATATAAATGAACCTTGCAAGTACCGATTTGAATCAATATGTAATGCAACAAATGGGGGTTATTATTGCTCAAAAACCTCAAGTTGTTGTAGATTTATTGAACGCAAATGAAATTCCGCTTGATTTAGAAAATTCGCTTGATTGTATTTACTTAACTGACGAATATTTAGAATATTTACCTACAAATGACTCACTTAAATTAGGTACGGCATATTTAGTAAATAGATTAGAGGAAAGTAATTTTTCGGGAACTGCTAATAATCGACAAATTAAACAATATTATTCCGCAATTGATGACTTTTGGAACGAACCAAATGAAGAAAAAAGCAATTGGGTTGGAGCGGTAGCGGGAGCTTTACAATCGGGTGCTGAACTTGGAAAAGTAATTGCTGAAAACAAGGGGAAAAAAAAATTTTTTGGCTCTGATTTAGCCGAAAAACAAGCAACAAGCCGACAAGCAATAATTTCGGGTATTGTTAGTCAAAAACAACAAGAAGCCTTGAAAAAAAACAAGGAAAATTCGCAAAAAAAAATAAAAATAGTTGTGGGTGTTTTAATTGGAGTAGCTTTGCTAATTGGAACAATAGCAATCGTAAAAATGAAAAACAAATAGGTAAAGAATTGTAAAAATGAAAAAAACATACATAATTACCAAAGACGTTAAAGTACCTTTTGTGGTTAATTCGGGTCAAGCACATAAACCCGCTCAAATACGCTATAAAGTATTTCGTAAGGGCAAAATGGTAAAAGGCGAATTAAAACATAGTAACAACAAACCCGCTTTTGTTTTAGTTGGTACAATGGGAGTTTTGCCGTTAAATTGTGTTCAAGAAGTTACGTCAACACCAATTGTTTCTAATTTTGACGATAATTCAGACGAAATCGAAATAAAAAAAGAAACTAAGCAAGAACCAAAGGTGCAATATGGTGACGCATTAATAATAGGAGCGTTGTTGGGACTTTTAGCTGTTTATGGCGCACAAAAATATAATTATTTAGACGCAGAAGAGAAAAAATACAAATTATATGGAGCTGTTGTTGGTGGCGTTTTAGGATTATATTACGTGTATCGTAAAAAGAATGTTGTTAAAAATGTAAAAATTGTAAAAAGTAAATAAAATGAATTTAATTACAAATCGTCAAGTTATTACTGAAAATACTTCAAATTGTTGCGGTATGTCAAATTTTGATAGTTATTCAAATGCCAATTCTGATATGGCAAAAAAAAAACGTAGTGGTAAGTTTGGCGAAAAAATTAAGGGTGGGTATCAAAAAGTTAAAGAGGCGGGTGGTCTATCTTTTTTAGAAAATATTTTTGGTCTGAATCAAAATACAAATCAAAATACCTATGACCCTAATGCTAACGTCAATTTTAATCAGCCTACAAAACAACCAATGTCAACAACTACAAAAATTTTAATAGGTTTGGCTGTTGCGGGTGTAGTAGGTTTTGGTGTTTATTATTTTGGCTTCAGAAAGAAAAGTGGCAAATAAGTTATGGAACAAATTTGGGAATCGGAAAATAGGGCAATTTGCCTTGATTTAACTATTAAATGTAGTGGGAAATGCTTATTTAAAGTTACCGCAGAAGATTTCAAACCCTTTTCTTTGTATGTAAATAGAAACATTATCGTAGAAGGTTATAGAACTATTTTTTTAAGTTTTCCCGTTAGTCCAAAAAAATTAAAAATCAAAGTTGAAAATATAGACAACGGAAAATATAAAAAATCCGACTTTATTGTTAAAATTGAGGAATCAAAATTAAAAACCTACAATATCAACGTTGACCAAGAAACACAAGCATTTTTAGATTTAGGCGTATATTTTGCTCAAGTGTGTGGATTTGAAAATGCTAATGAGAATGGACGTATTTTTCAAACTAAAGGGGGAACGTTTAACATCAAATATTTTCCGAAAATTGTTGATTTTAGGACGGGAAAAGTTTTAAGCACACCCGCTAGAATAGGACATTCTACGGGAATAATCGAGGTAAGTCAGTTTTCAATGTTAAAATATACGATACCTCAAAGGTTAGTAATTTTGTTGCACGAATTTTCTCATAAATACAAAAATCCAAAACAAGGAAGACCCATTTCAGACGAAGTTGGTGCTGATTTAAACGCCTTATATTTGTATTTAGGTTTTGGTTTTTCCAAAGTGGACGCTATTTTTGTCTTTGCTAACGTGTTTTTGAAAGCTCAAACTCCAAGTAATTTAGATAGAATGAAAAAAATAATGGAGTACATTAAACGTTTTGAAAATCAAGAATTTGCAAAATTATTGTAATGAATTGGGACGAATATGATTTATTGGGTGATTTGGAATCCGAAGAATATACTTCTTCGTTTAATAATTTAGAAAACGACGACAACGAAGAAGAAGATGAATTTTTAGAACTTGATGATTTTGATTTTTCGTCTTTAACGGGAGAAAATTTTAAAAAAAATTTTCGTGCAATTAATAAAGCAACCAAGGGAAAAAAAATAGTTGCCAACAAAAAAAACGTGGGGTATCGAACTCCAAGACCTAGTTTGGGTAAAAACCCAAAACAATCAATTGTAAAATCAAAAGTTGAGCGCAAAAATATTGGCGTTCAAAAAAGTGCCGTTATTCGTTCAAAATTTGGAAAAAAAACTACTCAAAGAATTATTGTTCCTGACGATAGAAAAGTAATAGTTGAGGGTGTAGATAATTTTATATTGTCTAATACAAAAGAAAGTGAGGCAATACGCAATATAGGTTACTATCAAGGAGAAAAATTAAAAGAATTAGTATTGATTATTAATAATGATACGCCAAACGATTTTAATATTGAATTGTTCAATCCTTCAGCTCCATTAGATTACGTTTTTTCAACCTCGCAAAATTTGAATAACTATATTTCCGTTGCGGGAGATAATAAAGTTAGTTATTCAGATATGCTTTTCAATCTTTTAGCTAATCCAACGTTATTACCTAATGCTAAATTTACTTGTAACAATCCGCTAAATCAAAATCAAGCATACGAACAATTCAATCAACCATTAATTTTCAAAAATAAAAATATAGGTGGAAAAGAAATAATACACCCGATTCAAAATTCGTTGAATACGGACATAGACCAAAATCAAAACGAAATTGTTTATTGGGATATTTTAGGCACATTAGGAAGAGTTTTTATCCCCGACGGAATGGACGTTATTCAATACAAAGTTTTAGCGGGAAATAAAGTTATATTTGGCTTTTATTACAAACAAGTTTCTTTAAAAAAATTCTTTTTTGAAGAGGCAAGAAATAAGAAAATTTTATGATGTTAAATTCACAAAAATATCCTAATACTAGCCGAACAATATCGGGTTTAATAAACCAAGTGTTTACGACTGACGTTTTGTTATTTTGTGATACCTCTTTGGGTGCTGTAAACTTGAACTTATTAGAAATTCCCTTTGATTTTTGGAACACTATTTACAAACTATACGTAATAGACGCTAATAACAACGCTTCGCTAAACAATATTACAATCAATGCGCCTACGGGTTACAAAATAAACAATGCGTCAAGTTTTGTTATTAATAATAACGGAGGAATTGGATTAATTAGAATTGTTGGGAATAATGATTACTCAATCGAATGTAATTACGGAGCGGGAGGGTTAGCAGTATTAGACGAGGGCGTTTTACTTACTCCAAACGCTTCTTCAATGAATTTTTTGGGTGGTTATGTTACGGCTTCAAATGTAGGAAATAATGTGTCCGTTCTAATACAACCCAACGTAATAACTTTGACATATTTACAACTTCAAAATTTAATTAACAATTCATTGTTAATAGCGGGTCAAATGTATAAAATTAGTGACGCTAAATTTATTCAAACTACGGGAGAAACGGCTCAAATTTTTGTAACTGCGGTAAATTCTAATTCAATAAGTCATTCGGGTCAAGGATATTTTTTCAATGCTGATTATCAAGGCATAGGTAATTATTCTGCGGTTACGGGTTTTGTTGCTCAACTTGGAATTTGGAAAGGTTCTCTAACTCCCGTTGTTGGAGACGTAGTAATTTGGAATAATTTTCATTACAAAAATATTAGTGGGAATAATTCGCAACCCGATTTAAACCCTTTAGATTGGACTTTATTAAGTAAAACAATTACAAACGGATATATTGAAGAATGTTGTTCAATTTTATATGACGTTAAAAACAACAACATAACTCAAAGAAACGATTTAAGAGAAAATTTTGTTGAAAATAATATTTTTAATTATTCAACGTTAAATGTTGAGGCATTTCAATTTTTTCAATGGGGTTCTGATAAATGTAAATCTAATGTAGTTACTAATAATAGTGCTGTAAAAAACGCAAACAACAATCAATTTTTTATTTACAATTTTATAGCCAATGAAAGTTTAATAAAAATTGATTTTGCAAATACGCTTTCGGGAACAAGTGCTTACGTTATGGGCAATAGCGTTTTAGACTTTTCAAAAGTAGTTTTTACTAATGACATAACTTCCCCTATTTTTACTTTTAACAACATTACAACGGCAAGTACAATAACAATTTCAAAGTTAGCCGACCCTTACATTGAGGGAGCAATAGCTGTAAATCAATTCAATCAATGTATTTTATCAATTGCACCTTGTTCAAGCAATTCAACATTTTATTCAAACGTATTGAATGGAGTGCGAGGCTCAATAATTAATAATTTCGCTTCTTTCAGTTTTAATTCAGTTATTTCAAGTTTAACGAATAATTTTACGTTGACCAATGAAGGAGTGGGAATAACTCAAGCAATTTTTAATAACAATCAAGTCAATTTTAGTTCGTTACAAGTAGGAAATAACGGAACAATTTTAGAAAATATTTTTAATTCTTCCGCTTTTAGCGTTGCTTTAAATCAACTTGGTTTTGCAATTAGCAAAAATACGTTTCAAGATTTTAACTTTTCTATTGCTCAAAATTTTTGTAATTTTAATAGTAATTCACTAATAAGCGGTCAATTTATTTGTATTGATTTATTGACGACAAGTTTACGCAATATTCAAGGCAATTTGAATGTTAATAGTGCTTCAAATTTTGGTTTCACTATCGGAGCGGGATTGATAGCAACAAATATAACAACAACAAGTATTTCACTAGATATTAGTAACCCACTAATTTATGATTCAATAACGCAAACATTGACGTTTCCTACTGAATTAGAATTTGTAAGCGGAATTGTTTACTTAATTAATTCAACTGCGCCCTTTACTATTGCCAAAATTGTTGGTGGATTAAATGCCTCAAATGGTAGTATGAAATTTTTTAATCAAAGTGGTAATAATGTAAGATTTTCAACTCAAGCGGTTGGAATTGCGGTTGCTGACGAAATAATTAGTAATTTAGGTGCTGTTACGTTTACAATAGTGGATAGGACAAATGGCGCAGATAGTATTGATATACGTAGATTAGGTAATTTGTTAGGTGTAGAATTAGTTAATATTTATATTTAAAAAAATGGAAAACGCAGTAGTTAGACCTCCTCTTTTTAGCGAAAGAACTAAAGTAATTTTAACGTTTGCAGTTGTTGGAGCGGGTATTTATATTTTGTATCGAGCATTTATGAAATTTCAACAAAGTTCGGGACAAATGATTGAGCAACAAACGGGTGCTAACGAATTGGAAAAATTAAATAATGACCCATATACACGTCAAAAATTAACTCCAAATCAAGCGTCTGCTATTGCAAATTCAATTGACCAAGCTATGCAAGGGAGCGGAACGGCAGAAAACGTTATTTACGAACAATTGCGTTTATTGAAAAATAGAGCAGATTGGTTGGCTGTTGCTAAAGCCTATGGCACAAGAGAAGTTGAATCGGGTTGGTATGTTGTGCCAAATCAAACGGGTACGTTAGTACAAAATTTGCAAAATGAACTTGATTCAAACGAAAGAAGTCAAGTCAATGCGATATTAACAAAAAGAAATTGTGGAGTAAAAATTTAATAAAAAACTTTTTTTCAAAAAAAAATAGTAATTTTACTTAAACCAAAAAAAAACAAAAAAATGAAAGAAATTTTTAACATTAAAGACCCCAATAAGTTTTTAGGAGGTCAAAACGTTCATAACCTAATCATTATTGCAATGCTAGGAGTAGTAATTTACAAATGTTACAAAAAATAATATTAACTTAAAATTTAGAAAAAATGGCTTTAATATCAGGCGTTAGTTATCAAAAAATAGTGTCAGTAGGCGTGGAATCTTATGAATTACTACCTTTTGACTCAAATGGAAATTTGTTTCCTTTAATTACTATCAATGTTGACACTACGGGAGGAGCAGTAACGATTAATTTACCTCACATTGAAACGTTATTAAATGATTACAATACTCAAATCAATATTATTCGTTCTGCGGGAACAAATAATGTAGTTGTTGCTTGTTATAGTGGGGATAAAATTGG
>Ga0214917_10004359_pt1 | contig 15785 bp, 13 predicted proteins | sample LL_1208_BB_MetaG_FD_177983 | JGI IMG/M metagenome (GOLD analysis project Ga0214917, IMG submission 177983) | Freshwater microbial communities from Lake Lanier, Atlanta, Georgia, United States - LL_1208_BB | ecosystem: Environmental > Aquatic > Freshwater > Lake | place: USA: Georgia | collected... | reverse complement strand
CCCCGCCTGATCTTGCCGGAATTATCCGGTTGGGCTTGCTGCAACTGGAGCAAAACCAGCTCCGCCGGGCGGCTGAGACCATCCAATGGGGCCTGGGATATTATCCCGATTCCCTTCAGCTTCTCTTTATGGCTGCGATGACCCAGAAGGGCATGAACCGTTTTGCCGAGGCCTGCACATCCTTCTCCGCTGTGGAAAGATTGGGCCAGTATCAGCCCGGCTTTCTGAACTCCTCCTTTTATATGGAGTTCGCCTCAACGCTGGAACAGTCCGGCCAACCTTTGCGTTCGGAGCATGCCCTGCGTCGGGCCATTGCCCTGCAACCCGATTGCCATGAGGCCATGAACAGTCTGGGATACCTGTGGGCGGAACGTGGCAGGAACCTCCGGGAGGCCAGACGCTTGATCGACCGGGCTCTGGAGCTTGACCCTGGCAATCCCGCCTACCTGGATACACTTGCCTGGATTTTATTTAAGTCGGGAGATATTGCATCCGCGGAACCAATTTTAGCCGAAGCTCTGGGCACGCTTCCGGACGAGCCGGTGCTTTTGGAACATTACGGTGACATCCTTTTGGTTTTGGGTCGGAACAAGGAGGCGGGCCTTCAGTACCAGAGGGCGGCATCCCAAGGGGCCCCCTCGTTGTTTCTGCGTGAAAAAGTGCGCAAAACGGCGAGGCTGTCCGGTGGTCGCTGACAGCCAAACATGATCGATTCCCTTCTCTCTCGTGTCGCTTCCTTGGTTTGGGGTCCCTGGCTGGTGGCATTGCTCTTGGGGACGCACCTTTTTCTTACTTGGAGAACCGGTTTTATCCAAAAGCATCTCGGTACCGCTCTCCGTCTCTCCGTAGCCAGGGATCCCGGTGCCCCCGGCGATATCAGCCAGTTCGGGGCACTGATGACTGCCTTGGCGGCAACTATCGGCACCGGTAATATTTATGGAGTGGCGGGGGCCGTCATGCTGGGCGGGCCGGGAGCGGTTTTTTGGATGTGGTTGACCGGTGTGTTTGGAATCGCCACCAAATATTCCGAAGCGTTGCTTGCGGTAAAATTCCGCGTAATCAACAGCCGCGGGGAGATGTCCGGAGGTCCGATGTTCGTTTTGGAGCGGGCCTTAAACGCCCGCTGGGCTGGCATTCTTTTTGCCGTGTTTACCGCCTTGGCCGCCTTCGGGATCGGCAACATGGCCCAGTCCAACGCCATTGTGGAAATGGTGGTCGTGAAAAAGGCTGTTCTGGGAATCTCCCACACCGATGGCTCGGTCCGCCTTTGGTTGGGTCTGGGCATGGCCGCTCTTACCGCTGCTGTCATCCTTGGCGGCATCCGTTCGATCGCCCGCTTCTGCGGGTTCCTCGTTCCCTTTATGGCGCTCTTTTATGTGGCGGGTTGCCTCGTCATTTTAATCGGCTCCATGGACCAAATTCCCGCGGCTCTTTCCCTGATTTTTTCTTCTGCCTTCAACGGTCATTCCGCGCTGGGGGGTTTTGTCGGGGCCGGAATCGCCGAAGCCATTCGCTATGGGATCGCCCGCGGCCTCTTTTCCAATGAATCTGGCCTTGGTAGCGCCCCCATTGCTGCTGCCGCCGCCCGGACCAGCGATCCGGTTCGGCAGGCACTCGTTTCCGGTACCGGCACCTTTTGGGACACCGTGGTCGTCTGTGCGATGACCGGTCTCGTCATCGTAAGTTCTGGAGATTGGACCACTCCCGATCTCAACAAGGCCAAGCTTTGCGATCTCGCCTTCAACCATATCGGCGTTTTTGGCGACTTTATCTTGGTGGGAGGGCTTCTGACCTTCGTATTTTCTACAATTCTGGGCTGGGGTTACTACGGCGAAAAGGCCGTCGAATATCTTTTCGGGGTGACCTCGGTCTTTCCTTATCGTCTTCTTTGGATTGCGGCTGTCTTCATCGGTGCTGTTTGGAAAAGCGACGCTGTCTGGAATTTCTGTGACATCATGAACGGTCTCATGGCTCTTCCTAATCTGGCCGCCCTGCTCCTCCTAAGCGGTGTTATCGCCTCCGAAACCCGCCGATATTTCTCTAAGCCTTCCTCAACGTAAGCGTTCACGTAAACGACCGGTTTTCAGCTTTATCTTCAGGCCTGAAGCTTGGTCGGATCCCCTCCCCATGCCGCCACTTTCGCTTTTGCGGCGGCTTCCTCCGCCTCCTTAATTTTACCCGCACGTCCCAGGGCCAGGGAGAGACTACTGTAAGCGAGCTGGTCCTTCGGCTTGAGTTGCACCAGCTTTTCCAAAGCAACAATCGCTTCCTCGGGTCTTTCCAGTTTCACCAGAGCCATTCCCAGCGCCTGCCACGCATCGGGCAGATCGGGGTCCAGACACGTGGCCTCCCGGTAGTGTTCTGCCGCCTCCGCCATCTCCCCCACGGCAAGAGCGGCATGACCTGCATCCATCCTGTCCTCTGCCTTCATTGGGTCTTGCTGAGGATGGCCTGGAGGACTCCCGCGGCCGAGACCTGATTGGCCATGACCGTAACCTTCCAACCAGCCTTCCGGGCCTTTTGTGAGGTCATCGGCCCAATAACGGCGACTTTGGGTTCCTCCGGCCACCTCGGCACCAAGCGACGAAACCGCTCAGCCGCTGTCCCGCTGGCGAAAACCACCCAGTCTGCCCCTTCTTTGCCGAGGGCATCCCGCACCGGTCGAAGCAGTCTTGGCGGGCCCTCGTTTCGATAGGCCACCAAGGGCTTCACCCGGTACCCGTTCCCCTTTAGGGCTCCAGCAAAGCTTCCTTTCTCCTCGTTGCCGGTGATGTGAAGAATCGGATCTGCCCTTTTCCCTGGCCAGGCTCTGGCCAGGGCTTCCGACCCCGGTCCAGGTCCGATGAAATCTGCCCTGAGCCCGATTGTTTTTAAAATCTCGGCTGTCGATCGGCCGACCACGGCAATCTTCTTGCCCGCTAATCTCCGCGCGTCGCCAACGAGTCCCGTTAGTGCACGAACACCAGCCCCGCTCGTCAAAACGATCCATTGCGCCTTTTCGACTTCCTTTTTCCAATGTCCACGAGGAGTCAGGAAAAAGATGCGGGTCATGGGCATTTCCCATACCTCCGCCCCATGTTCCTCGAACAAATTCCGCCAACCCGACGAGAGGGATTCGCTGACCGTCAGGATCACTCTTTGCCCTTTCAGCCGACCCCGCACCTGTCGTCCAAGCCGCTTTTTTAAGCCCACCACCTCTCCGACCACCACAATGGCCGGTGGCCTTATCCTTGCTTTGCGAGTATTCTTCGCAAGATTACGCACAGTGGAAACTACCGACCTCTGATTACGACAGGTTCCATGCGAGATCACCGCTGCGGGTGTCTCGGGGGAAAAACCGTAAACGGCGGCCGTTTCCAGAAAATCCCTCAAACCCTCAACCGCCATGTACCCTACAAGGGTTCTCCCGCTGATGGATCCCTCTGCCCGTGCCCCGATCTTCAACACCAACTCCGTACTCAGTCCCCGATGGGTCACCGGAATTCCTTCCGCGGCCGGGGCAGCCACTCCGGCCGTGACTCCCGGAACCACTTCGAAAGGTATTCCTGCCTTGGCCAACTGTTCGGCCTCCTCCCCGCCTCGACCAAAAACAAAAGGATCACCGCCTTTGAGTCTGACCACCTGCTTGCCGTTCCGCGCCGCGAGAATCAGGCGCCTCTGGATCGCCTCTTGAGGTGTCTTCTTTCCACCCGGCTCCTTCCCGACATCAAAAAAAACAGCCCCAGGTTTGGCCCAAAGAAGGATTCCTGGGTTCACCAGACGGTCAAAAAAGACGCTATCGGCTGTTCGTAACGCTGCCCTGGCTTTTAGGGTTAGGAGGCCCGGATCGCCGGGACCCGCGCCGACCAACCAGACCTTTCCTGCCCTAGCCACGTCTCATTTCCTCCGCCAGTCGCACGCCGATCAACTCGGCTTCACCCGTGGGACCCTCCATCTGGGCCCGACGAACCTGACCGCGGTGGTCTGGCGCTGCGGCCCGGAGATGGATCGTGCCTTCGCTGCCGAGAGTGGCCAGGGCTCCGAGTGACTCGGAGCATCCCCCTCCCCAATTTCTTAAAAAATCCTTTTCCGCCTCGACGCAGGCCCGTACCGCGGAGTTGTCAATTTTTCTCAAAACCCTGATTACCTTGTGATCATCTCTCCTGCATTCCACTGCCAAGGCGCCTTGCCCTGGCGCGGGGACCATCCAGTCGGCGTCCAGCCTTTCCATGACGAGCTTTCCCGGGATTCCTCCCAAGCGGTCGATTCCCGCGCAGGCCAGGATCATTCCCCACAAAGCAGGGTCTTCCTTTAGTTTCTGCATTCGCCGGTCGACGTTTCCGCGGATTCCCTTCGTCGTGGTCCCCTCCCACCTCTCCCGCCAAAGCATTTCCCTCCGGGGGCTTCCCGTGGCGATTACCGCCCCTTGGGGCGGACTTTTGCTTGCTGGCTCCTTTTGGATTAGGGCATCCCTTGGGTCGGCTCTTTCCGGGTAGGCTGCCACTATCAGGTTTTTGGGGATCTGTGTGGGAAGATCTTTGGCGCTATGGATGGCTGCATCAATCGCATCCTCGCAAAGTCCTCCCTCCAGCGCGGAACTGAACTCTCCGACCTGTTCCGGCGGATCCTCTCCAAATTCCGATCTTTCGTCTCCAGGGGTCCTGATAATCACCAATTCCACCCCCGTTCCGGGGCTGGCCATGCGGATAAGATCGGCAACCCGGTGAGCCTGCCAGAGGGCCAACCGGCTTCCCCTTGTCCCTAGCCGAATCTTCATCCTCCCCAACCGCGCGACGTTTGTTCCCGGGATTCGTTCGCAACCCACCACAGTTCGTGTGCCCGCAAAACCTCTTCGGCGCGATGAATGGATCGCAAGGAATCCGGCACGACCTCGCTCCGTTTTGCCAGAACCTCCAGATCCAGCCAGATGGCCCCCGGATATGAATCCCGGACCCGTGTCAGGGTTCGTGGCACCCCCAGATCGACCAGGGCGGTTGGTCCCGTACCAGGCCGGACATTTTCCCACCCCAACTCCCCCCCGCTCAGGGCTGATGCCAGGATTCCGCAGGCCCGCGCGGCTTCGCCCCAGCTGCTCCAGGAAACCGTGTGGCCTCCCAGTTCCCCCGCCAGAGCCGCCGCCCTTTCCATCGTTCGGGAGGAAACCCAGAAATTGCCGAAGCCTTTTTCCAGGGCAGCCATCCCGAAACTCCTGGCCGTATGACCCGCACCAAGAATTAGGATCGGGCCGACTTGTTGCCCTCCCAATTCCTCGCTCATCACCTCGGCGGCACAACGACCGACGGAAGGATCTCCTTGTCCGAATCCTGCTGCCTGTCTGGCTGCCCGCGCCGCGCGGAGGGCGGACTGGAAGAGCGTATGCATTGCTTTTCCGGTTCCTCCCAACTCCCGGGAACGATGATACGCGGCCCGGACCTGTCCGAGGATTTCCGCTTCCCCTATGACCATAGATCGCAGGCCGGAAGAAACCTCCGATAGGTGCCGCCAGCAGGCCAGGCCTTCATGCAGATACATTCCCCGTGCGGACCGCCAAACCTCCCCAAGGCCCTGGGGCATCGCCCGGCCCAACGCCTCGGCAATGTCCGGCCCGCGTCGCCCGGAAACGCCGTAGATCTCCACCCGGTTGCAGGTACTGAGAAAAACAACCTCTTCAGCGCCGTCATGCTCAATCAGGTGCGGCGTGAGCCTGTCACCCGGCAGGGAAACCAGTCGTTCCCGCATGGCCAGGGGGGTGGCGTGGTGATCCACTCCTGCACAAAAAACTCCCTCCACCCTGTTCATTGGGGTCTTCGCAGGATCCTGCTTTGCCGTGGCTCGATGCTGGGCGGGGTGGGTGCGGGAGGCCCGAGTTGTTCCCAGAGTTTCGAGGACAGCGAAGAGGGGTTTTTTGCGTCCTGATCGGACCAAAGCAACTCCCCATCCTTGCCAAAAATGGCCACCTTCATGATTTCATGGTTTCCGCCCCAACCAAGAGCTTCCGTAGTCTTTCCGTCAAAATCAGGAACGGCACACAGGTAGGGTCGTGGGTTGTTGGTGTTTCCGCGATTCCGGAACCATGGCTGCAGGGTCCATGCTTCCTCATCCAGATCCGCCTTCATCTTGCCAACGGTCCATCCCTTGAAGAGGGTTCCAAGAGATTTCCTCAGATCCACCACAACTATCACCCGGAAGTCCTCTAACCCCTGCCACGGATACATCGCCCTTCCAAACTCCCGCGTCTTCTCCGCCAACGGTTGACTGCTCGCCATCACCACGGTGATTTTTCCCTTGGGATGGAGGTCGGTCGTTTTCCCGTCGCAATTTTTTGGTTGTGGCAACTCCGTGCAAAAACATGGTCCTGCAACAAGCAAGAGGGCGAAGACCCACCGGATCATATTGTTTCCAACAGAAAGCCGGTCAGATACTCGCTTTCCGGAAAAGCAACATCCACCGGATGGTCGGAGGCCTGGGTGAGAATTTCCCGTCGGAACACTCTCCGCCCTGCATCCTGTGCCGACCTTTTCACCACTTCCAACAATTCCCTGCTTCCCACGCGGTGCGAGCAGGAAAAAGTCGCCAAAAGTCCCCCTTCGGGAAGAACCCGGAAAGCCTGGCGGTGCAGTTCCCCTAGCGCCGCAAGTCCCGCCTCCAATCCCGACTTTCCTTTGACCAGGCCCGGAGGATCCAGCACCACAAGATCGTACTCCCCTTTTCGTGCCCCCCGGAGAAAGCGGAAAGCATCATTCTTCACCCACCTGAGGGCAAGCCCATGCCATTCTGCGGCTTGGCGTCCTAACCGAAGACTCGGTTCCGATTGGTCTAAGGCCGTCACCTGGGCCGCCCCGGCTTTGGTGGCCCGAAGGGAAAAACCCCCGGTATGGCAGAATAGGTCCAGCATGCGCCTCCCCTTCGCCAGAGCGGCCACTTTTCCGTAATTTTCCTGTTGGTCCAAATAAGTTCCGGTTTTTTGTCCGCCCTGGAGGTCGACAGGTACTTCCAAGCCTCCGATCTCCACCCGTAACGGTTCGGATGGCACATTCCCGATGGAAACGGGTTCCAGGTTGTCCAACCCCTCCATCTTTCTCCCTGGTGCGTCCCGCCGGAGCCAAATCCCCTCAGGCCGCAGCTGTTTCTGAATTTCCTCCTCCACCAGTTTCCAGTGCTTCTCCATTCCGAGCGTGGTCACCTGGGCCACCAGGTGCCTGCCATATTGATCCAAGACCAGCCCGGGAAAAGCATCTGCCTCGGACCAGATTAGCCTTCGCGCCGCTTGATTCGGTCGTCGAACCAAGGCCTTTGCCAGAGAAGAACGGAGCCAGGTAGCGTCGAAATCGCCAATATCGCTACGAAAACGGCGCCAGGCGATCCTTGCGCCATCGCGATAAAATCCGGTTCCCAGCAGCTCTCCGCCCGGGCCCCGCGCAACCACCGGTTGGCCATCGCGTTCTCTACCGGCACCTTTGGCAATCTCGTTGGACAGAATCCAGGGATGCCCAGCCGCGGCGGCAGACCTTCCTCCCGGTCGAAGCCGGATCGTCCCCAGGCTCTTTTCGGTCAACGCTGGAGGTCGGCCGGGCTCGGTTGGCCGATTTCCGGGTACTCGTACACGTCGCCCCGGTAGTTTTTCAGGATCACTCGGTCGTCCGCCATGCCCACGATGTAGCTGGGTCCGATCGGGATTTTTCCGCCTCCACCAGGTCCATCCACGACATAGGTCGGTACCGCGTAGCCGGTGGTGTGGCCCCGCAACTGCTCCATGATCTCCTGCCCCTCTCGGATGGTGGTGCGCAGATGGGCCGATCCTGTGATGAGATCACACTGGTAGAGATAATAAGGCCGCACCCGGCAAAGGAGCAGTTTGTGGAAGAGCTCCTTCAGAGTCTCCACCCGGTCGTTCACCCCGCGCAAAAGTACGCTCTGGTTGCCCAAGGGAATGCCAGCGTCCGCCAAACGCTCCAGGGCCACCTTCACCTCCGCCGTGAGCTCCCTCGGGTGGTTGGTGTGGACACTGATAAAAAGCGGGTGGTGTTTTTTTAGCAGGTTCACCAACGCGGGCGTGATTCGCTGGGGCAGAAAGATGGGGATGCGCGAGCCGATCCGGACAAACTCAATGGAGGGAATTTTTCTAAGGCGAGTCAGGATCGAATCCAGTTTGGCATCGGATAAGAGCAGAGGATCCCCGCCGGACAGAAGTACATCCCGGACTTCGGGGTGTTTTTCTAGGTAGGAGTAGGCCCCCTCTAGATCCACGGAAAGCTCCTGCTCCCCTGCCCCACTGACCACCCGGCTACGGGTGCAGTAGCGACAGTAGGAAGCACAGCGGTCGGTGACCAAGAGCAGGACCCGATCCGGATACCGGTGCACCAGTCCCGGAACCGGCATGTGGGAATCCTCCCCACAGGGGTCGGTCATCTCGTCCGGATTGGTGACCGACTCCTCGATTCTCGGCACCACCTGCCGCCGGATTGGGCACTCCGGGTCTTCCCGATCGATCAGATTGAAGAAATGGGGTGTGATCCCAAGGGCTAATTTTTTTCCGGCAAGTATCGTTCCGGAGCGCTCTTCCGAGGTTAAGGAAAGCCGGGCCTCGAGCTGCTCCAGGGTATGAATCCGGCTCCGGAGTTGCCACGCAGGGTCGTTCCACTGCTCCAGGGGGATGGGACCCCAGGTTCCCGGCGGATTCGCGGCAAATTCGCGGGCGCTCACTTAAGTAACTCTAATAATAGGCCCCCTCCGTTCATACGCCACCGTTTTGTTTGTCATGCCGGAGGCATGACGTGGAAAGGGATAGGTGGAAAAATTAGGTAGGGTCCGACGTCCCGGCGGACCGCGTTGAATACGGACCACCCGGAGGTCGGTCCCTACCAAGCGCAAAGTCCGCATCGCCTACTTTCTCGTCTTTGCCAACTCCACAATCCTCTCTTTAACCGCGGCCGCCGCCTGCGCCCCTTCATCCCCCTTTTCCCGACTGCGCACCGCTACCTGTCCAGCCTCAGCCTCTCGGTTTCCACACACGAGGAGGAATGGAACCTTCTCCAACTGCCCGCGGCGAATCTGGGCGCCCAACTTATCCCCCTTGGCATCCACTGAAACCCTCAAGCCGGCCGCCTTAAACTCCGCCGCCAACTTCTCCGCATAGGGGATCATCTGCTCGTTCACCGGAAGAAACCGGGCCTGCTCTGGCGCCAGCCAGACCGGGAACGCCCCACGGAAATGCTCGATCAACACCCCGGTAAACCTTTCCAGCGATCCGAACGGAGCCCGATGAATCATCACCGGGCGATGCTTGGCGTTATCCGCCCCCGTGTAGGTTAGGCCAAACCGCTCCGGCAAATTGTAATCCACCTGCACCGTCCCCAACTGCCACTCCCGCCCAATCACATCCTTCACCACAAAATCGATCTTTGGCCCGTAAAACGCCGCTTCCCCCGGCTCCTCGCTCGTCTTCACCCCCAGCTTCTTCGCCGCCTCCTTCACCGCCTTCTCGGCCTTGTCCCACAGCTCCTTCGCCCCCACATACTTGTCGGAACCCGGATCCCTCAGCCCCACCCTCACCCGGAATTCATTGATCCCGAGCGTGTCCAACACCAGTCGCACCATCTCGAGACAGCCTTCCACCTCTTTCGCCACCTGCTCCTCGGTGCAGAAAATATGCGCGTCGTCCTGGGTAAATCCCCGCACCCGGGTCATTCCGTTCAACTCTCCCGACTGCTCCCACCGGTACACGGTGCCGAACTCCGCCAACCGCACCGGCAGATCCCGGTACGACCTCGGTCTCGAGGCGTAAATCCGGATGTGCATCGGGCAATTCATCGGCTTCAGCAGATATCCTTCAATCTCCCCCTTGCTGATCCGGTTGCTCAGATCCGCGCAGCTGCAATTCTCCTTCGCCATCTTCTCCAGCGTCTCCCCGTCCACCAACGGCGGGTACTGAGACTCCCGGTAGTACGGAAAATGGCCCGACGTCCGGTACAGCCCGAGCCGGCCGATATGCGGCGTGAACACCTGCTCGTAGCCGCGCTTGCCTAACTCCTCGGAAAGGAACTTCTGCATTTCCTGTCGCACGATCGCCCCGTTCGGCGTCCACATCACCAGCCCCGGCCCCACCTCGTCGTCGATCAGGAACAGATCCAGCTCCTTACCCAGCTTCCGGTGGTCCCGCAGCTTCGCCTCCTCCAACTGCTTCAGATACGCCTCCAGCTCTTCCTTCCGTGCAAACGCCGTCCCGTACAACCGTTGCAGCTGGGCATTCTTCTCATCCCCGCGGTGGTAGGCCCCGGCCACGGACAGCAACTTGAACGCCTTCACCTGGCCCGTGCTCTTCACGTGGGTGCCCGCGCACAGGTCGGTGAAATCGCCGTTCGTGTAAAACGTGATCGCCTCCCCCTCCGGGATGTCGGCCAACCGACCCACCTTGAAGGCCTGCCCGCGCGACTCGAACCACTTCTTGGCCTCGTCCCGCGTCACCTCTTTCCGGACAAAGGGCTGGTCTTCCTTGGCCACCTTGGCCATCTCCGCCTCAATCTTGGCAAAATCCTCCTCCGTGAACCGGTGTTTGAGGTCGAAATCGTAGTAAAATCCCGTCTCCGTGGGCGGCCCGATGTCCAACCGGGCGTCCGGCCACAACCGAAGCACCGCCGTTGCCAGCATGTGCGCGGCCGAATGCCTTAATTCCTCCAGCGGGGTCATCGCCATTGCGTCAACCTAGGGAACTCCGGCCTTACGCACCAGCCGCCACCCGCCGGCCCCATCCCTTACCTCCCACCCCGCCTTCACCAGCTCGTCCCGTAACCGGTCCGACTCCTTCCAATCCTTCGCCTTCCTTGCCGCCTCCCGCGCCTCGGCCAACTTCCGCACGTCCTCTGGAACCTCCACATCCTTTTCGAAGTGCGGCGCCACACCCAACACGCCCAGAATCCGATCCATTCCCGCCAACTCCTCCGCCGCCTCCTCGGCCTTCATCCCCTGACGACGCTTTCGGTCCACCTCCGCGGCCGCGGTGTACAGCGCCCCCAACGCCTTTGGCGTCTCCAAATCATCCCGCAAGGCTTCCCACGCCAGACCGAACGATCCCCAACCCGCCTTTACCGCCTTTTTGCCGGCTGCCGTCTCCACCAATCCCGCATGCATCCGTCCCAGCTTTTCCCGGCCGTGCCGCGCGGCCTGCATGGTATCCCAGGAAAAGTTCAGCGGCTGGCGGTAGTGACCCGATAACAGCACCAGTCTCAGATCAGCCGGCTCGTACCCCCGCTTGGCCACATCCTCCAGCGTGTAGAGATTACCCAGACTCTTGCTCATCTTCCGGTTCTCCACCAGGAGGTGGGAGACGTGGAACCAGTGCCGCACGAAAGCCTTACCGCTGGCCGCCTCGCTCTGAGCGATCTCGTTTTCGTGGTGCGGGAAGATCAGGTCCGCCCCGCCCCCGTGCAGGTCGATCGTCTCGCCTAGCAACTCCATCGCCATCGCGCTGCACTCCAGGTGCCAGCCGGGCCGACCCTTCCCCCATGGACTTTCCCATCCCACCTCCCCGTCCTCCGGTTTATGGCCTTTCCAAAGAACAAAATCGGCCGCCTGCTCCCGCGCATACTCGTCCGCATCCGCCCGGCCCGACGCCCCCTCCTTCAACTCCCGCTCATCCAACCGCGACAACCTCCCATAGTTCGCGAACGACTTTACCCGGTAGTAAACCGACCCACCTGATTCATAGGCGTGGCCCGACTTCACCAATCGCTCCACCAGCGCGATCTGTTTCGGGATAAACTCCGTCGCCCGCGGTTCCTGGGCTGGCTTCTTCAGCCCCAGCGCCTCCCCGTCCTTGTGAAACCGGTCCGTCCAACCCTGGGTGAAATCCCCCAGCTTCTGCTTTGCGTCCCGCGCCCCCTTGATCGTCTTGTCGTCCACATCGGTCAGGTTGCGGACATGCTTCACTTTTCCGCCCGCCGCCTCCCAGACCCGGACGAGCAGGTCCTGAACCACGAAGCTTCTAAAGTTTCCGATGTGCGCCGGACCGTACACCGTCGGCCCGCAGGCATAGCATTTCAGCTCCTTCCCGTCCAAGGCCGTCAGCGGCCGCACCGACCTCGTCGCCGTGTCAAAAAGCCTTACCTCCTCCATCCGTTCGTCTCTAGGGATTCACCTCGGCAGAATCAACTTGCCACTCTATTTTACGTATTTTACATTTTTACACATGAGCACAACCATTAGCTCAACGGAAGCAGTCCGCCACCTGGGCGAATACCTAGAACGCGTCCGCCATCGTGCTGAAGTTTTCATCCTCACCAAAAACGAAAAGCCCGTGGCCCAACTTTCCCCGGTCAGTCACATCCGGTCGGGAAAATGGAAAGACCTCGTCGCTGCCCTGAAAAGACTCCCCCAGGATCGCGGCTTTGCCGACGACCTCGCCAAGGTCAATCAGGCCGACCAACCAGCCCAAGATCCGTGGGCTTAGCGGTCGACACCTCCGCCCTGATCGCGTGGGAGCGATCAGAAGACCCCTCACTCTTTGAATCCATCTCGCCGCACGAGGAAATCATTCTCCCTATCGTGGTTTGGGCCGAAGCCCTTTTGGGAGTTCGCTTGGCCAAGGACGCCTCCCGCGCCAGCAAACGTCGGGCCCGCCTGGAGGCTGTCCGGGAGGTTGCCGGGATCGAACCTTTCGGCGCCCTTACCGCGGAACACTACGCCGATATATTTGCCGAGCTCTCTGCCGCCGGCCAAAAGATTCCTCAAAACGACCTAGCCGTGGCCGCCACCGCCCGCAGCCTCGGCTTCGGGGTTCTCGTCGGGCCCGAGGACGAAGCCCACTTCCGCAAAATCCCCCACCTCCGCGTCCTCACCCTCCGCTAACCGCCAGCCCTCAGCGTCTCCGCGGTAAGACCGTTTTTACCGCCGAGCCTACTTCGCCCGCCTTGCCGCGCTTCGTCGGCCAAGGACGCAGAGACCGCAGAGATTTTTTCCGCTTTTCGCTTTCCGCCTTTCGACTTTCCGTTCACGTTCACCTTCACGTTCACGAAAACTTTCCCAAGCCCTGGTTTTTAGTAGGCTATTCGTTCGCTTTGATCCGCAAGTTCAACATTCCAATTAGAAATCGCCGTCTCCGGCGCACCCCGGGAATCCGGCGGCTGTTTTCGGAAACGTCCGTCTCCCCGTCCCACCTGGTCGCCCCCCTCTTTGTAAAGGACGGTTCGGGCGCCCCCACTCCCATCCCCAGCCTCCCCGGCCACTTTCGCCATTCTTTTTCTTCCCTCCTCCGTCACGCCTCCCGGTTGGCCAACCGCGGCGTCGGGGGGATCGCCATCTTCCCCTGCATCGAACCTTCCTTCCGCACCAAAGACGGCCGGGCCGGGCTCAACCCCAAGGGCCTCATTCCCCGCGCCCTGCGCGCCCTGAAAAAAGAACTGCCGGATCTACCTGTCTTCGCCGATGTCGCCCTCGATCCCTACACCTCCCATGGTCACGACGGCGTCCTCGATCAATCCGGACGCGATGTCGACAACGACGCCACCCTGGCCCTGTTGGCCAAACAAGCGGCTGTTTTGGGCGGCGCCGGGGCCGACTTCGTCGCTCCATCCGACATGATGGACGGCCGGATCGGGGTGATTCGCTCGGCGCTCGACTCCGCCGGGCTCACCTCCACCGGCATTCTTTCGTACGCCGCCAAGTTCGCCTCCTCTTTTTACGGTCCGTTCCGGGATGCGGTCGGTAGCGCCCAAGCGGCCGGCACCCGCTCTCTCGACAAGCGCACCTACCAGGCCGATCCGGCCAACCGACGCGCCATCCTCCGCGACGCCCTGCTCGACGAAAAGGAAGGTGCTGATGCACTGATGGTGAAGCCGGCTGGGCCTTATTTGGATATTCTCCGCGACCTCCGGGAAGCGACCCGCCTTCCGCTTGCGGCCTACCAGGTTTCCGGGGAGTACGCCCAGATCCATGCCGCCGCTCAAAAGGGCTGGCTCGATCTTAAGAAATCCCGTGACGAATCCCTTCTCTCCATCCGCCGCGCCGGCGCTGACATCATCTTTACGTACTTTGCACAAGATTTCTGAAACGCGCCTCGTTCTTGGATTAGGTGGAAGGATTAGGATTAAGAAAACTTAGGTTTTGGGCCTTAAACTCTCCTAATCTTTATCCTAATCCTAATCCCGGTTCCCGCTCTTCCATTCAAACTCGCCTCGCTTACAATTACGAGATGTCCGAACCGGCCTATCAGCTCATCGAGGTCAAGGTTCAGAACCTCCAGCAGATTTTCAACTCCATCGATCCTTCCCCCTTTCATGAGCGCGACCTCGATCCCGAGGCTGAGGAGTTCATCGTCAGTTGGGCCCAGGAACACAACCTCAAGCGACCCTTCAAGCTGGTTGTCCATCTTGGTCAAACCCCCGACCGGGCCGAGGCCGAACGGATTCTTCAGGGCGCCATCCGGAACTACTTCAACTACCGCTACGAATTCAACCAGCGGGAGCTAAAGCAACTCCTTCGATACGGCTGGACTAGCCTGCTGATCGCTCTTGGGTTTTTGGCCGCATGTGTCACGGCCGCCCAGACCATCGACGCCGACCTGGGGCAGTTCCGTGCCATCATTCAGGAGGGGCTAATCATTATCGGCTGGGTGGCCATGTGGCGCCCTCTCGACATCTATCTGTATCGCTGGTGGCCCCGTTACCGACTTAGCAAAATCTACCACCGCCTGAGCACCATGCCGGTGGAAATCCGGCAGGCTTAATCTTTTGCTAGGTAGGGCCCGACGTCCCGGCGGGCCGAAAAGATTATCGATCAAAAAAGAGTTAACGCGGCCTGCCCGGAGGTCAGGCCCTACCTACCTAAAACAAACCCCACCCCTACCACCGCCGTGGCCGCCATCACCGGTAGAACCAGCAGCTTCATCCTCGCACTCCCCCAAATCGCCACGACTACCGCTTTCACCACCGTGTTTGCAACCGTGGCGATCAGGATTCCTTTCACCGCTATTTCCAGGATCCCGCCCTCGCCCGCCATCCGGGTGAGCGAAAGCGAGATCGCGTCCAGATCCATCAAGCCGGACAGGGCGCTCACGGTGTCAATTCCAGTCTCTCCATACCGCACCTGCCCCACCTTCACCAGATAGACGATCAACGCGTAAAAGGCAGCAAACTTCAGCGAATCCCTCAAGCCCAGCGGATTTCGGTACTCCGGCGCACCGTCCCGGGGATTTCCTTTCCCGTGCCGGAGTAACCGCCATCCGCACCACACCAAAGCTGGCCCGCTCATGGCCAGAAACGGCAAGGTGATCTGGTTCAGGACCGGCGGATAAAGCACCGCCGTCAACACCGCCACGCGCCACAACATCACCGTGCAGGCCAGCACCACCGCCATGGCGCAATCCGCCGTCAGGGCCGGCTGCGCCTGGCTCTCTTTGCTCATCGCCAGGGTGGTGGCCGTGCTGGAGGCAATCCCGCCGATTAGCCCCGTCAGCGCGATTCCCAGTTTATGGCCGAACATCCGCACCGCCACGTAGCCGCCAAACGAAGCCCCGGAAACCAGGACCACCATCAGCCAGATCGAGTGGGGATTAAAAGCCCCATACGGTCCCCACGGCTCGTCCGGAACCAAGGGAAGAATCACCCCCGTGATGGCGGCAAACTGCAGCGCCATCCGCACGTCCTCTTTGCTGAACCGCCGCGACACCTGGTGCACATACGGCTTCAGCGCCAGCAGGATCACCACCGTTAGGGTCAGGATCAGGGCAGCTTTGTCCTGTCCGTACGCCACCAAGCCGCCGATCAGATAAGTCAGCAGGCCCACCGCACCCGTGGTGTATCCGGGATCGGTGC
>Ga0214917_10004357_pt1 | contig 15789 bp, 19 predicted proteins | sample LL_1208_BB_MetaG_FD_177983 | JGI IMG/M metagenome (GOLD analysis project Ga0214917, IMG submission 177983) | Freshwater microbial communities from Lake Lanier, Atlanta, Georgia, United States - LL_1208_BB | ecosystem: Environmental > Aquatic > Freshwater > Lake | place: USA: Georgia | collected... | reverse complement strand
CTGGTGAACCAATCAAGAATACCCAACAACATACTACACAACTGATAAAATGGATTGAAGATAAACTGAATAAAGAAATATTGGCGGCCAAGAAAGAAGACACCAAAAAGAAACGAATCGGTGAAAAGAATGAGGTCATGCGTTTCTTTCGAGGCAATGCTATACAACTAAAAAGTATATTTGACCTAATGAATTTAATTGTTGATGCAAAGGTTATGATTGTTCGTAAATTAGAAACAATTAAATCTTCAATTGATACATTTGTTGTAACACCAGATGGTTTTAAGGTAACTGGTCCCGAAGGGTTTGTTGCCGTAGACCGCCTATCTGGTGGTGCATTGAAGTTGATTGACCGTATGGAATTTAGTAAAAACAATTTCAATGCTGCTAAGGCATGGAGCAAATAAATGATACAAATTACTGAGAAAGCTTTTAAACAAATCCATGAAATTATGATGGAAGAAGATACCAATGAGGCACTAAGAGTGTTTGTTCAAGGTGGCGGTTGTTCTGGTTTCCAATATGGATTTACATTTGATGAAAACCAAGCCGATGATGATTTTGTTATTGAACAAAATGGTGTTAGAGTTCTTGTTGATGCGGCTTCAATGACATATCTTAGTGGTGCAGAAATTGATTATAAAAAAGATTTAACATCGGCACAGTTCGTTATTAAAAACCCTAACGCAACTAATACTTGTGGTTGCGGTTCTTCTTTTGCAGCATAATATGGCATACTCAGAAAAAGTTTTAGATCATTATGAAAATCCTCGTAATGTGGGATCATTTGCTAAAGAAATAAAACGTATTGGCACAGGTATGGTTGGTGCTCCAGCCTGTGGTGATGTAATGAAACTACAAATACAGGTAAATGATGATGGTATTATTACGGATGCTCGCTTTAAAACTTACGGTTGTGGTTCAGCTATAGCATCATCTTCGCTCGTTACGGAGTGGGTCAAAGGTAAAACTCTCGACGAAGCCGGCACTATTCGCAATACTCAGATTGCAGAAGAACTTGCACTGCCTCCGGTTAAGATACACTGCTCTATATTGGCAGAGGATGCGATCAAAGCCGCAATAAAAGATTTTCGTGATAAACATGAAGGAACAACATGAGCTTTTTAGTAGCCAATATTCCACCAGTCCATTGTTATATTCGTCGTGAATTCTTATATGATTTCGAAAAAGGATATGGTGAGTTTGAACCTTGTATTTGGGTAACCGTTAAATCGATTCGTGGCCAGGCATTTAGAATTGAATCATATTTACCTAATTATGGCGCACTTTATGACAAATTTCCAATAAATGCATTTGTATCGAGAACAGAAAAACTTGGGCCATACTTAGAATTAGATACCCTACAAATATGGGATTGTTTTTCAAATGAGATTGCTGTTATACAAAAATCATTTCTTAAAAATTTATCTTGTAGATTTTATGCGAAAGACAAAAAATTTTATAACGGTGACTATATGTTTACTGTTGATAATGGTTTTTCTGATCCAAATACTATCGACACAACTTATGCAGAATGGCCCGAAGACCATAAATCATTTAATTTCATACAATTAGAAAACGGCCAGTATGCAGCACAGCCAAATAATCGTTGTATATTTTTAGATGCTGCATCAAATCCAAAACAATTAAAATTTCCAGATTTCAAAGTATGCACTAAATTGTATCGTGTAGAAACTAACCCTAAATGGGCCCTTGGTGATGCTAATACGGTAATGTACGAAAAGGACGAAAATGTTAAAACAAGTTAACGGCAAGTGGGCTCTGGTTTCTAGAAAAACACAGAGGCCATTGGCATATTACAAGGGCCAAGGTAAACCGCCCGATACTTGGGTGGCCAAACAAGAGCGCCGTATTCAATTTTTTAAACATGGGTTTGGTGAGGCTGTTACAAGTCCGGATATTTTACCTAAGTCTGGTGGTGGAAACGATGGAACCACAGAACTGGTAAAGACATATATGAAAGATACACCAGGCCAGAACCTTAAGAAATTCAAAGCCTATATAAAAAGTAAATATTAATTTTTGGAGTTATTATGAAAGACATTGTGATTGGGTGCATCACCAACTATAATTTTGACAAAATAAAACACTGGGTCAATTCATTAGACCGAAGTGGTTTTGATGGTATTAAAGTTATGCTTTGTTACAGTATTGAATATGCTGTAGTTGAAGAATTAACAAAACGAAATTATACCATTTTTGCATTTGGTCAAAACAAAGAAAATGGTAATTTATTTTACAAACATCCTAACGAACGGTCATTTAATATTTGTTTAGACCGCTTTGCACATATTCCATTTTTTCTCAATCGCCTTGAAAACAAAGATCAATATCGTTATGTTATTGCTACCGATGTAAGAGATGTAATATTTCAAAGTAACCCATCAGAGTGGCTTGAGAAAAATGTTGGCGATAAAAAAATTAATGTGGCCTCTGAATCATTAACGTATGAAAATGAATCATGGGGTAAAAACAATATGAAATTATCTTTTGGTCCATTAATTTATGAACGAATGAAAAATAAACTCATCCACAATGCTGGTACAATTTCTGGCGAATTTAATACAATGCTCGACCTAATGACAAATATTTTTCTTTCGTGTGGCGGAGCACCAGCACATGTAGCTGGCGGCGGTGGTCCCGATCAAGCAGCCTTAAATGTTCTACTTGACATGACACCGTATAAAGAAATCACCAATTTCGCAATGAGTGAAGATGGGTATGCTGCACAACTTGGCACAACAGGTTATCAGATGAAAGACAAATATGGCCAGCATTTAGTTGAAAAAGCACCAATAATGGTAAAAGATTTGGTGTGTACGAGCACAGGAAAACCATTTGCGCTTGTTCATCAATATGACCGAGTGCCCGAATGGAAAGAAATTATAGAGAGAAAATATGAGTAATCATTTAGGTGGCCACAAATGGTTTACTGCTATGGTAGTAAAAACGTTCGACTATATTCAAGAAAAATATAACATACGCTCAATGCTCGATATTGGTTGTGGCCCGGCCGGCATGGTTGAATATGCCAACTACAGGGGTGTTTATGCCATTGGTGTTGACGGTGACCCAGAACTCGGCGAAAAACCATATACGATACTTCACGATTTCACAACCGGTCAATTAGAGCTTGATGAAACATTTGAATTAGTGTATTCTACGGAGTTTGTGGAACATGTTGAGGAGAAATATGTAGAAAACTTTATGACGTTGTTTCAAAAAGGTTATTATGTTTTTATTTCAGCTGCACCACCAGGTCAAAGTGGGCATCATCATGTAAATTGTAAGAACAAAGAATATTGGATACAAAAGTTTGAACAATATGGTTTTGAATATTTACCAGAAGATTCAGAAGAAATTTCTAAAACATCTCGTGATATTCTCGTAAAAGATAACAGTATGTTTTTTAGAAACAAAACAATTTTTATCTTTAAAGACCGACAACCATTTATTATTGAAAAATCTATCATTGACAGTTCTATTGATAGTTATATTAAAAAAGGCGGACCAATTGACTAATTTGATATTTTGCCCTGTAGGCATATCACTTGAATTTCATCCGGCCTATGATAAAGAAAATCATTGGCGATATACAAAACCAGAAAGAAATTATGAAGTGTTTGCCTACCAATATAATGATTTTGAAATACCTCAAGGTACCTATGACTACAAAGGATGGGGTAAAGGGTGGAAATGGCAAATTGCAAGCCAGTTTTTAGAAATGTTAGATCACACGCAATACGAATACATCGGTTTCTGGGATGATGATTTAGTTACCGATATAAAAAGTATGAATCGAGCTTTAGAGATTGCAAAAGAAACCGACATGAAGTTGTTTCAGTTATCGACAATTTCTGGTGCTGATTCTACACACCAAATTTTACATCAACAATCAAATGTTAAATATACAACTGCAAATGTGCTTGAGGGTATGGGGCCATTTGTACATTCATCATTAATACCTACGCTCAAAATCTTTTGGAAATACCATGAAGTTAAAAGTGGATGGGGTTTTGATTTAATCATGCCAAATATACTTAAAACACGAGCTGGCATTATACATGAAGTTTCAATGTATCATCCAGCAAAACCAAGTTACTATGATAAAAATGAAGCGTTTTCTGAAATGTATGAAATATACAATGAAATTTATCCGAAGTTTATGAAGGATACATATAATGAGGACTGTAAACCTTGGAATGAACCGCACCGTGAATATGAAGTAGTTTTTAAAGGAATTTAAATGGAAGTTGTAAACATCAGTAAACTCAAAAAGAAAAAACAAAAACTCGTAGAAGAAAAAGTACAAGGCCGCACATACACTAGTAACCATGTAAAACTACTTAAGCATCTCGACCGTCTTAAAATAATCCAAGATGGTGGCCGACCAAAGCCTGTGATGTTTCACATGTCACCCTGCAACCCCTGTAATTTGACTTGTTCTTTTTGTTGTTTTGCAAATCGTAATCTAAAAGAAATGCTTACACTGGCACAAATGAAAAAGGCTATCGACCAATTTGTAGAACTCGGTGTCAGTGGCATGGAATTGACCGGTGGTGGTGAACCTCTACTTCATCCAAAAATCAATGATGTAATTAAATATGCTCATTCAAAGGGCTTGAAAATTGGTATTGTAACTAATGGATCAATTTTAAAACGTGTTAAAGTTTGGGACATGGTTTCTTGGGTTCGACTTGGTATGTATGGTTTCGATGAGGGTTATGATTATGACCTCTCGGTATTTGATGGTATTGATACAATTGAAATTTCGGCAGCCTATGTTTGGGATGGCGCACTTGAAACATCTACAAACCCAAATGTAACTGGTAATTGGACCAATCTAGAAAAGAAAATTCTCTCAAAGAATTTTTATAAAGAAGAAAACTTTTTTCGTATGCTAAAGTGGATTGAAGAGAAAAAAATTCCAACTCGTATTGCTTTTAATGCCATCAAAGATCCACAAGAAACGATGAAAGATATTGAAAAGATTCGTAGTCTTTTGGCAAAACATGAGGCAGAAAATGGTCCTCTAAAACATGCCTTTTTATCTGATTTTAATTTCAAAGGTGTTCGTCGTAATGATAATTGTTACATGCATATGGTTAAACCTTGTGTTTTTACTGATGGTAATGTGTATGTTTGTCCTTCGGCCGAACTTGCACCAGAGAATAATTATCATGTAAACGATAAATTCAAACTATGCGACATCGATGGCATTTTGGATTTTTATAATTCTCAAGTTGGTGGACCAGATGTTTCTCGTAGGCATCATGATTGTTCATTTTGTAAATATGCATATCAAAACGAATTAATTGATGATGTTGTTACTGAATTAAAACACACAGAATTTGCTTAGGAATTATTATGCGTGAACTATTTGATGAAAAATATTTTGAAGATGGTGTTCGTAATCGTGTAAGTGCTTATGAAAATTATCGATGGATGCCCGAAAGAACAATTCGTGAGGCCTCTTCAATCATTAATAATATATCATTCGAAAATGTATTAGATTATGGATGTGCCAAAGGTTTTATGGTTTATGCATTAAGGCTTTTAGGTAAACAAGCTCATGGTGTTGACATTTCTGATTATGCTATAAAAAATTGCCATCAAGCTGTGAAAAAATACGTTAGTGTAGTTGATGACATTGAACAAATTACTGGTGGTTGGGATTTAATTATTGCAAAAGATGTGCTTGAACACACCACGAAAGACAATGTTCCATTGATTTTAGAATCTTTTCGAACCAGAACAAAACAACTTTTTGTTGTTGTACCACTTGGTGATGGTAAAAGATTTCGTATTCGTGAGTATGAAATGGATGTAACTCATATCATTCGTGAACCGGAAGAATGGTGGCTTACAACAATTGTAAATGCGGGCTTTAAAATTAAATTTTTTGATTATCAATTTTATCATGTTAAGGCCAATTGGACAAACACACATTTACATGGTAATGCATTTATCGTAGCTGAATAATTTAAATGAAACTTATATTATTCAGTGGTGGAGTTGAAAGCACTGCACTTTTAACTATGTCTAAAAAAGAAGATTTAATTTTAATTTGTGAATGTCCTAGAGAAGATTATGTAAAAAATGATGTTAATTGGGATAATTGCAGAAAAATTGTTAATTATTTTGGAAATGAATCAATAGAATTTAAATTTCCAACAACAATAAAAGGCACAAAATGGGTGCATCAAATTAATTGGTTCATTTTTATTAGCCACTTAATTGCAGAAAGTCGAGGAGATATTTCAGAAGTTTGGTGGGGTATGCATCATGATGAATCCCACAAAATAAAAACTCATACAATAGAAAGACGCCGCATACTTGAAAAATGTATGACAGCTTGGAGAGTTTTGCAACCAAAAATCAAATTTCAAATACCTTTAGAATTTATGCCAAAAAAACAACAATGGAATTTAATTCCTGAAGAAATTAAACCTTTAGTTAATAGTTGTTTATATGGAAATAAATGTGGGAATTGTAACAAATGTGCAGAAGTTAAAACATTAGTTGGAATATAAGAGGAAAGTATGAAAAGTATTGTAACAGGTGGTTCTGGTTTTATTGGCTCACACATTGTTGATAAATTAATTGAACTTGGCCATGAAGTAATTGTAATTGACAACGAAAGTGCCATAGTTCATGATAATTTTTATTATAATGAAATGGCTCATTATCATAATGTAGATATTGCCGATTATACAGGCATTCGTTCACTGTTTGAAGGCGTTGATTATGTTTTCCATTTAGCCGCCGAATCTCGTATTCAACCAACTATTGATAATCCGTTACTTTGTTTTAATACAAATATCTATGGCACTGGAGTTGTTTTGCAATGTGCTCGTGAAGCTAAATGTAAAAAATTTATATTTTCTTCAACATCTTCCGCCTACGGCTTAACAAATCAACCACCACTTGAAGAAACGATGCGAGAAGATTGTTTAAACCCATATTCTGTTGCTAAAGTTGCTGGTGAGAAGATGTGCAAGATGTATAATGATTTGTTTGGTTTAAAAACAATTATTCTTCGCTATTTTAATGTTTACGGTCGCAGAGAACCACTAAAAGGCCCATATGCACCAGTTGTTGGCCTTTTTCTTCGTCAAAAAAGAAACGGCGAAGCTTTAACAATTATTGGTGATGGTCTACAAAGTCGAGATTTTACACATGTTGATGATGTTGTTGAAGCTAATGTCCGTGCGATGAACTATGATGGCGTGTTTCATGGCAGTATTTTTAATGTGGGCACAGGCAGAAGTCATTCGGTTTTAAAATTGGCACAAATGATTTCTGACACCGTTTGTTTTATACCACAAAGACAAGGTGAAGCTCGTCAAACATTGGCTAAAACAAATAAGATTTATACAGAATTTAATTGGAAACCAAACAAAACAATTGAAGATTATATTCGTGAACAATTAAATACTAAATAGAGAATCAAATAACAATACTGCTATAGAGGCGGAAATGAGATTCCTAGAGTTCTTAATTGAACAAAAAGAAAAACATGCAGTTTTAGCTTTTGGTCGTATGAATCCAATTACGACGGGGCATGAAAAACTAGTTGAAGCTGTTAAATCCATAGCGAAAAAGTATGGTGCAACGCCATATATTGTAGTTTCACATTCGCAAGATTCAAAGAAAAACCCACTTTCGGCTCAACAAAAACTCCAGTACGCTAAAAAATTCTTTCCTGGCGTAAACTTTTCAGCTTCAGATAAAGTATCACCAAATATTTTTTCTCAAGCTTCAAAACTTTACAAAATGGGATATACTCATCTTCATGTTGTTGGTGGTTCTGATCGTGTCGATGAATATAAAAATATCATGAACAAATATAATAATGTTAAAGGTTCTCATGGTTTTTATAATTTTAAAAACATTATGGTTCATTCAGCTGGTGAAAGAGATCCTGATGCGGAGGGCACTGAGGGCATGTCAGCATCAAAAATGCGTGAAGCTGCTAAAAACAATGATTTTAAAACATTTCGCAAAGGTGTTCCAAGTCATGCTACAGAATCGGATGCAAAAGGATTATTTAATGATGTAAGGCATGGAATGGGTCTTAAAGAGAGTATTGATTTTGATTTTGAAGAAATGCTTTCGGAAGGTGTTCATGATAAAAGTATTTTTAAGGCCATATTTCTTGCCGGTGGTCCAGGGTCTGGTAAAGATTATGTACTAGACAACACATTAAGTGGTCATGGGTTGACCGAGATTAATTCAGATAAAGCCTTTGAATATCTTATGGACAAGAAAAATTTAGATATGAAAATGCCCGAAAATGAAAAAGAAGCTCGTGATGTTGTTCGTGGTAGAGCTAAATCTATGACTGAACTACGCGAAAGATTAGCTCTCCTTGGTCGTAATGGTGTAATTATCAATGGCACTGGTGATGACCCAGAAAAAATCGCAAGAATTAAACAACGTCTTGAGCAAATTGGCTATGAAACAAGAATGATTATGGTAAATACTCGTGATGAAGTTTCGGCATCAAGAAATGTAGAAAGGGGGCAACGTGGTGGTCGAACAGTACCAGAGAAAATTCGTAAACAAAAGTGGGATTCTGTGCAGGCTGCCAGGCCAGAACTCGCTAAACTTTTTGGTGATAATTATACTGAATTTGATAACTCGGAAGATTTAAGAACAGCCAGACCCGAGATTGTACAACAAAAGAAACAAGAAATGTTGGATCTTTATAAAAGTGTACAAAAATTTGTAACAAAACCACCCAAAAATGATGTGTCAAAAGAATGGATTGCAAACGAATTACAGAAAGCCGATGTACAAAAAATTGATACGAAGAAAGAAGTAGCGCCACATGAAGGATCCAAAGCAGCAGAAGAGGCACGAAGAATGGGCCTTAAATATTATGGTTTTGGCCGATATGGAAAAGATGGTAAAGTAACTCATCGTGTTATACATGATAAATTGACCGATGTAAGTAAATCTGCTCAACAAGAACCTGCTGCAAGAGAAGCTATAAGAACAATTGCAGCGGCTGGTTCAAGTGGTTCAAATATTACTCCAAGGCAAAAAGAAAAACTTAAAACACTTATGAGTAAATCGAAATTGCCAAAATTAAAAGAAGAAAATGAACCAAGAATACCTAAAAAACCTGGGCAACCAGATAAGTCGGATAAACATTCTGATTTATATACCGATGAAGAACCAAGAGGTACGATTCATGGGTTGAAATTTGCTACAAAAGAAGATGCTGAAGAAAGTGTAAGAAAAATTAAATCAAGTGATCGTTCACATGCACATAAAATACAAGCAGCTGTTGCTATGGAGCAAAGAGCAAGAGTTATGGGTAAAGATTCTGCAGCTGCCGTTTATCGAAAGTTTATAAATTCTATGAAAGAATCATTTGAAAATACCGATGAAGAATTCGAAAATTTATTTTCTGAAGATTTGCGTCAATGGTTTAACCCATCTCATCCAAAAGGTGGTTGGAAAAGAGTTAACAGTAAAGGTGAAGTTATTGGTCCTTGTGCTCGTGAACCTGGTGAGGGTAAACCAAAATGTTTATCTAATGAAAAAATTGGTAGTTTATCTAAAAAAGAACGTGCTGCGGCTTTTCGTGCAAAAAGAAAGTATGATCCAAATCCAGAACGCCAAGGTAAACCAATTAATGTATCAAACTTTGGCAAAGGTAAATTATCAGAATCTTATGATTTGACAGATTCAAGCGCACTTAATATTTTACTCTTAGGTAATCGTATTGATGAAATTGATTTAGACGATAACTATATACAGTTTGAAGAAAAAAAATATTTAAAAGATTCTAGCGGAAAAATTCGTGTGTTTATGTTACGAAGAGCCGCAACAAAAGAAGCACACACTAAAAACGGAACAGTCATACCATATAAAAATGGTTATATTGTCCAACTAAACGAGGAGACTTATCATGGGAATTCTACAATTCCTGAAAGACATATTTTGGGTGAACAAATCGAACTCAGAGAAACCACATCCGCTGGACCCAATTACTTTACCGAAACAAGAGCCCGCCTTAGAGAGTACGCCGAGCTTACCACAGGTCAAGAATATGCCAGAGGAGAAGGAATTACCAGTGCCAGAACAGAAGCGCCAGCCGCAGGCACAAAAATCACCCTCGCCAAAATCAGGCAACGGCAGAAGAAAGCCAAAGTCAAAGAATCTATCGACAAGGGCATAGAACCGGGTCTTTCAATGTCGGCTTCTGGTGAAAATGCTGGGCGACCATCTTTAAAAACAAAACAAAATAAAAAACCTTTTGAAGAGGCGATTGGTGCTGGTGGTGAAGATGCAAATTCAATTGGTGCTAAAAAAGAAGACGAACTAAAAAAAGTGGGAATTAGTTTAACAACATTCAAAGCAAAAAGGCCAATAGGATGAAAAACTTTAAAACATTTATAACAGAAGGTCGCCCTTCACAGAGACACCCACTAGAGGGCCATGATTATCATAAGAAAACTGATGCTCAACTAGAATATATTGCTAAAGACGCACACAAGGCTGCTGAGGCCATGAAAGGTCACAACACACAGGCAGAAAACAAATATCGTGACCAGGCCAATGATTCAGCAACCGTAAGATACTGGCGCAAGAAAAATGGTATGCCTGACTGGTATAAGAAAAAATACGGTCACATGAAAGAAGAGATTGAACAGGTAGATGAAGATTGGCAAAAGGTCAACAAATCAGACAGAACCGATGGACTTTCACAGAAGGCCGTAGATGCTTATCGCCGTGAGAATCCGGGTTCTAAACTTCAAACGGCTGTAACTGAAAAGAACCCAACAGGTAAACGAGCAGCACGCCGTAAATCATTTTGTTCTCGGATGGGCGGTATGAAGAAACGATTAACAAACCCAGAAAATGCTCGTGATCCGAATAGCCCAATCAACAAAGCTCTACGCCGCTGGAACTGCTAATAAAAGAATTAACATAAAAATAAAAAACTCAGGAGAAACAAATGTCGATCTATGATAAGACACTTAAAAATGTTGCAGAAGTTGCAGCAAAAATCATGGCAGAAAAGTTACACCCAAACCAACAAAAATTGGATGTATATGAACCAGAGAAAGATAAGTTGACGGCCAAAGATTTTGAAATGCTTCGTGCAGGTAAGAAGGCCAAAATGAAGGAAGAAACTGGGCTAGAGGAATCTGGCGAAATGGGCCCTGTAACAAGGCCCAAAGAAAAACCTGTAACAATGCGTCATAAAACATCCGGTAAAGAAATCGTTGTTGTTAAGGCCGGTGTTAAGGACAAACAAAAACTTGGTTATAAAATGGTCAAAGAAGAAGATGAACTTCAAGAAATGAAAGATATGATTGATGCTTTAATTCTTGAATATGAAGCAAAAGGCGGCGTATACAGGCATCAAGGTTCCTATGGTTATGGTGGCAAGGGTGTTGAACATGGTCAAACTGATTATAAAAAAGAAAATGATTTAGCCAAAGCCGCTGATAAACCTGCTCGTAAAAAGTATGGTTCTCGTCAAAATTATGTTCGTTCTACTCGTGTCAATGAATCGTTCACTGAATTGCTCGAAAAGTATACTGAGGGTGGCATGAAAGGTTTAAATGAAACTCTTTATGTGATCCAAGAGGAAGCTGATAATGAACAATTTACAAAAGAACTAGAGAAAGCCAAAAGAAAAGCCGCAGGCCAAGACCGTAATGATGAAAACATTGCTAAAGGTTCAGTGCAAGCTGTAAAAAATGAAGAAGTGGAAGAATTCGATGAAGCTATGAGTCATCAGGCCAAAACTACTATGAAACACGTTAAGAATCCTACGCCAGGTGAAAAGGCAACAGCAAAAGATATTAAACCTGGAGTTAGTGGTTATAGTGATCGTTATGCAATGCTTCAAAGTGCCAAAGCTCGTGGTGCATTGAAGGAAGAAGATGCACTTGATGAAGAAGGTCCACAAGGTAAGGTACCAATGACAAGTTTAATGCCAGGCCACAGTGATAAGGCCGCACGATTTGCCGCTGTTCAAGCAAAAGGTAAATTGGTCAAGGGTAAAGCTCAAAGTGCTCCACAAAAAGAACCTGGAATGAAAAAAGAAGAAATTGAAGAAATTGATGAGCGTAAGATGACAGAACCGGAAATGAAAGAACGTGAGCGAATCGTAAAAGGCATGAAAAAAGGCCTTTCTGGTTTCAAACAGCGTTATGGTGAGAGAGCAAAAAGTGTCATGTACGCCACCTCAGCTAAAATCGCAATGAAGGACTAATATGAAAAAAGTCTCTGAATTCTTTAAAGAACTTGAAGAAGAAAAAAAAGACAAATATGATGAAGGCGAATATGACCAAGAAGGTGATATGGCCAAGTCAGACCTCCGTTCAATCATAGCCAATGCACAAAAACTGCACGATATGATTGATGATGCCGACAACCTTCCTGAATGGGTACAATCTAAAATTACAGTGGCCGAAGATTACATTTCAACCGTTGCAAATTATATGACGGCTGAAATGTCTGAGGCCGCTAAATTGACACCTCAACAAAAGTTTAAAAACAGTATGAAACGTGCCGGTTATGATATGGATGCTGGTGCTAAAAGATTGCAAGACCTATTAGCAAAGCAAAAGAAAGAGCGTGAAGAGCGTGAGAAGAAAAATATGGCGGAAGGCGATAGTGGAGCAAAATATAAAGTTAAATCTATTGGTAAAGATAGTAAAGGTGATTACTATATCAGTCCCAGCTCTGATAAAAAAGTTTATAAGTCAGGAGTAAATAAAGGCGATCACGAAAATCCTAAAACAGGAGAGATTAAAAAGATTGTGGCGGAAGACACTGAACTACAAGAAGCAAATGCTGCAGCAATAGCAGCTGCTACCGCTATCGCAAAGAAAAAATCTGGTAATTATGACAGTGAAGGCATGAGAAAAACACCTTATAAGAATCCCGATGCACCAAACAGAAAAACAAATACTGAAAGAAAAAGAGAAATGGATGAAAGTTATTTGGAAGAAAAAAATGTTCCAACAAACCCTTCTCTTTGGTCAAGAGCAAAAGCTTTAGCTCGTCAGAAATTTGACGTATACCCTTGTGTTCCTTTAGATAGTTTAGCTATTTCTAAAAAAGGACCAATTGCATATGATGAATTGGAAGTTGGAGAAGAAATACTTACATATAATATGAAACACGATTTATTAGAGTGGAAACCCGTTCTTCAAAAACATTATTATGAGAATGCTCCTTTGGTGGAAATAGGTAAACCCACCGGTTTTGCTGTCAGGTGTACACCCAATCATAAATGGGTTGTATCTAGAACAAATGAAATGGAACTTGTTGAAACCAAAGATTTAAATACGCATATGAAAATAATCATGTGTTCTGTCTTAAAAAATGATTCTAATTTACTAATTGAAAATTGGTCTAAAAAAGATAATTGGATTGAAAAAGTTTTATCGATGAATGAAAAAGAACGAGAAATATTTTTAGCTAGTTCTATCGTTTATGACGGTTGGGATAAAGGATCATCTACTAAAATAAAAGATAGACACACTTTTGGTTTTGTTCAAAAAGAATATGACCATCTTTGGGCATCTTTGTTGGCAGCATATTTAAATGGTTATTATGTTAATAGCCGTGAAAGAAATGAAGAAATGACATCGGCAACATACATTAGAAATAAAAAACATCACAATACTCAAAATCTTTACAAAAAAGATGTTGGTTTTGAAGATGTTTGGTGTCCAACAACAGAAAATGAAACTTGGGTGATGGTGCAAAATGGTTTAATTACTATTACCGGTAATTCAGCTTACGCAAATGGTTGGGCTTCAAAATGGTACAAATCTAAAGGTGGAAGCTGGAAATCAGTGAGTGAATCTAAAGAAGATTTGCCTTTTGAACCAGATCCACCTAAAAAGAATAAAAAACCAGATCATGGCCCAATGTCGAGAGTTAGGCATTTAGCAAAACAAGCTATGAAAAAACAAACTGAAAAAATGAAACCAATGAAAGAAACCATTGAAGAATCACGCAAAGCTGAAATTGTCAAAGAGATCGTTAAAAAAAAGAAAAATGAAATGAACGGTAAATTTGAAGCCGACCCAGTTTTAACAAGTTCAGTTGTCAAAGAGAATAAATAGAAGAATAAATCAAATTTCTAGGAGAGAAAGATGTCACTTTGGTCAAATACAGACGCTAATACTTCGGCACCAGTTTTCGCTGTTGCTAGTGGTCGTGGCGTTTCAGCAAACGGCTTCACGCTATATGCAAATACGCAAGCCGATGCTTTTATCACTGGTCTAAATGTTGGTGTTTTTGGTGTAGACACAACAGAAATTGGTCTCGCTAATAACGCCACACAAAAACCAGCCCATGCTGGTTGGGTACTTCGCACAGAGGGTTCTGGTGGTCGTGCAGGCCGTATTCAAACCGAAGTTATTGTAGCGATGGGCTCAATGACTGGTGACGGTGGCGCAACAATCAATGACAACCCAATCTACGCAAATACCTAATATGAGGTTTAGTCAATACATTTCTGAAATGGAAGAACCCATTATAATGACAATGGGTTCTTTTGATGTTTTTGATTCTTTAAGCCAAGAATTGGATTCAAAACTTTCAGAAACATTTTCATCACCCGAAGAAGGTATTCAAACAATTCGTGACATTATGGCTAATTATGGTGCTAATTTGCCAATGATAAACGATTTGAATTCTGAGGGCGATGAGATAGCTCTTGATGTAGAAACGCCTGAAGGTCCTCTTATACTTTATATTATATACTCTTTAACAGATAACGATGACTATGAATTTTATGCTGAACTCACTGATGATGATGGTTTAGAAGAAATCTTATCTGATGAGGATGAAGAAGAAAAAGATTAATGTTTGAAGATTTAAATAATGAAAACTTTATCATCTATGCAATGAAGGCGTATGACAGACCAAATTGCTTAATGAGTGAGTTTAAAGAGGATATGAAGAGGTTTAATTATCTTAAAAGACTTTTTCACAAATATCGGAAAAGTGGTGAATTAAAAGAACAATTAGTATTAAATCATCTTATTGTAATTTATAATGTGTTTGGGCCAGAACCAGCAACAAGAATGTTATTTTATCGTATGGCTAAGGAAGATTACTCGGTGTTAAAAACGTATCTTATCTTTTTAAATTCAATGCCAACGATCATAAAAGGTATTTGTGGACAAGATATAAGATCATCAGACATAGAAGTTGATATGATGGTTGCAGAGGAATTAAGAAAAATTAAATAAATGGCTAACGAATTTAAAAAAGAATGTGGCGAGGGTATGTATTGGTGTAATAACGATATGAGATGTAAACCTATTGAAGAATCTTGGTCACAAAAATATAAGAGGTCTATTGATTGTAATAATCCAAAAGGTTTTTCACAAAGAGCACATTGTCAAGGCCGAAAAAAGAGAATGAAAGAAGATGCTCCAGTAAATAATGTAAGTGGTGGTCAAATCGCTGGCGTTGGTGTAGGGCCACAAGGTGAACCGGGCATAAGTAAGAAAAAGAAAATTGCTTCATTTATTTCATTTATTCGTAGGAAATAAAAATGTTGTTTATACTAGAATTTCTTCCATCATGGGTATTTTTAGCATTGCTTGGAATTGGTATTTTGGGTTATGGCTTGACACATCTACTTAAATTTGTACCTCTGCCAATTGTCTATGTTTACAAGACACCAATACAAATCGTATCAATTATTTTAATGATTACTGCCACGTTTTTGTATGGTGGCGCATACAATAACGATTCTTGGATGGCCAAAGT